>SNQX01000004.1_pt1 | contig 316637 bp, 311 predicted proteins | sample 2580501 | NCBI WGS metagenome assembly SNQX01 (sample SAMN10953784, study PRJNA522744) | food fermentation metagenome | isolation source: 48-hour incubation of native-enriched microbial consortia from nixtamalized... | place: Mexico | collected 2017-09-24 | reverse complement strand
GTATTAGGCACGCCGCCAGCGTTCATCCTGAGCCAGGATCAAACTCTCCAATAAAGTTAGTTTGTCTAGCATCTAAAATAAAAATTGACGTTTCACGTTGTTTGTTTCGTTCAGTTTTCAAAGAACTACTTGGTCGCTCATTTGCGACTCCCTTATGTTAACATCTTCGTTTTTCGATGTCAACTAAGTTTTTCAATTTCTTTTTTGTCGTTTTCTGCGTTTCCGCATCAGCGACGGTTATTAATATATCATGCAGAAAAATGAAATGCAACACCTTTTATAAACTTTTTTTAAATTAACTACATTTCTTTTTTAATATCATATACTTAAACGAAATATCTCTTTCATTTCTAAGAGATTCCTACATATATTCTATATAAAGTCACTCTATCCAAAAACGTTTCTTTCTATAATAAACGTTTTATTTATATACGATACCATACAAGGAGGAATATATATGGACTATACCGATTTATTAATCAAACTAGGTCTCTCGGCTATTTTAGGGTTCGCCATCGGTTTAGAGCGCGAATTAAAACGTAAACCACTTGGTTTAAAAACGTGTTTAGTTATTTCTATCATTAGTTGCCTCCTGACCATTGTTTCTATTAAAGCAGCTTACAATTTACCACATACTGATCATATGAATATGGACCCACTTCGACTTGCCGCTCAAATTGTATCAGGGATTGGTTTTTTAGGTGCCGGTGTTATTTTACGTAGAGGAAACGATAGTATTGCCGGATTAACAACTGCTGCTATGATTTGGGGCGCATCTGGTATTGGTATTGCTGTTGGAGCTGGGTTCTATATCGAAGCAATTTTCGGAATGTGTTTCCTTATGATTAGCGTTGAACTTATACCATTAACAATGAAATTTGTAGGGCCTAGATCATTTCGTCAACGTGATATCGCAGTAAAACTTGTTGTGCGAAATATGGACAATATCCCGGTTGTAATTGAAGAAATAAAAGAAATGGATATAAAAGTGAAGAATATGAAGCTTAAAACGTTAGAAAATGGTTCTCACTATTTACATCTTAAATTATGTATCGATCAAAAAAGACATACTGCTGATGTTTACTATGCTCTCCAGCATCTCGAAAGTGTTCAACAAACTGAAGTGGAAAGTATGTAACGTAAAACAAACTCTCTTTTCAATTAGAGAGTTTTTCTTTTTTCTATAATGGCAACAATGAATGTAGTCCTGCAAAGTAAGGAGGAATAGGCAATTGAAATCCCGTCCGAATTTAGTAGATACATTTCGTGATTCCATTATTTTTCGTTTAATTTGCTTTATTGTTATACTTACTGCTTTTTCCGGCTTTCTTATACATAGATTAGAACCATCACACTTTACCACATGGTTTGATGGAATTTGGTGGTCAATCGTTACAATTTTCACTGTTGGCTATGGTGACTTTGCCCCTCATACACTAATCGGGAAACTTATCGGTATGAGTATTATTTTATTAGGAACTGGATTTTGTTCTTATTATATGGTGCTGTTTGCTACTGAAATGATTAATAAACAATATATGAAAATTAAAGGAGAAGAAGCTGCGACTTCTAACGGTCATATGATTATTGTCGGCTGGAATGAACGAGCAAAACATGTTGTAAAACAAATGCACGTACTACAACCAAACCTTGATATCGTTTTAATTGATGAAACACTTTCTTTACTGCCAAAACCATTTCATCATTTAGAATTTATAAAGGGGTGCCCCCATCACGATCAAACGTTATTAAAAGCTAATATTACAACGGCACACACCATATTAATAACAGCCGATAAAGAAAAAAACGAAAGCTTAGCGGATACACAGTCCATTTTAAATATTTTAACTGCAAAAGGGCTCAACCCAAACATTCACTGCATCGCTGAACTTCTTACTTCTGAACAAATACAAAATGCAACGAGAGCTGGCGTGTCAGAAATTATAGAAGGAAATAAATTAACGAGCTATGTATTTACCGCTTCTCTTTTATTCCCTTCCATTTCAGGTGTACTATTTTCACTTTACGACGAAATCTCTGATAATAAATTACAACTGATGGAGCTTCCCATGTCCTGCACCGGACAAACTTTTGCCAATTGTAGCTATACTCTTTTAAAACAAAACATTCTCTTACTAGGTATAAAGCGCGACGAACAATATATGATTAATCCAGTTCATTCCTTTGTTCTCATTGAAAGCGACATACTCATTGTTATTCACCATTAGTAAAATGACGCTCTAATTCTTGCATGAGCACTTTCCCAATATTGATATATTTTCTTTTCACATCTCCATCTGGATCTTTCGGCTCAGCAAATTGATCCATTCCACTCGTTCCAGCTGTTAACGTATTTACATGATCATCTAGTTCGTCTTGATATACGTGCGAAAGAATATACGGCGTTCCAAGACGAACTACTACACCAGGTACATCTAATTCTCCTTCAACCGCTGTAAATGGCACTCGTAAAAATTGATAGCCATCTTCTTCATCAATTTTATAATCAAAGCATCCTTTCTCATAATCCCAATTGCCGCCAATGCTATACCCAAGTGGCTTCATTATTTCTTCTAACTTATATAACGCATATGTACGTCCTTCTAAATTTGATTGAATTGGAATCAAGCCCATCCCTCCTAGACTTTTTCTTTAGCATACCCACTCTAGTTTGAATATACTGATGGACTTTTCGATGAAATAATAAAAAGCGGCCGGAATCCGGCCGCTTTTTATTATTTTAAACGCTCTTCTAATTCTGCTTTTAATTCTTCAAATCCTGGTTTACCAAGTAAAGCAAACATGTTTTTCTTGTATGCTTCTACTCCTGGTTGGTCAAATGGATTTACGCCTAATAAGTAGCCGCTCATCGCACATGCTTTTTCGAAGAAGTATACAAGGTAACCGAATGTGTACTCATTTAATTCAGGAATATTTACGATTAAGTTTGGTACTCCGCCATCGCTATGTGCAAGTAATGTACCTTCGTATGCTTTCGTGTTTACGAAGTCTACAGTTTCACCAGCAAGGTAGTTTAATCCATCTAAATCGTTTTCTTCTGATTCGATTGTTAGTTCATGTGTAGGTTTACCTACTTTTAGAACTGTTTCAAATAAGTCACGACGACCTTCTTGAACGTATTGACCTAATGAATGTAAGTCAGTTGAGAAGTTTGCTGAAGATGGGAAAATACCTTTTTGATCTTTTCCTTCACTTTCACCAAATAACTGTTTCCACCACTCAGCGAAGTATTGAAGTGCTGGCTCATAGTTAACAAGCATTTCAATTGTTTTTCCTTTATTGTATAGAGCGTTACGAACTACTGCGTATTGGTAAGCTGGGTTTTCTTCTAGTTCTGATGTACCGAAGTCCTCACGACCAGCAGCTGCACCTTTCATCATCTCTTCAATATTTAAGCCACTTACTGCGATTGGCAATAAACCAACTGGCGTTAATACAGAGAAACGTCCTCCAACATCATCTGGAATAACGAATGTTTCGTAACCTTCATTATCAGCTAATGTTTTTAATGCACCACGCGCTTTATCTGTAGTTGCATAAATACGTTTGCGAGCTTCTTCTTTTCCATACCTTTCTTCTAATAACTTACGGAAAATACGGAATGCTAGTGCTGGCTCTGTCGTTGTACCTGATTTGGAAATAACGTTAATAGAGAAGTCTTTACCTTCTAATACATCCATTAAATCTTTCATGTAAGTGGAGCTAATGTTTTGTCCAACAAATAGCACTTGTGGAGTTTTACGTTGTTCTTTAGAAAGTGTGTTGTAGAAAGAATGGTTTAACATTTCAATTGCTGCACGTGCTCCTAGGTAAGAACCACCGATACCTACAACAAGTAAAATGTCAGAGTCATTTTTAATTTTTTCTGCGCATTTTTGAATGCGAGCAAATTCTTCTTTGTCATATTGAAGCGGAAGGTCTACCCACCCAAGGAAATCGTTCCCAGCTCCAGTTTTTTCGTGGATTGCGTGATGTGTTACTTTCACTGCATCACGTAAATAAGTGATTTCATGTTCACCGATGAAGGATAACGCTTTAGAATAGTCGAACGTTACATGTGTACTCATCTTTTTCCCTCCAATTATGGATATGTATTTCTGTATTCACTTTAGCGAAACTGAAGTTGTAAATCAAGCGATTCACCCCTTGTAAACGTAACCAATATATATTTTTTAAAAAAAGTTCATTTTTTGCATAAAAATTCGCATTTTTCGGTATAGATGTATATACATCCTATTTCGAACATTTTTTATGTATAAAAACAACATAACTACCCTATTCTATAAAAGAGTTAATTAACTCATCGCTTGCTCATGCTTCACAATTAAGGGGGGCTTTTTCATGAGTACTTTACAACGTATCGCATTAGTCTTTACTGTAATTGGCGCTGTAAACTGGGGACTAATCGGGTTCTTCCAGTTTGACTTAGTGGCAGCCATTTTCGGTGGACAAAACTCAGCTCTTGCACGTATTATTTACGGCATCGTTGGTATTTCTGGGCTTATCAATCTTGGTTTACTCTTTAAACCATCAGAAAATCTTGGTACTCACCCAGAAACGAACGAAATTCGCTAATCAGTATGTCTCTACTTCACCTCCGACATACGAATATGATTGCACGCAATCATATTTGCAAATATATATCATAAGAAAAAGTAAAAGAGGAACGCTCATATGCGCTCCTCTTTTACTTTGTTAACTCGGACTCTTCAATCCATTCTGTTAGCTTTTCTCGCAGCGTATTAAATCCGTCCTTAGATGGATTCGGTATAAGAATCCGTCCTTGTTTTCTTTTCGCCGCTTTTAACGATAAACTCATTTTTCTGTGTTCTTCATCAATTGAAAGTACTTTTACTTCTACTGTATCGCCGACTTTTAAAAAGTCATGAATATCCTTTACATATCCATTTGTAATTTCAGATATATGCACAAGTCCTTGTGTTTCTGCATCTAACGCTACAAATGCACCGTAATCTTGAATCCCAGTCACTTTCCCTGTTACAACCACTCCTGTTGTATATTGTTCTGACATATGAAACACTCCCATACGTTTACCATTTTCTCTACAATTGTAGATAGCAAAGCAGATGATTTATTGTTAAATATCCGATTAGTTAATACGTACCCTAAGTAAAGCAACTCAGGATACGCATACCTTATATTAGTAAATTATACCACTATGACAGAGCTCATTCAAAATTCATGAAAAAATTTCCTTAAGTAAGTATAATTCTCCAATATTAGGATAGAATACTAACACATGGCTTTCTAGTATTCCCCCCCTTTTATGGACAAAACGTATTGTGTTTTGTCCTTTTTTTATTCTCTACGAACCGTTCCATTCTCTTCATTGCTTCCATAAGCTGTTCAAGCGATGTTGCATATGAACAACGAATAAATCCTTCACCACTTTCGCCAAATACACTTCCAGGTACAACAGCCACTTTTTCTTCTAGTAATAACTGTTCTGCAAATTCCGCCGAAGATAGTCCAGTTAAAGATATGGAAGGAAAGACATAAAACGCTCCGCCCGGCACATGACATGTTAATCCCATTTCATTGAAAGATGTCGTCATAAAATTACGGCGTTTCTTATAACTATCTCTCATTCGAATTACTTCCTCATTTCCCGCACGTAACGCTTCAAGTGCTGCAAACTGAGACATCGTCGGGGCACACATCATGGAATATTGGTGAATTTTGAGCATTAATTCTGAAAAGTGAACAGGAGCTGCAATCATACCAAGGCGCCACCCTGTCATCGCAAATCCTTTTGAAAATCCTGAAATTAAAATCGTATGCTCGCGCATATTTTTAATACTCGCGAAACTTGTATATGCTTCGTCGTATACAAGTTCTGCATAAATTTCATCAGATAATACGATTAAATTGTACTTCTCAACAATCACTGCTATTTCTTCAAGCTCGGACTTATTTAACATTGCACCTGTTGGGTTATTTGGTGAACAAAGTAAAATTGCCTTTGTCTTCGCTGTAATAGCTGCCTCAATTTGTTCTGGTTGTACTTTAAATTCATTTTCTAAAGTAGTCGCCACAGGAACTGGAACCCCTCCAGCTAATGTCACAAGCGGGGCATAAGAAACGAAACTTGGCTCAATAATGAGTACCTCATCATCAGGATTTATAATGGCGCGCATCGCTACATCTAACGCCTGACTCGCTCCAACTGTAACAATGATTTCATCGTTTGGATCATATGATACTGCAAATTGTTTTTTTAGATACTTTGCTATTTCTTGACGGAGCTCCAATAATCCTGCATTTGCTGTATATGACGTATATCCTTGTTCTAAAGAACGGATACATGCTTGCCTTACATTCCATGGCGTAATGAAGTCTGGTTCTCCTACTCCAAGAGATATAACACCTTTCATATTTGCTGCTAAATCGAAAAACTTTCGAATACCAGATGGTTGTAACGATTCTGCCGCTCTAGATAGTTCAAATTGCTTCATGGTGTCACCACAATTCGCTTATCATCATCATTTTTTTCATAGATAATTCCCTCATGTTTATATTTCTTCAAAATGAAATGCGTTGTCGTAGAAACGACAGATTCAATTGTTGCTAATTTCTCAGAAACAAACATCGCTACTTCTCCCATTGTCTTTCCTTCTAACATAATAGAAAGATCGTATGTCCCTGACATTAAATACACAGACTTTACTTCTGAATAACGATAAATTTGCTCAGCAACCGCATCGAACCCAACGCCGTGCTTTGGCGTAACTTTCACATCAATCATCGCCGTTAAACCTGTATGTTCTTTCACCTTCGTCCAATCGATATGTGTGACATAATCCACAATAATCTTTTCTGCTTCTAATTTTTCAACCATTTTCTTTACTTCTTCTACTTCTATATTTAACAGCTTCGCTAATGTATCTACAGATAATCGACTACTTTTTTCAAGACAAGCTAATAATTCTAATTCTTTTTCTGTCACCATATAAATCATCCTTCCTTTTCGTTTGTGTCTAAATTATACAAATAGCCTTTCCAGTTTGAAAAGAAGATTTTTTTAGTGAATTATGTCAAAATAAAGTGAAACTTTAATCAGCAGAAAAATGCGTGATAAAGCGAAAGGGGATGGAATCGTGAAACCAAAAGTTTATATTGCTGAACCAGTTCCAACATTTGTAGAAAACTATTTATCAGAACACTGTGATTATGAAAAATGGGAGCAAAATGAGAAGGTACCTCGTGATGTTCTACTAGAGAAAATACAAGATAAAGATGGTTTATTAAATTTCGGATCTGCTATTAATGAAGAATTATTGGAGGCGGCTCCTAACTTAAAAGTAGTAAGCAACATTTCTGTCGGTTACGATAATTTTGATTTACAAGCGATGGAAAAGCGCAATGTCATCGGAACAAATACACCTTACGTACTAGATGATACAGTAGCTGACCTCGTTTTTGCTCTTATGTTATCTGCTGGTCGTCGTGTTTGTGAACTCGACTCCTACGTAAAAAATGGTAAATGGAATGCGGAAATTGGAAAAGAGCACTTTGGGCTAGATGTACACCATAGTACAATCGGCATTATCGGTATGGGCCGAATTGGTGAAGCTGTTGCAAAACGAGCGAAATTCGGATTTGATATGGATGTTCTTTATTATAACCGTCGCCGAAAAGAAGAAGCTGAACAAAAATTCGATGCTACATATTGTGATTTACAGACGCTTCTAAAGCAGTCTGACTTTATCGTTCTTCTTACTCCATTAACAGATGAAACGTACCATCTTATCGGAGAAAAGGAATTTTCATTCATGAAAGAAACAGCTATCTTCATTAATGCTTCTCGCGGGAAAACAGTAGATGAAGAAGCGTTAATCGATGCGTTAACAGAAAAGAAAATCTTTGCAGCGGGCATCGATACTTTTACACAAGAGCCGATTCAAAAAGACAATCCGCTCTTATCCTTACAAAATGTTGTGACCTTACCACATATCGGATCTGCAACATTAAAAACTAGGCAACAAATGGCTATGACCGCCGCTGAAAATTTAGTTGCAGCGTTACAAGGAAAAACACCGCCTAATATTGTTCGCGGGTAATACTGAATATACGAAAGGCAAGATGACATCGTCATCTTGCCTTTTTTTGTTAACATATTTTTTTCTGCCTTGGAAATGATATGAACAAAAATCAATGGAGTGACAAAAAATGAATCACGAATCTACTTGTCCTTATTTCACTTTTTCCACTCGCGGCACTACTGTTCATTACGAATTGTATGAACATGAAAATAAAACAGAACGTCCTACTTTCGTACTCGTTCACGGCTTTTTATCTTCCTCATTCAGCTACCGCCGTCTAATTCCTTTATTATCGAAAGAAGGAACAGTCATTGCTCTTGATTTACCACCGTTCGGGAAGAGTGATAAGTCTCATCTATTTAAGTATTCTTATCATAATTTAGCAACGATTATAATCGATTTAATTGAACACTTATCTCTCTCAAACATTGTGTTAGTTGGACATTCTATGGGCGGCCAAATTTCACTTTACGTAAACCGTATACGTCCTGAATTAATTTCAAAGACAATTTTACTATGTAGCTCTAGCTATTTAGCACGCGCAACTTTACCTTTACTGTACTCTTCTTATTTACCGTTCTTTCATTTATACGTAAAGAATTGGATTATACGGCGCGGCATTGTTCATAACTTAATGAATGTCGTTCATGATCATTCATTAATTGACGATGAAATGAAGGCAGGTTACTCTGCTCCTTTTTATGACAACCGTATATTCCCCGCTTTAACTCGTATGATACGAGATCGTGAAGGTGACTTATCTTCAACTGAATTACAAAAAATCGAAACACCTACTCTACTCATTTGGGGTGAAAAAGATCGGGTCGTCCCTGTACATGTAGGTCATCGTCTGCACAAAGATTTACCGAATTCGAAATTTATTTCTTACGAAAATACAGGGCATTTACTACCTGAAGAAAAACCGGAACATGTTTATGAAGAAATTATCGCTTTTTCTGCGCAATAATATCAAAGAGGCTGTCGGAAATTCCGACAGCCTACAATGAACAACTTCCGCCTTCTTTTATTACAAGTAATTCCACAGCTAACTTCTCACATTTTTCAAGCGCAGGTACTTCCTCAAAAGACATAAAGTATATATGTTGAATCTTCTTTGCGATGTATTTTGAATCATCAAACACACTTGCGACATTCACAACATCGCTCGCTTCTGTTTCATAAAACTCCGGTCCCATTTGAAACGGATCCCAATTCTTCACAACCTCTATCATCTTTTCATATGTACCCATTCGCTTCCCGCCTTTTCACTTTTTAATACTTTTCTTTATCCTATCACATCAGCTATTCTATAAGAAGAGAGAGAACTTTCATAACTTAACGGTTTTACAGAAGAAGGGAGCAAACTTATGCAACTATTTCATAAAGCAGTCAATCGCCGTGGAACTCATAGTACAAAATGGGATACATATAAAAACGAAGAACTTATCCACGCGTGGATTGCTGATATGGATTTTGAAGTACCACAACCAATTCAAACTGCTTTAAAGCAACGTATCGAGCATCCTATTTTCGGCTATACACTTCCTCCCGAAAATATTGGCGATATTATTTGTAACTGGACAAAAAAACAGTACAACTGGGATATTCAAAAAGAATGGATTGTCTTTAGCGCCGGAATCGTTCCAGCTCTTAGTACGAGCATACAGGCCTTCACAAAGGAAAACGAATCCGTTCTCGTACAACCACCTATTTATCCCCCATTTTTCGAAATGGTCACAACAAACAATAGACAATTATGCGTAAGTCCATTACAGAAACAAAATGATACATATGCGATAGACTTCGAGCATTTAGAAAAGCAATTTCAACAAGGCGTCAAACTTATGCTTCTTTGCAGTCCTCACAACCCGATAGGTCGTGTTTGGACGAAAGAAGAATTAACAAAGCTTGGATCTTTATGTACCAAATATAATGTAATCGTTGTCGCAGATGAAATTCATTCCGATATTATTTATGCAAATTATACACATACACCGTTCGCTTCTTTATCTGAAGAACTAGCAGCGCGCACGATAACTTGTATGGCTCCAAGTAAAACATTTAATATCGCTGGATTACAAGCATCGATTATTATCATTCCAAATGAAAAACTCCGTCAAGCCTTTACATCTATCCAATATAGACAAGGCTTCCACGGATTAAGTACATTTGCCTATACAGCGATGGTAAGTGCCTATACAGAATGTAATGATTGGCTAAATGAAATTCGATTATATATAGAAGATAATGCTCAATTTGCTTGTAAATATATTAAAGATCACATACCTACTCTTTCCGTAACGAAGCCAGAAGGTAGCTTTTTATTATGGATTGATTGCTCTCGCCTACAGCTTTCTCAAGATGAGCGCACTAAATTGCTCGAAGAAAAAGGAAAAATTATTGTTGAGCCTGGTGAGAAATACGGATTAGGCGGCGAAGAACATATTCGAATTAACATCGGCTGTCCAAGGTCTGTTTTAGAAGAAATTTTAAATAGGCTGCGCCATACGTTTTCATAATAAGAAAGGAGACTGTTTGGGACAGCCTCCTTTGTCAACTTTTGTCGGTAAGTCGATATATTTTAAAAATCGCCGATATATTTTAAGTTACAGTCGATATATTCCAATAATCGCTGATATATTTTCACTTACACTACACAAAAAAGCTACCGCGCACGGTAGCTTTTACTTTTTCTTCATATCCGACGCTTTTTTTACAATGACACCACAAGCAATTCGATCACCTGATTTACCTGTCGGTTGTGTCATACCATCATCAGCGTTTTCTGTAATAATAATAGACGCTCCATCTTTTCTATGAATTGTCGTTTTCCCTTCTTCAAGCGTTATATGTGGCGCATCAATTTCTGCTTTAATTTTCCCAGAACCGTCTGCAATTACGTTCGGTAAATCACCGTTTTCTGCACCCTTCGGATTGAGTAGTCCATGCTTTTTATCATCTGGATTAAAATGATTTCCAGCTGATTCAAAACGAGGTGCTTTACACTCACCAATTTCATGTACATGTATGCCGTGCGGGCCAGGTGTGAACCCTTCCCCTTTAATCTTAATTTTTACTCCGCTTGTTTGCTGCACTACTTTCGCAGTCCCCACTTCATCACCTGAAGCATTATGTAATTTCACGTCAATTTCTTTCGGCTTTCCTTGGTCACAACCTGCCATCAGAAATAGTAAACAACAACTGAAAAAAAGCCGTTTTTTCATTTTATTCCCTCCAAAATACATTCTGCCCTTAGATTGTCCGAGCATAGAGGGAAACATACAAAAATGAGTTACTGTTTCTTTTCAGCTAACAGCTTTTCTTCAACTTTCTGTAATCGATCTGCTTCTCGTTTTGATACACGAATGAACATACGCCATGTGGCAACCGCACCGATAATAAATAGAACACAAACAATCCCTGGAATAATATATTCTGTTTTATCTTCTGGAAAATATAATGGCATCATATAGATCACTCCTTATTATAGGATTCACAAAACATCAGAATTTTCTGTTATATTATCTTAAATTATAGTGGAACCTATCCACATTCTCAAGGGGGCATTCCGAAAGCGAATGATTTCTTTGACTCCTTATCCTACTTTCCTTACTATAAACTTGAGGTGAAAAATATGAGAGAAACATTTGAAATTGGCGAAATCGTTACTGGTATTTATAAAACAGGAAAATACATTGGCGAAGTTACAAATAGCCGCCCTGGCAGTTACGTCGTAAAAGTATTAGCTGTTTTAAAACATCCGGTGCAAGGTGACTTACATAACGTAAAACAAGCTGACGTACCATTTTTCCACGAAAGACGTGCTTTAGCTTTTCGTGAACAGACGAACATTCCAGAGCAAATGGTGAAGAAATATGAAGGAGAAATTCCAGATTATACAGATTCACTCAAATTAGCATTAGAAACTCAAATGAATTCATTTTCTGAAGATGATTCACCTTTTGCAGTTCGTAGTCTAGAAACATTAGAACAATTAAAAAAAGACTATAAACTTTAAAAAAACAAAACGACCAAATTACATACTGTGCAATTTGGTCGTTACTGTGTACTCACTTTCTTTAACACTTTTGAAAAATCAACGAGTTCCCCTAATGTTGGAGGTGCTGGTTTCACTAAATACTCTTTATCTTTTTCTACTAACTTAAAAATATTATACGTCGTCATCGCATCATCTAGCGCACAATGATGCTTACCCGTCCCTACTTTTCCATACGCCTCAATTGCTTTCCACAATCCTGTTTGATTTCTCTCACCAAAAAACTTCTTATACTCAAGTGATAAATCACGACACTGTCCTTGGAAAGGAAAATCTACTCCCGCTTTTTCACAATTATGCTTCAACACTTTCATATCCATATTTCCCCACGTAACAATGGTCGGTTTACATCTCTTTTCATATTCTGCAAGTTTTTCAACGAGTTCTGGAAACGAAATTCCTTTATCTACGACTTCTTGTTTAATCCCTAAAAACTTCTTACATCGATCCGTTAAAGATGGAAAAGTTTTCGGCCTAACATGAGCTGAATACGTATCTTCTACCTTACAGCCAACAACCGAAACGAGTCCTACCTCAATAATCTCCGGGAAAAATCCTTTTGGTTTTTTTCTGTGCTGGGGCATCGTAAACTCAAAATCCAAAAATAAAAATTGTTGTTCATTCATACGATCCCTTCCTTATCATCTTTGTCATTCCTTTCTATTTGACACTCCTACACGAACAAGCTCGAATGCTAATTCCATTTTAAATATTCAGATTGGATGTATCTTATATATATGTCAAATGCCCGCAAATATTTTTAAAAATAAGAAAAAGTAACCTTTGCAGAAAATATAACAAAATAAGCCCTTTCATTTACATCCGACATTTTTCTACTTTATAATGACGTTATGTGTGTTTCATCTAGTTAATTTTTGACACACTAAGAAAAGTGAATGAAAGGAGATGAGAGTTTTGCACGAAACAACGCAAGAGCTCGCAAACTGGCAGTATTATTTTGCTATCGCAGTCTTTTTAATTACATATGCCATTATTATTTCTGAAAAAATTAATCGCGCTGTCATCGCACTTCTTGGTGCAGCACTCATGGTAATTATGGGGGTTGTTGATTTACACAATGCCTTTACGAAACATATTGAATGGGGGACGATTACACTACTCATCGGTATGATGATTTTGGTGAACATTACGAGTAAATCGGGCGTCTTCCAATACGTTGCCATTAAAGCAGCAAAAGGAGCGCAAGGAAATCCAATTAAAATTTTAATTTCACTTTCCTTACTTACTGCACTTGGTTCCGCGTTTTTAGATAACGTTACAACTGTACTTCTTGTTGTTCCAGTTACTTTATCTATTACGCGCATACTGCAAGTAAATCCTGTCCCTTATTTACTTTCTGAAATTATTTTTTCAAACATTGGGGGAACAGCAACATTAATTGGTGATCCACCTAACATTATGATTGGTTCTGCCAATAAGCATTTAGATTTCAATGCTTTCTTACTAAACTTAGCGCCAATCGTAATTATTATCATTGGTGTGACAGCGACAATACTTTACTTCATGTACCGCAAACAATTAATCGCTGATCCTGTACAAGTTAAAAAATTAATGAGTTTAGATGAAAAGCAATATATTAAAGATCCAGTATTAATGAAAAAATCTTTAACAGTGCTTGGACTTACAATTGTAGGTTTCATGACTCATTCCATTTTCCACGTTGATGCAGCTATCATCGCTTTAACTGGTGCTACTGTACTTATGTTAATCGGTGTGAAAGAACATGAAATTGAAGAAGTATTCGCAAGTGTAGAATGGGTAACAATCTTCTTCTTCGCAGGACTATTCGTACTCGTTGGAGGACTTATCGATATCGGTCTTATTAAAATGTTAGCTCAAAAAGTAATTGGCATAACAGGCGGAGATATTTCTTACGCATCTATCCTTATTTTATGGGTATCTGGTATCGCCTCTGCAACAATTGATAACATTCCATTCGTTGCAACAATGATTCCTCTTATTAACGATATGGCTGTCGGATTAGGTTTATCACCTGCTGACGCACAAATCGACGTATTATGGTGGGCATTAGCATTAGGTGCTTGTCTAGGCGGAAACGGAACATTAATCGGCGCTTCTGCTAACGTAATTGTCGCAGGTATCGCAAGCCGCGAAGGACATAAATTTAGCTACATGGACTTCTTAAAAGTCGGTTTCCCAATTATGATCGTTTCATTAATCATTTCTCATATTTATATTTATGTACGCTACCTTATGTAGCACAAAAAGCGCTCTGATAACCAGGGCGCTTTTTTCATTACACATATTTAAATTAAACTTACTCGTTATACCTCACCGGCTCATTTCTGATAATGAACAAGTGAATTGGCAAGAACACTGAAAATGTGATGACATGAATAATCGTAAATAATATAGAGTTCGTTCCATATCTGTCTAAAATAGCGTAGATAAGATAAATAGACAACACAATGGATACAGCTGTTGCTATTAAATATAAAATTGGTACGAAATTAAAAATAAAACATGCGACATATATGCCGAATACTTTCCATCCTGCTTCTTCTTTCAAGAAATCTGGTAATTTATCTTTCGCTAAATCACCCCATATTTTACTATTTAAAAAAGGAATAAATGCTAGAACTCCATCCGTTGCACCGTCATTTTTCGCCATCGTATACAGTGCAAAAGCCGTTAACAAATACGCAATAACTGCCCAAATCAATATAACAAGAATAAACGCAAAACTAAGAGCAAAGAAACCTGCTAGTAAGCCTTGATCTTCCATCTTATCCTCTCCTCTCTACTCTCAACATATTTCATTGCATTGCAAGTTATGTTTTAAAATTCAACCAAACTCTCTGTATAATAATAGGAGTAAGATAATAAGAGAGGAGAACAACCGATGCATCCATTTGTAAAAGCATTACAAGAGCATTTCATAGCTCACAAAAATCCGGAAAAAGCAGAACCGATGGCACGTTATATGAAAAATCACTTCCCATTTCTTGGTATTCAAACACCTGAAAGAAGACAATTATTAAAAGACTTCATCCAAATACATACTCTCCCAGATCCAAAAGACTTCCAAATTATCGTACGTGAGCTGTGGGATTTACCAGAACGAGAATTTCAGGCAGCCGCACTCGATATGATGCAAAAATATAAAAAGCATATAAACGAAACGCATATCCCCTTCTTAGAAGAACTTATTGTAACAAAATCTTGGTGGGACACTGTCGATAGCATCGTCCCTACATTTTTAGGTAACATCTTTTTACAACATCCAGAATTGATTTCTGCCTATATTCCAAAATGGATTGCATCAGATAACATATGGTTACAACGCGCCGCTATTTTATTCCAGCTAAAATATAAACAAAAGATGGATGAAGAACTTCTTTTTTGGGTTATTGGACAACTACATTCTTCGAAAGAATTTTTCATTCAAAAAGCGATTGGATGGGTCCTTCGTGAATATGCAAAAACAAAGCCCGATGTCGTTTGGGAATACGTGCAAAATAACGAGCTTGCCCCGCTTAGTAAGCGCGAAGCAATTAAGCACATTAAACAAAATTACGGAATAAATAACGAAAAAATAGGCGAGACTCTATCATAGATAGACGCGTTCCTCTATTGAGATTTAAAAAAGAACGTGTTAGAATATGTTCATTATTATTAATATAAGTAGCGATGACGGACTTATAAGTACTTGCACAAAAAGCGATTCAGGGATAGTGAAAGCCTGAAGCCGCAAGGAAACGGCAGTCTCGAGCAATACGTGATAAAGTGGATGCACCTTTTGTGTATCAACTAGGGTGGAACCGCGGGCAAACGCTCGTCCCTAGGCAATTAAGCCTTGGGATGAGCGTTTTTTTTATGTTTTTCAAAGCATATACTGCTCGTTTCACAAGTTACCTGAGCACGTCATCGCCAATACGTTAACTTTCAAAAGGAGGATTTTCTTATGTATTCAATGGAACAAGTAGTAAACTTAGCGAAACATCGCGGTTTTGTTTTCCCTGGTTCTGAAATTTACGGTGGTCTTGCAAACACTTGGGATTACGGTCCACTTGGAATCGAATTAAAAAATAACGTTAAAAAAGCTTGGTGGAAAAAATTCATTCAAGAATCTCCATACAACGTTGGTTTAGACGCAGCTATTTTAATGAACCCAAAAACTTGGATCGCTTCTGGTCACGTTGGTAACTTCAACGATCCAATGATCGACTGTAAAAAATGTAAAGCGCGTCACCGTGCTGACAAATTAATTGAAGATGCATTAGATGCAAAAGGCATCGAAATGGTTGTTGATGGTCTTACTTTCGACCAAATGGCTGACTTAATGAAAGAACATGAAGTAAAATGTCCTGATTGCGGTAGTGAAGAATTCACTGAAATCCGTCAGTTCAACTTAATGTTCAAAACATTCCAAGGTGTTACAGAGTCTAGCACAAACGAAATCTTCCTTCGTCCAGAAACAGCACAAGGTATTTTCGTAAACTTCAAAAACGTACAACGCTCTATGCGTAAAAAACTTCCATTTGGTATTGGCCAAATCGGTAAGAGCTTCCGTAACGAAATCACGCCTGGTAACTTCACATTCCGTACACGTGAATTCGAACAAATGGAACTTGAATTCTTCTGTAAGCCTGGTGAAGATTTAGAGTGGTTCGCATTCTGGCGTGAAACTTGTAAGAACTGGTTACTTTCACTTGGTATGACTGAAGAAAGCATGCGTCTTCGTGACCACGGTGAAGAGGAATTATCTCACTACAGTAACGCAACAACTGACATTGAATTCAAATTCCCATTCGGTTGGGGCGAACTATGGGGCGTTGCATCTCGTACAGACTTCGATTTAAAACGTCACATGGAACACTCTAACGAAGACTTTAACTATATTGATCCACAAACGAATGAGCGTTACGTACCGTACTGCATCGAGCCATCTTTAGGTGCTGACCGCGTAACATTAGCGTTCTTATGTGATGCATATGAAGAAGAGCAATTAGAAAACGATTCTCGTACAGTTCTTCGTTTCCACCCTGCTTTAGCACCATACAAAGCAGCGATCTTACCATTATCTAAAAAGCTATCTGAAGGTGCTACTGAAGTATTTGCAGAACTAGCTAAAGACTTCATGGTAGACTTTGACGAAACTGGTTCTATCGGTAAACGTTACCGTCGTCAAGACGAAATCGGTACACCATTCTGTATCACTTATGACTTCGACTCAGTTGAAGACAAAGCTGTTACAGTACGTGACCGTGACACAATGGAACAAGTTCGTATGCCAATTAGCGAACTAAAAGGTTTCTTAGAGAAGAAAATCCAGTTCTAATTATAAGAAAAAGAGGCTGCTCTAATGAGCGCCTCTTTTTTTACTTTTCACGTTTTTCTTTAATTGCTACTGTACATCTTGAAATACATAATAAATCGTCATTCTCATCAATGATACGTACATCCCAAACCATCGTTGAGTTTCCTCTATGTATCGGTGTTCCGATCGCTGTTACAATTCCATCTTTCTTTGAGCGAATATGATTTGCATTAATTTCTAAACCGAAACAAATACATTTTTCTTGATCAATTAAATTGTATGAACCAACGCTTGCTACTGTTTCCGCCAACGCAACAGAAGCACCACCATGTAAAAATCCAAATGGCTGATGCGTACGCTCATCTACCGGCATTGTAGCAACCACCTTATCTTCTGTCATCTCTAACAACTCAATTCCAAGTGAATCCATTAAAGTTTTTGCCATATCGTTTCCCCCTTCTCTTACTTTAATAAAATGTATAATTTTACCTATTTATTTTCAAACTACTTATAACACTTATATAAGGAGGTTTCACCTAAATGAAACAGAAATTTTGTATATTACTGCTTATGTGCTCCTTGCTGACTATTGTACCAAATTGTGCACTAGCAGCCAAAGCATCTAACCTGACAATCGATGTTCAGACTGTCACGCAAAAAGGTAAGAAACCTTATATAGAATATCAAATTAACAGACCTTCTTTTCATAACTTTTCCGATTCTAAATTTCAAAATAAGCTCAATTTCTATTACAAAAAATCTACTGACAAATTTAAAACCAAATTAGAAAAAGACGCAAAAAAATATTATAAAGAAACAGAAGGGTCAAGTATACCATTTCATCCATACGTGGCGAATGTTGATTATAAAGTCTCTTTAAATAAACCACCTTTTCTTAGCCTATATTTGAATTACTATCAATATACAGGCGGAGCACATGGTCTTTATACGTGGAAGGCAAACACATTCGATTTAAACGAAAAAAAGTTACTACACTTAGACGATTTATTTCAACAAAAAGATGCATACAAAGAAGTAATTCGTGCTGAGATTGTAAGACAAATTAAACAAAATGAAAGTATTTATTTTCCTGATGCATCTGAAAAAGTCATGAACACGAAAAAGTTCCACTTCTTTTTAGAACCGGACAATCTCGTCATTTATTTCCCTTTATATGAGATTGCCCCTTATTCAAGTGGAATTCCGCAATTTCGTATTCCTTATACGTTGTTAAGAGACTATTTGAAGACTTCTTATCAAAATATTTTAATTGACAACAAGTAAATAGTTTCGCTACGATAATGTTAACCTAAAAACAACAGGAGGTTAACATTATGAGAAGATTTCATGTTTTAGATTTAGCATTAGCTGCCATGTTCGTCGCTCTTATGGCCATTGGTGCAAATATTGTATCTTGGGCACCATTCCTGCAAGTAGCGGGCATCCCATTATCTATGCAACCATTTTTCGCAATTTTAGCAGGGCTTCTTCTTGGAAGTAGACTTGGTGCATTATCAATGACTGTTTACATGCTCGTTGGAGTAGCAGGTGCACCAATCTTCGCTAACTTCAAAGCTGGATTTGGAGCACTTTTAGATCCTACTGGTGGTTTTATTATCGCATTTATTATCGTTGCTTACGTATCAGGAAAACTAGTAGAACAAAAAGAACGACCGACATTCAGTACATTTGCAATTGCTTCGTTCACAGGAATCATTTTAACGTATATTATCGGTACTACTTACATGTACGGGGCAGTCAATCTCTTCATGGGTGGTAATATGAGCTATAAAGCTGCTTGGATGATTATGATGTGGTTCGCAGTAAAAGATATTGCATTTACCATTATCGGTGCTATTATCGCACCTCGTATATACTATGCTGTACGTCGTTCAGCTTATCAGCATTCTCATTCGACGATTTCATAAGAAAAAGGAGTTGTTCCAGTAGGAACAACTCCTTTTTTATATTAAGACTCTTGATTCGCTTGTTCTTCTAAAATTTTCTTCATCATCGTAACCATGTCATCACGTAATTCTGGGTGTTGCAGTGCCATTTCGATTGTTGTTTGAACAAATCCTAACTTTTCACCTACGTCGTAGCGCTTTCCTTCGAAGTCGTAAGCGAATACACGTTGAATTTCGTTTAAACTTTGGATAGCATCTGTTAACTGAATTTCGCCACCAGCACCAACATGTTGCTGATCTAAGAACATGAAGATTTCAGGTGTTAAAACGTAACGTCCCATAATTGCTAAGTTTGAAGGTGCTGTACCTGCTGCTGGTTTCTCAACGAAATTGCGAACTTGGTAACGACGTCCTTCCTGCTCTAACGGATCGATAATTCCGTAACGGTGTGTTTCATCTTCTGGAACCGTTTGTACGCCAATAACAGAAGAAAGCGTTTTATCATATTCTTCAATTAATTGACGTAAACATGGTTTTTCAGCTTGAACGATATCATCACCTAATAAAACAGCGAATGGCTCATCACCAATGAATTTACGCGCACACCAAACAGCGTGACCTAATCCTTTTGGTTCTTTTTGACGAATGTAGTGAATGTCTACCATTTTTGAAGAAGCCTGTACTTTTTCAAGTAACTCATACTTTTTCTTTTCTAATAAGTTTTGCTCTAACTCAAATGCATTATCAAAATGATCTTCAATAGCACGCTTCGTTTTACCAGTAACGATAATAATATCTTCGATCCCTGATTTTACTGCTTCTTCTACAATGTATTGGATAGTTGGTTTATCAACAATCGGTAACATTTCTTTCGGCATCGCTTTCGTTGCTGGTAAAAAACGTGTTCCTAATCCAGCTGCTGGGATTATCGCTTTTCTTACTTTTTTCATCACAAAATACCCTCTCTCCTGTCGGAATTAATAGCAATCATTTCCTACATAAAACAAAAGGGAGATTTCGCTCCCTTTTATTCCTTACTACTTAAAATTACTTTATATTATAAACGATTCATAATATCTTCTTTAATAGTAAGTAACTTTTGTTCACTATTTTGTAAAGAATTATCTTGAACACCGAAGTAGAACTTAATCTTCGGTTCAGTTCCAGATGGACGTAGGCAGAACCAAGAACCATCTTCTAATTGATATTTTAACACATTTGATTTCGGTAAGTGAATCTCTTCTTTATGTCCATCTTGTAAAGATGTAATAATGCTTGCTTTATAGTCTTCAACTGCTACAACTGTTAAGCCCGCTACTTCTTTCGGAGGATTTTCACGGAATGTTGCCATCATTTCTTGGATTTGTTCCGCTCCATCTTTTCCTTTTAGCGTTAACGATACAAGATCTTCACGGAAGAAACCGTACTTCTCAAACACTTCTAATAGACCATCATATAACGTTTTACCTTGTGATTTGTAGTATGCAGCTACTTCACATGCAAATAGAACAGATTGTACTGCATCTTTATCACGGCAGAATGGACGGATTAAATAACCATAGCTTTCCTCATAACCGAATTGGAATTCGTATTGTCCGCTTTCTTCATACTGTTTAATTTTCTCACCGATAAATTTAAATCCAGTTAACGTATCAACTGTATCTAAACCGTATGCTTTCGCGATTGTACGACCAATTTCAGACGTTACGATTGTTTTTAATACAACACCGTTCTCTGGTAGCGTTCCGTTTTCTTTCTTTTGAGATAATAAGTAATCAAGCATTAATGCACCTGTTTGGTTACCAGTTAATACTTGGAACTCACCATCGTGATTACGAACTGCTACACCAAGGCGATCTGCGTCAGGATCCGTTGCGATTAACACATCTGCGCCTACCTTCTCACCTTCACGAATTGCATATTCAAATGCTGCATGCTCTTCTGGGTTCGGTGATTTTACTGTAGAGAAGTTCGGATCTGGTAACTCTTGCTCTTTTACAACTGTTACATCTGTAAATCCAACTTCTTTTAAACCACGGCGTACAGAAATATTTGATGTTCCGTGTAGTGGTGTGAAGACGATTTTTAAATCTTTGCCGGCCTTTTCCACCATTTCTTTATTAATAATGACATTGTTCAATTCTGCAGCATATGCATCATCGACTTCTTGTCCAATAATATGTAATAAACCGTCAGCTTTTAATTGCTCCACATCAGCAACTTCAACTGTTAATTCATCTTCCACTGCGTTTACGTAGCTAATTAATTCATCAGCTTCTTTCGGAGGCAACTGTCCACCATCTTCACCGTATACTTTATAACCGTTATATTCAGGCGGATTATGACTTGCAGTAAGAACGATTCCACTCACTGTATGTAAATGACGAACTGCGAAAGAAAGCACTGGCGTTGGACGTAAGCTTTCAAACACATATGTTGTAATACCGTGTGCACCTAGTGTAGCAGCAACTTCCATTGCGAACTCAGGTGATTTATGACGAGAATCATACGCTACAACAACACCACGCTTCTTCGCTTCTTCACCTAACTTTTCAATAAACTTCGCTAATCCTTGTGTCGCTTTACGAACTGTATATACGTTCAGACGGTTCGTACCAGCACCAAGTTCACCACGCATACCACCTGTGCCAAATTCTAGATTTTTATAAAAGCTGTCCTCGATTTTTTTCTCATCTTGCTTCATGTTTTCTAACTGTTCTTTTAGTTCTGCATCTAACTCTGCATATGAAAGCCAGCGACTAAATTCTTGTTTCCAGTTCATACTTCTATCTCCTCTCGCTTGTCATACCTTTATTATATGAAAAAAACAACCTGTATCTCAATATTTTTTACAATCTAACAGGATTTTACTAGGAATATTTGTATACACTATGATTAAATACTCCACTAAAGGGAATGAGGATTATGCAAGAATGGGGCTTGTCAGAAGAGCTCAAAATACAAACAAAGCAAATGATTGAAATTGCTGAAAAAGAATTATCAATTATGAGACAGGCAATTGATAAAGAAGATGAATGTATTTTGTGCAAGATGGAAGATATTCATCATATGTTAGCAAATGTACAAACACTGGCAGCTACATACTATATTCAAGCGTATTTATCACCTTATACAGAAAGCTCACAGTTCATTACAACAGCTGTTCAACATTTAAGTGCCAGAAAACATGGTGCTCTTATTGTTGTGGAACGAAACGAGCCACTTGAATCTTGTATTCAAACTGGAACAACATTACATGCTCATTTAACCGCACCACTGCTCGAATCGATTTTTTATCCAGGGAACCCTCTTCATGACGGAGCCGTTCTCGTTAAAAATAACCATATTGTTTCTGCTGCTAATATTCTTCCATTAACGAAAAGCACAGAAGTTGATCCTGAACTAGGGACACGTCACAGAGCTGCAATTGGCTTATCAGAAAAAAGCGATGCCCTTATTTTAGTTGTCTCTGAAGAAACGGGCCGCACTTCCTTTGCTTTAAACGGGACTTTGTATACAATTTCTCTATAAAGTAAAATTACATCGGCCGTAACACTATATATCAATAAAAAAGGCTGTTCCAAAATGTAGGAACAGCCCTCTCTTACGATCTTATTCTTCGCCGAAACGTTCAACAAGCGTTGCAAGTGTACGTACCATTGCACCTGTCGCTCCAGCTGGTCCTAAATCATGCGCTCCTGATGATTCAGATGTTCCAGCGATGTCTAAATGTACCCAAGGTGTATCTTCAGCGAATTCACCTAGGAATGTACCTGCCATAACCGCATGTCCTTCGCGGCCTGGTGAGTTATTTAAATCAGCAAACTTACTGTTTCTCACGCGTTCTTTGTCACGATCAAAAATCGGTAATTGCCAAATTGATTCATCTGTTTCCATAGATGCCTCTAGCACTTGCTCGAATAACTCTTCATTGTTTGTCATTGCACCTGTCGTATGATTTCCAAGTGCAACAATTACACCACCTGTCAATGTCGCAACATCAATTAGATAGTTTGCACCTAATTTTTTCGCATACGTAATACCGTCAGCTAATGCTAAGCGACCTTCTGCATCTGTATTTAATACTTCAATTGTTTTTCCGCTCATAGATGTGATTACATCGTCTGGCTTAAACGCGGTACCACTTACAACGTTATCTGTTGATGGAATAACAGCGATCACATTTTGCTCTGGGCGAAGTTCACCGATAATTTCCATCGCACCTAATACAGCAGCCGCACCGCCCATATCACCTTTCATACCGACCATGCCTTCACGTGGTTTTAAAGAATAACCGCCTGTATCGTATGTGATTCCTTTTCCAACGAATCCAATAACATCTGTCCACTCTTCTTTTCCTTTATAAATAAGAGCGATCATTTTTGGTGGCTCTACACTACCTTGGTTTACTGCAAGTAACGCACCCATACCAAGCTCTTCCATCTCTTCTTTCTCAAGAACTTTATAATCCATATCATACTTCTCAGCTAACTCAACAGCATACTCAGCGAGCTTTGTCGCTGTTAATACGTTTGGCGGCATATTTACAAGTGTACGAGCTGAATTTGTTGCACGTCCATGTACGTAGCCAACTGTTAATGCAGCTTCAATTTCTTGTGTATCTTCCGCTGTAATAGCCGTGAACTTCTCTAGCTCCACACGATCCTTTTTATCTGATTTATACGTTTGTAACTCATATGTACCAAGGCCTTGTACTTCTGCTGCGATATGAGCGACATCAATCGCGTCTAATTTCTCTGTTACGAAAGAATCAAGCAAGATTGCTGCGTCTTGTACTTTTGCTGCTTGCAATGTTTTAAATGCCTTACCAAGAGCTGCACGTAATGTTTCTGTCGTATAAGATTCTTTCTTACCTAAACCAACGAAATAATAGCGTTTCACATTTGTTTTTCCTAAACTATGTACTTTTGAAATAGCTTTCTTCTTCGTAGAAAGTTCTTTCTCTTCTAATAAAACTTGTAATTGTCCTTCAAACGCTTTGTCCAGTTCTTGTACAAAACTACTCGTTTGCTCTTCTTCAAATAAGGCAACAATCAGCGCTTCATGGCTTCCTAATTCTTTTTGTACGTGAAACATGTTCAGACCCCCTAAATTTCTCTACTCTATCTTTATTATAACTTTATTTTCGATAAAATGCGACAATTCTAACTTCTGTTACATCCTATATAACATAAAAAAAGTCTAGCGTACTTCCCACTAGACTATCTTTGTTTTAAATATTGACCACGAAACACTTGCATCGTTTCATCTTGATTTAACATCGTTAACTCTTCTTCTGACAACTTACCATTTCCTAGCTTAACTATATACACATTTACTTTTTTCTTACCCCATTGGCTATAAACATCTTTCACTGTATCATAATACAAATCAAGACGGTTTCCTTTTATTGCACCGCCCTTATCAGCTACTACACCATACCCATAACCTGGTACGAATAAAATTGTTCCAATTGGGAACACGCGTAGGTCCGCTGCGATTGTGGAATATAAATCCCGTTTCGCCTTAACACCTGAATATGTAATACCATACTCCGGATGTCCCGGCCTCTTACCAGTTGACTCAATTCCCGATGTATAACCTGTTGCAGTCATTTCAATTGAACGATATTTAGACCAGTCATTTGCCTGCTCTAAAGCATTTATCACTTCTTTACTCGGAGCAACATTTCTCTTAACTTCTGCTGCATGTACTTCTTTTGCACTCGTTCCCTCATATTTCTTTACAATCTCTAATAAAGAAACTCCTGTGAAAGCATTCCATGTTACGCATAATGCAATTGCAAGTAAACAAGTCATCATAATGCGAATACAATATCGTTTTAACATTTTTATATTCCACACTCCTTCATCGTTAATCATTCCCTATACGATGAAAGAATATGCAAAAAAATAATCTCCAATTGCATTGGAGATTAAAACATTTGATATCCGCTTTTCCGAAGTTTCTTAATAACGATTCCCGCTAAAGCAGCACCAATCAATCCAGTAGATAAAATAAACACATCTGCTTGTCCTAAATGCGATACACTTGTCCCAAATGAAGAGAATGTTTCTTTTGGCTTTGAAAAATAATCCCACATACTCGCCTTATTAATAATAAGCATACAAACAATCGGATATACAATAACCATTACCCATGTCGCTCGCAATATCATATTAAGTAAAAATCCAATTCCAAAAAACAAAATGAAAAATAACATCATTGAAATAAGTAATACCGGTATACTCACTCTTTCTCCCTCTCCTTCGTATGTGCCGTAAATACGTGATAGGCTGTATAACCAAACTGCTCTCCTGGATTTAATGTTTTGTCCATTTCAAGATGTAATTCTGATTGTCTTTCTAACAAATATGTAATAAGTACAGACGTATTTGGATCGTCCGCAATCGTATCTGGATGTAGAAACGCTACTTCAGACAATTCCTTCTCCTGTACAATAATCTCTTCCCCTTCAGGCTCCAAAAGGAAAATAATCATATTATCACTAATCTCATTGCGAATCACGCCCGATCTAACACCAATGATCCCCTTCACATGAGCGACAATACCTGTCTCTTCTAACACTTCACGTTTCACAGCTTCATCAACAGTCTCACCTTCATTTACAAAACCAGCCGGTAAAGACCATTTCCCCTTTAACCGACTGTATTTCTTCTTAACGAATAACCACCTGCCATCTTTTGTAGCTACTAGACCACTGACAGCTAACCATACTTTTCCTCGCTTCTCCATGATGTCATACCCTCCTCTATTAGAACGGACAGAATATTCTTTCTTTTTTATATATTATACTATATTTTTTAAATGAAAAAAGCAGAAACAGCTCTTAGCCGTTTCTGCTTTCTCTACTATATATTAAAAGAACTTTAATTTACCTTTTTTAAGAACTAATAAAGGTCCACCTAATAAGAATAGATAACGGTTATCGATAACTTTCTTCATGAAGGAAGCTTTCCAACCTGTTAACTTTTTGCCCATAACAACGCCCATTGCATCGTCATGACCTAAAGAACATACAGATCCTTTATTGTCGAATACGAATTTCTTCATTTCGCCTTTACCACGAACTAACACAGTTAAGTTGTGCGCAATGTTGTAACCTTGTTGAATTGCGATCTGTGCTGTTGGTGGGTATGGACGGTTAATTTCTTCGTTAATGATTAACGCTGCGTCACCAACCATGAATACATCTTCGTATCCTGGAGCGTGCATGTACTCATCAACTTTTACACGTCCGCGCATTGCTTCAAAGCCAGACTCTTCCACAATACCATTACCACGAACACCTGCAGCCCAAACTACTGTTTCAGACTTAATTAATTCAGTATCATCACCGTTTGCAACGATAATGCCTTCTTCAGTTGCTTCTTTAATTGCTGTACCGATGCGGAATTCTACGCCTTTTTTCTCAAGTTGTTTTACAGCATATTCTACTAACGCTGGATCGAAACCTGGAAGTGCTGTTGGAGCAGCTTCTACACAGATAATACGTGCTTTTTCACGTGGTACATTGTACTCTTTGCAAAGTTCAGGAACACGGTTTGCAAGCTCACCTACGTACTCGATACCAGTAAATCCAGCACCACCAACAACGATTGTTACTAACTCATCGCGCTTTTCAGTTGCATATTTAGCGAAACTAGCTTCCATATGCTCACGAATTTGACGAGTTGCATTAATGTTAGCGATTGAGAATGCATGCTCTTTTAATCCTGTAATTCCGAACGTTTCTGATTCGAAACCAAGACCGATTACTAAGTAGTCATACTCTAACTCGCCATCTTTTAAGATAATACGTTTTTCAGCAGCTTTAATTTCTACTACTGTATCTTGTACAAAGTTCACTTTATTTGTATCAATAACGTCTTGAATATCTAGACAGATTTTTTCATCTTGTAATGTACCAGCTGCGCTCTCGTGTAACCAAGTCGCTTGGTAGTGATAGCTGTTGTTGTTTACTAACGTAATTTCAGCTTCATTTACAGATAATGCTTTTTGCAGACGAACAGTCGTAATCATCCCGCCATAACCTGCACCTAAAACTACGATTTTTGGAGTCTTCACCAAATCACAACCCTTTTCTTTATATAATAGTAATAAAAAATAATACCAAGTACTAAAAACTCTATTTGTCAAGAATGTGGAATTTATCACATTCTATATCATAACAAAACGCAGTCAAAAAATCGTACGAATTTTGTCATAGAAATTTAACATAATACTTCCCTATATTAGTCGGTTTTATTCCAGAATTCAAGCATCTGGAGAATTATCAATATTTTAAAATAACATAGCGTTTTCAAGGGTTTTTCAGCCTTTTTTTCATGTATTTTCCTTTCTGTATATTTTATACAATGTAAAAAACATCTATGCGAAAACTTACACACAATTCAGTCGTTTTCAGAAGTATTATGAACTCAAATATGCTATCATTTATTTGAAAGTGTCATCATTTGCAGGATTTTCGTGTACATATGAACAATATATGAAATCAATATCAAAATTCCATCTATAGGGGGAATGAAAGTGGCAGAAAATCAAAAAGTTTACGACATAACGATTATTGGTGGTGGTCCAACAGGACTATTCACAGCATTTTATGGTGGTATGAGACAAGCAAGTGTAAAAATTATTGAAAGCTTACCTCAGCTTGGAGGACAATTATCCGCGCTCTACCCTGAAAAATACATTTATGATGTAGCCGGATTCCCGAAAGTGCGTGCACAAGAATTAGTTGATAACTTAAAAGAGCAAATGAAGAAATTTGATCCAACCGTTTGTTTAGAAGAAGCTGTTGATACGCTTGAGAAACAAGCTGACGGTATATTTAAACTTGTTACAAATAAGCAAACTCACTATTCTAAATCAGTAATTATTACTGCTGGCAATGGTGCTTTCCAACCACGCCGCTTAGAATTAGAAGGAACAGCAAAGTATGAAAAGAAAAACTTACATTATTTCGTTGATGATATGAATAAATTTGCTGGTAAGCGCGTCGTAGTATTTGGCGGCGGCGATTCAGCTGTTGATTGGACAATGATGTTAGAGCCAATCGCCGACAAAGTTACAATCGTTCATCGTCGTGATAAATTCCGTGCGCATGAACATAGCGTAGAAAGCTTAATGAACTCTCGTGCAGAAGTAAGCACACCATACGTTCCAGTAGAACTCATTGGTGATGACAAAATTGAACAAGTCGTTCTTCAGCATGTAAAAACGGAAGAAAAAATTATCATCGATGTTGATGATGTAATCGTAAACTACGGCTTCGTTTCTTCCCTTGGCCCAATAAAAAACTGGGGCTTAGATATACAAAAAAACAGCATTCTCGTAAATTCGAAAATGGAAACAAATATTCCTGGCATTTACGCTGCTGGTGACATTTGTACATATGAAGGAAAAGTAAAACTCATTGCTTGCGGCTTCGGTGAAGCACCAACAGCAGTAAACAATGCAAAAGCTTACTTCGATCCAAACGCAAAACTTCAACCGATGCATAGCTCTAGTATGTTTTAATATACAAAAATAAAGCTCCTTCCATGTATGGAAGGAGCTTTTCTTTATATATCAAAAACAAAAGCACAATGAATCCGATACAAGATCGAACTCATCGTGCTTTTGACCTAAAAAAGAATTATTGTTTTCTTCTTCTACCTAATATGAATAATACTCCACCAACTAAGAATGAAATTCCCGCACCAACTGACATCATCAATGGAGATGTTGCCCCTGTTTTCGGTAATTCTCTTTCTACTTTTACTTGCGGCTCTTTAATTAATTTTTCCAATCTAACTTCTGGATTTTCTGGTTTCACCTCTGGTTCTTTCGGATCTTCCGGTTTCAACTCCGGTTCTTTCGGCTCCTCTGGTTTCACTTCCGGCTCTTTCGGATCTTCCGGTTTCACTTCTGGCTCTTTCGGATCTTCCGGCTTCACTTCTGGTTCTTTCGGATCTTCCGGCTTCACTTCTGGCTCTTTCGGATCTTCCGGTTTCACTTCCGGCTCTTTCGGATCTTCCGGCTTCACTTCTGGTTCTTTCGGATCTTCCGGCTTCACTTCTGGTTCTTTCGGATCTTCCGGTTTCACTTCCGGATCTTCCGGTTTCACTTCCGGCTCTTTCGGATCTTCCGGTTTCACTTCTGGTTCTTTCGGATCTTCCGGTTTCACCTCTGGTTCTTTCGGATCTTCCGGTTTCACTTCTGGCTCTTTCGGATCTTCCGGTTTCACTTCTGGCTCTTTCGGATCTTCCGGTTTCACTTCTGGTTCTTTCGGATCTTCCGGTTTCACTTCTGGTTCTTTCGGATCTTCCGGTTTCACTTCCGGCTCTTTCGGATCCTCCGGTTTTACCTCTGGTTCTTTCGGATCCTCCGGTTTTACCTCTGGTTCTTTCGGCTTAATTGAGACTGTTGGTTCAAGCGGTTGATTTATTCCATCATCAACAATTGCTCTATTTACAATTTCTTCACCGGCTTTTTCTTTTACTTTCACTTTAAAAGTAATGTTTCTTTCTTTTGTATCTATAATATTTTCGTACTTCGCAGTTAACTTTCCATTCTCTACTTTTACTTCTATTGCCCCTTTGGCTTTGACGCTATCTTTCACATACTCTAAGCCATCTGGTAATTGATCTTCAATTTTAACCTCTGCTAGCTTTCCATTTTCTACCGTATTTTTAAAGCTAATTCGGTATTCTACTTCTTCTCCTAGCTTTGGTTCTTTATTACTTACTTCTTTTTCCGCTTTAAGCATGCCATCTTTATACTGCGGTGTTATTGAAACAACCGGTTCTTCTGGTTGATTTATTGTATCTCCCACAATCGCTTTATTCACGATTTTCTCACCAGTTTCAACTGTTTCTTTTACCTTTGCTTTAAAAATAATACTACGTTCTTTTCTATCCGCAATGTCTAAGTATTTCGCGATTACTTTTCCAAACTCCATTTTTAACTCTACTGGATTTGGCTCAGCACCTTCAAATCTAAGACTATCTTGCACGTATTCTAAACCAGCTGGAATTTCATCTTCCACCTTTACCTCAGCTACTTTTCCGTTTTCTACCGTATTTTTAAAGCTAATTCGGTATTCTACTTCTTCTCCTAGCTTCGGTTCTTTATTACTTACTGCCTTCGTTGCTTTTAACTTACCAGCTTTATATTCTGGCTTTATTGTCGCTGTCGGTTCTATAACTGGATGGTTCGGATCGTCCACATGAATAATCGCTTTATTTGTTATTTCCCCTCCAACTTTTACTGTTTCTTTTACCTTCACTTTAAAGATGATACTTCTTTCTTTCGTATCCGTAATTTTTGGATACTTCGCTGTTACTTTTCCATTCTCTACTGTAAGCTCTGTTGGTACAGGGTTATCACCTACAACCTCCAGGCTATCTTTCACATATTCTAAACCGGCTGGAATTTCATCTTCAATTTTCACATCAACTAACTTCCCGCCATCTACTGTGCCGTTAAAAGTAATTCGATATTCGATTTCTTCCCCTAGCTTCGGTTCATGATTACTTACTTCTTTCCTTGCCTCTAGTTTCCCATCTTTATATTGTGGCGTAATTGGTATAAGTGACTCAACTGGCGGAGTCGTTGGATTATTATCATCAACAATCGCCTTGTTTACAATTTCTTTTCCTACTTGTACCGTTTCTTGTACTCTCACTTTAAAGATGATGCTTCTTTTTTTCATATCCGTAATTTCTGGATACTTCGCTGTTACTTTTCCATTCTCAACTTTAAGTTCTACTGGATGTGGTTCCGGCCCATCCGACTTTATACTATCTTGTACGTATTCTAAACCGGCTGGAATTTCATCTTCTACCTTTACCTCAGTTAGTTTTCCGTTCTCTACCGTATTTTCAAAGCTAATTCGATATTCTACTTCTTCTCCTAGCTTCGGTTCATGATTACTTACTGTTTTTTCTGCTTGTAATGCACCATCTTTATATTGAGGCACAATAGAGATATTCGGTTGCTCTGGTGGATTTATTGTATCTTCCACAATCGCCTTGTTCACAATCTCTTCGCCTACTTTAGCTTTTTCTTTCACTTTCACTTTAAAGACAATGCTTCTCTCTTTTGTATCCGTAATTTCTGGATACTCTGCAAGAACAATTCCGTTTTTCACTTTCACATGCAACGGTTTCGGATTCTCTCCCTCAGCTCTTTCACTACCTTCTACAAACTCTAAGCCATTTGGTAATTCATCCTTAATCTTCACCTTTGCTACTTTTCCATGCTCAATTACGTTACGGAATGTAATTCGATATTCTACTTCTTCTCCTAATTTTGGAGCTGGATTATTTACTGTTTTATCAGCTTTTAATTTTCCGTCTTTATACTCTGGTGTAATAATCGCTTCTGGTTTTTGCGGAGGATTCTTCGGATTATCATCATCCACAATTGCCGTATTCACGATTTTCTTACCAACTTTTGCTGTTTCCGTTACTTTCACCTTAAAGCTAATACTACGCTCCACTGTATCAGTGATATTCTCATACTTCGCTGTAATTTTCCCAGCTTCTTCTTTTAACTCTACTGGATTAGGTTCATTACCTTCTGATTTTAAACTATCCTTCACATACTCTAAACCAGTTGGTAATTGATCCTCAATTTTCACCTCTGCTAGCTTTCCGTTTTCTACCGTATTTTTAAAACGAATTTGATACTCTACTTCTTCTCCTAGCTTTGGATCCTTTTTACTTACCTTTTTATCGGCTTTAACTTTACCGTCTTTATGCTGCGGTGTAATATCTACTTCTGGTCGCTCTGGTGGATTTTTTGTATCATCAACAATTGCTTTATTTACAATTGCTTTGTCCACTTCAACTGAATCTTTCACCTTCACTTTAAAGATAATACTTCTTTCTTTCGTGTCAGTAATATTTTCATACTTCGCGGTAACCTTACCAGCTTCTTCTTTCAACTCTACTGGCGCCGGCTCATCACCTTCTGCTTTTAGACTATCTTTCACGTATTCTAAGCCAGACGGAATTTCATCTTCTATCTTCACCTCTGCCAGCTTTCCATCTTTCACCGTATTACTAAATGAAATGCGGTATTCAATTTCTTCTCCCAGCTTTGGATCTTTTTTACTTACCTTTTTATCAGCTTTAACTTTACCATCTTTATATTGAGGTGTAATTTTAGCTGTCGGTTCAATTATAGGGTGATTTGGATCATCCACATGAATAATCGCTTTATTTGTAATCCCCTTACCTATTGCAACTGAATCTTTCACCTTTACTTTAAAAGCAATACTTCTTTCTTTCGTATCAATAATCTCTGAATATGTTGCGATTACCTTGCCATTTTCTACTTTCAACTCTACTGGTTTCGGCTCGTCACCTTCCGCCTTTTCACTGCCTTGTACAAACTCTAAACCAGCTGGAATTTCATCTTCTATCTTCACCTCTGCTAGCTTTCCATCCTTCACCGTATTATTAAAAATAATTCGATATTCGATTTCCTCTCCTAGCTTCGGTTCGTGATTACTTACTTCTTTTCTTGCCTCAATTTTCCCATCTTTATATTGCGGTGTAATCGGTACATAAGGCTCTTCTGGTACATTCTTTGTATCATCCACAATCGCCTCATTTACGATTTCTTCTCCCACTTTTACGCTTTCTTTTACCTTCGCTTTAAAGACAATGCTTCTTTCCTCTGTATCTGTAATTGCTGGATACTTTGCTGTTACTTTTCCATTCTCAACTTTAAGTTCTACTGGTTTCGGTTTAGAACCTTCTGCCGTGATGCTGCCTTCTACATACTCTAAACCTTTTGGTAATGTATCCTTTATGTTTACCTCTGCTAGTTTCCCGTTTTCTACCGTGTTTTTAAAACGAATTCGGTATTCTATTTCTTCTCCTAGTTTTGGCTTATGATTATTCGCCACTTTCTGAGCAACAACTTTACCGTCTTTATATTGCGGAGTAATTTCCACATAAGGTTCTGCTGGCTCATTTTTTGTATCTACTACGATTGCCTTATTGACAATTTCCTTACCTATTTCTGCCTCTTCTTTTACTTTCGCTTTAAAGACAATGCTTCTTTCTTTCGTATCCGTAATTTCTAGATACTTTGCCATTACCTTGCCGTTTTCAAATTTCAGTTCTACTGGATCCGGTTTAGAACCTTCTGCTTTCACACTGTTCTCCACATACTCTAGTCCAGCTGGAATTTCATCTTCTACTTTAACCTCTACTAGTTTTCCGTTTTCTACCGTATTTTTAAAGTTAATTCGGTATTCTACTTCTTCTCCTAATTTCGGCTTCTTATTATTTACAAATTTCTCAGCTTTCAGCTTACCGTCTTTATATTCTGGTGTAATCGTTACTTCTGAAGTCGTTGGATCTTTCATATCATCAACAACTACTTTATTGACAATGCCGTCACCAACTTTGAAATCTTCTTTTACTTTCGCCTTAAAGACGATACTTCTTTCTTCTGTATCCATAATCTCTGGATATTTAGCAATTACTTTTCCATCTTTCACTTGCAGTTCTACCGGCTCTGGCTTAGCTCCTTCTGCTTTCACACTATCTTTTACATACTCTAGGCCATTCGGTAAACTATCTTCTATTTTCACCTCTGTTAGTTTTCCGTTTTCTACCGTGTTTTTAAAGCTAATTCGGTATTCTACTTCTTCTCCTAACTTCGGTGATGGATTATTTACTACTTTTTCCGCTTTAACTTTTCCATCTTTATGCTGCGGAGTAATTTCTGCCGTCGGTGTTTCCGGCTCATTTTTCGTATCATCAATAATTGCTTTATTGACGATTTTTTTACCGACTTTCACTTCATCTTTTACTTTCACTTTAAAAGTGATACTTCTCTCTTTTGTATCCGTAATTTCTGGATACTTCGCCAGTATCTTACCGTTTTCAAATTTCAATTCTACTGAATCTGTTCCGGCACCTTCTGCTTTCAAACTGTTTTCTACATACTCTAAACCTTCTGGTAAAGTATCTTCTATTTTTACCTCTGCTAGTTTTCCGTTTTCTACCGTATTTTTAAAGCTAATTCGGTATTCTACTTCTTCTCCTAACTTCGGTAATAGATTATTTACTACTTTTTTCGCTTCAAGTTTTCCATCTTTATGCTGCGGAATAATTTCTGCTTTCGGTGTCTCTGGCGGATGTTTCGTATCGCTCACAATTGCTTGATTGATAATTGTATCGCTCACGTTACCTTTTACTTTCACTTTAAAAGTGATACTTCTCTCTTTTGTATCCGTAATCTCTGGATACTTCGCCAGTACCTTACCGTTTTCAAACTTCAATTCCACCGGATCCGGCTTAGAACCTTCCGCTTGTAAACTACCTTTCACATACTCTAATCCATTTGGTAAATCATCTTCTATTATTACCTCTGCTAGCTTTCCATGTTCTACCGTATTTTTAAAGCTAATTCGGTATTCGATTTCTTCTTCTAACTTCGGTGATGGGTTATTTACTACCTTTTTCGCTTCAATTTTTCCGTCTTTATACTGAGGAGTAATTTCTGCTTTTGGGTTAATTGGATCATGTTTCGTATCATCAACAATTGCTTTATTGACGATTTTCTCACCAACTTTTACTTCTTCTTTTACTTTTACTTTAAAAGTAATACTTCTTTCTTCTGTATCCGTAATTGCTGGATACTTCGCCATTACCTTACCATTTTCCACTTTCAACTCTACTGGATTTGGTCCGGCACCTTCTGCTTTCAAACTATTTTCTACATACTCTACACCTTCTGGTAACGTATCTTCTATTTTCACCTCTGCTAGTTTTCCGTTCTTTACCGTATTTTTAAAGCTAATTCGGTATTCTACTTCTTCTCCTAACTTCGGCGTTTCATTATTTACGCTTTTCTTTGCTTTCATTTTTCCGTCTTTGTGTAATGGCGTAATTTTTGCTTCTGGCTCTTTTGAATCTTTCGTATCATCAACAATTGCCTTATTGATGATTTCCTTGCCTACTTCCGCTTCTTCCTTCACCTTTACTTTAAAGACGATACTTCTTTCTTTCGTATCCGTAATATTTTCGTATTCAGCGATAACTTTTCCATCTTTCACATGTAACTTTACTGGAGCTGGTTTATCGCCTTCCGCTTTTTCACTACCTTTTACATACTCTAAACCATTAGGGATTGTATCTTCTATCGTTACCTTTTCTAGTTTTCCGTTTTCTACCGTATTCTTAAAGCTAATTCGGTATTCCACTTCTTCCCCTAGTTTCGGTGTTGGATTATCTACTATCTTAGTCGCATCAATTATCCCATCTTTATGTTGTGGAGTAATTCTTTCTTCCGGCTCAATTGGTTGATGTTTCGTATCATCAACGATTGCTTTATTCACAATTTCTTTGCCTACTTCTGCTTCTTCCTTCACTTTTACTTTAAAGACAATACTGCGTTCTTTCGTATCCGTAATATCGATATACTTAGCTTTAACTACCCCAGCTTCAACTGCTAATTCCACTGGTCCCGGAGCTTCCCCTTCAGCCTTAATACTATTTTCTACATATTCAAGACCTTTTGGGATCATATCTTCTACTCGCACCTCTGCTAGTTTTCCATTCTCTACCGTATTATGAAAACTAATTCGATATTCGATTTCTTCTCCTAGCTTTGGCTTTTCATTATTAACTACCTTTGTAGCAGCAATTTCACCTTTTTTACTTTGCGGTGTAATAACAACTTTTGCATCCACAGGATCATGTTTCGGATCTTTTGCAATTGCTTTATTTACAATTGCTTCTCCTACTTTTGCCGAATCCTTTACTTTCACTTTAAAAACAATACTTCTTTGTTCCATATCCGTAATTTCTGAATATGTTGCAGTTACTTTGCCATTTTCCATTTTTAGTTCTACTGGCTCTGGTTTTATACCTTCTGCTTTCAAACTATCTTTCACGTATTCAACACCTGCAGGCAACGTGTCTTCTATCATTACCTTTTCTAGCTTTCCGTTTTCTACCGTATTATGAAATGTAATGCGGTACTCCACTTCTTCTCCTAGTTTTGGTGTTTGATTTGTTACGCTTTTATCTATGGTTACTTTACCGTCTTTATAATCTGGCGTAACCTTTTCTTCTGGATGCTCAGACTGACCATTCGGATCGCTCACAACTGCTTTATTAACAATTGTTTCTCCTGCTTTTGCTTCTTCTTTTACTTTCACTTTAAAAATGATGCTTCGCTCTTTCGTATCCGTAATTTCTGGATATTTTGCGATTACCTTACCATTTTCTACTTTTAACTCTACTGGACTTGGTCCAGCACCTTCAGCCCTCTCACTGCCTTGAACAAATTCCAAGTTAGCTGGAATTTCATCTTCTATTGTAACGGCCTCTAGTTTTCCATTTTCTACTGTATTGTTGAAGCTAATTTGATATTCAAATTCTTCTCCTAGCTTCGGATGCTTATTTGTTGCTTTTTTCTTTGCATCAATCTTGCCGACCTTATGCTGTGGTGTAATCTTTTCTTCTATATTCTTTGGTGGATTTGTTTTATCACTAACAATTGCTTTATTAACAATTTCTTCTCCAATTTTTGAAGTTTCTTTTACTTTTGTTTTAAAAACAATACTTCTTTCTTCCATATCCGCAATTTCTGGATACTTTGCAAAGATTTTTCCATTTTCAAATTTCAGTTCTACTGGCTCTGGTTTTTCACCTTCTGCTTTCAAACTATCTTTCACAAACTCAAGACTACTCGGTAATTCGTCTTCAATCGTCAATACATCTAGACGTCCATCTTTGACTTTATTTTTAAATGTAATACGATACTCTACCTCATCACCTAACTTCGGTGATTTATTAGAAGCTATTTTTCTCGCTTCTATTTCTCCAGGAACCTCTTTTGGAATCGTAACCGTAACATTTGCATCGTCTTCACTCTCATACTTTATCTCGGCACTATCTTGTCCCTTTACAGCAACGACGTTTTTTACTGTTGTATCTGATTTTATAGATTCTTTCACTTTCACCTTAAATGTAAGAATGGCACTTTCACCAGGCTTTAAAACACCACCATCTTTAGCATCTGCCCCTTCACCAATACGGAAATCAATTTGATTATTTACAAACTCTGCTTCATCATCGCTTGCATCATCTGTTTTTTGTCCTGTATTGCTACCAGTAACATATTGAATTGATCCCGGGACATACTCTAATCGATCATCTAATTTATCAAAGCCTTTTACATTAGATACTGGCGCTTGATTGTTCTTCGTATCATTTTTCACTTCAATTTTGTACGTAATCTCTTCGCCAGCTTTAACTTCCTTAATTTCTTTTCCGGTACTATCTAATGCCTTTTTATCTACTTGTAAGTTTGGAGCATTATGTTCTGTAACGAATGTGGCGTTGTTTAATACGTAAATATCACCTGTCGCATACTTTGCTTTAAAATGTATATTTCCAGATGTTAAATCATTTTTAACTTGGCTTGGTCCTTCAAGATGATACGTATGAATATCTGTACTAAATGAATTTGTCCAATCTGGATTATATCCTGGATATTTTTTCGTAACAAACTCGTTAGTACCGTCTACTTGTATTTCTGTCATAGTAGAATCGTTAACATCATCATCTTTTCCGTCAATATTCTTTAACTTTACATATCCATAACCAAAATCATATTCCCCATAATCATACGCATATCCATCTTTTACAATTCCTTTATCTTCAGCTGGATCACCTTGCGAGGAGAAATAGCTGAATTTCGCTTTAAAGGCACCATCTTTAGGAGTATTGATATGATTAATGTTAATTCCAGTCCAATTAACTGCATCTTTTTGGGCAACTAAACCTTCCCAAATCTTCATATCTTTTACGGTTTCTTTATAGTTTTCGTACACTAATATAAGATTCCAGTTACCCCAGTAATAGCCGCCACCATTTTCGAATTTAATTTGTGGTATATTTGCAACTGTCACTGTTTGAGAAATACCTTGTTTTGCAATTACATTTGTTACGTCAGCATACGCAACATATCCTGCACCGCTCCCAGAGTAATTCGAAATATACGGTAAAGAATTCGCTTTTCGTATACTGTCAGCACTTACTTCCGCATATTCTTTATTTCCCATCTTCATTTTAACGGGCTGCCTTACATCTTCATCGCTAACCCTATAATCTTTATATCCGGAAGCTGGCGTCCCCATAGCTGCTGTCCAAAATAAATACGCCTTTTTCACTTTACTTCCAGCAGGGATGTTAGGAAAAGCTCCTGTTGATGAATTAAATGTCGTGACATCATTATCAACGTTGACTGTTGTTTTGTTTGATTGCTTGCCCATACTCAATCTCGTATAATGATTATCTTTCAAACCAAGCGTCACATTACCCGTCTGCACTAAATCACCAGCAGTAATTACGGAATACAACGGATCTCCAAATCCTTGCTTATCTCCTACCTGAATTTGAACCTTTGAAGCATTCTCTGACGCAGCTTGTACTTCTGCATCACTCTGCTTTGCTACCTCTTTTTCTGGCTGTTTCTCAGCTTCAGTTACTGGTTGCTTTACCAGTTCTGTGTTGGATGTAGGTTTATTTGTATCTTCTACAGATACTTTTAGCTTTTCATCAACTTTTTTAGTTGTATTATTAACAGATGGGACTACTGATTTCTTACTACTGTCAGCCTCATCATCAGCATTAGCTTCTACCTTTTCTTCAGAGGGAATCCCTTCCACATCAACGGACATGCTCCCTATTTGTACTTGATCTTTTTGCACACTAATCTTTTGTTTGTACTCTTTATTAAACTGCTGCGTGCGACTAGCTTTTATTAACACCGTCATTTTTTCATGTGATTTTAAATCTTGAATTTTAAGATTAGAAGAAAGAAGCTTTCCTCCCTTATCTTTTTCTTCTACATAGAAATCAGCCACTTTATTTTCAGGTAACTTCTCTCCATTTACTTTCACAGATTGCGAGAGGAACGTAATTTCATTTTCATTACTTTGTTTAAGTACCAATTCTTGAATTGGTGTATCTCCCGTATTTTCAATCGTATATTGAAATACGTGCTCCCTCTCAGCTACTTCTCCCCTATATATTTCAGCATTTACTTGCTCTGCCTTAATTCTCACATCATTTCCTTGTAACTCATCCCAGCTCTTCTTATGTATCTCTGCAAAAGCACTAGGTGAAGGCAAGGTGATGGATAGGAGAAGTGCGATTATTGTTACGACATTAAAACACTTCAACGATTTCTTCATATTATTTACCTTTCTCCTTTCTATATATTTGCTATCCATCTACTTATAGACGAAAACATAACAATATATATCCACTCGCAACAATCCGTCCTATGAAAATCTATCATTGAAATCTTTATTTCAACAATACAAATCTCATAGAATATTACTATTTTAATTTATCAAAAATAGTATATATATCGGATACTCATATAAACCTCTACCACTTTTTACTTATTGTAAAAATCCCCTATGATATAGGTTTATATAACAGTTTAAGGATACATAAAAATCTTAACATACTCCATAATCTATTTATACATACAATGATAAATTTACCATTTTTTACTTATTTCAGTTTGTTATGTATCATTGAAATTTTTTAAAAATAGTAACCGTTATATGTAAAAATATGTTACATTAAACAAGAACAAACGTTCTATATAATAAGGGGGATATTTTAAAATGAAAGAACCTATTATCGTAAAAAAAGAAGCTTTCCAAGCAATCGGCATTTCGATTACGACGACCAACGAAAAAGAGGCATCTACTGAAGGAAAAATTCCCGGGCTTTGGAACCAGTACTTCCAAGAACAAATCATGCATCACATTCCAAATCAACAAACGAAAGAAACATTCGCTTTCTACTCGAACTACGAATCAGATGAAACGGGTACATATACCTTTACGATTGGCATGCCTGTTTCTTCATTAGAAGACGTTCCTGAAAATATGACAACTTTAACAATACCTGCCGCTACGTATGCGGTATTTACAACGAGAAAGGGACCAGTTGCTGAAATCGTTTGCGAGGCTTGGGAATATATTTGGAAATGGTCAAAAGAAAATAAACGTGCTTTCACAATAGACTTCGAGCTATACGATGAAAAAGCAACAGATCCAAACAACGCACAATTGGATATTTATATTGCATTAGCCTAAACGACAAAAAAGAAGATACCAAATGGTATCTTCTTTTTTGTCGTTAAATAGCCACTGTGCAAATCCAACATAATTGTCTACAATGAGAAAGTGCAGTATAGAAATATTAGAAACTGTATAAAGTGAAACTATACTCAGTGGTGGGGGATTCATCCCCCACCACTGAGTATTAGCCCTCACCAATCGGACGTTTACGGGCAGTTAGTCTCCCACCTAACTTCTTTGCTCGAGCCAAATTTTGAGGTGGGAGTTTTACTGCCCGTTAACGCGGGATAAAGTGATTGTTAACAAGTTTTTTAGTTTAAATTTGTCACATAGAAAGGAAGCAATATGGAGGAACTACAACAAAATAAATCTGCTTTAGAAGGAAGCGGAAAACCGTTATTAAAAAATACGAATTTCCTTTTTCTTTGGGCAGCTACTCTTTTTTCAAGTTTCGCTTTAGCCTTTTTTACTTTTTCACAAACGTGGTACATAGCAAAAACATTAAACCTTGAGGCATCACTCGGTGTTGTTTTCGTAGCTCTTAGTGTTCCAAGGCTTATTTTTATGATTATCGGCGGCGCTGTAGCTGATAAATTCCCGAAAAAAAACATTATGTTTTATTCTAATATTGTTCGTGCTATTCTTGTCGCAACTATCCTTACATGGTTCATCGTAGGTGATGTAACACTATATACATTTGCTTTATTCGCTTTATTCTTTGGACTTGCTGATGCTTTTTTCTGGTCAGCTGATGGATCTATCTTGCCTGAACTTGTCGAAAAAAGCCGTTTAACACAAGCAAACTCACTTACACAAATGACGAACCAAGCATCGGTTATTTTAGGGCCTGTACTTGGCGGCATTCTTATTAAATTTACGAACTATGAAACGATTTTCTCGATTACAATTTTATTACTCATTGTCGCAGCCATACTCGTTCAAAAAATACAATTTACGATGCCAGAGCAGCAAAATACAGACAAAAGCATGTTCACTTCTATTAAAGAAGGAATTTTATATGTAAAGGAATCTCCATTCCTTTCAACTTTCCTTATTTGTAGCGCCTTTCTAAACTTATTTTTAATCGGTCCGATGCAAGTCGGTTTCCCGCTTTTCATTAAAAATGTTCTACACGGTGACTCGCTTCAATTCAGTTACTTAGAAGCATCTGTAGGAGGCGGAATGGCAATAGGCGCAGTCATTGTCGGTTTAAAAAATATTAATCGTAGGCGCGGTCTATTTTGCATTATCATGATGCTACTGTCTGGTGTATTCTTCTTATCTATCAACTTTAGCACTGTACTATGGCAAGCGTTATTAGCCGGCATGTTTTACGGTATTACAATTGCAATGGCTATCGTTCCGCTTATGGCGATGATTCAATCGACAGTAAAAGAAGAAATGATGGGACGCGTAATGAGTTTGCTTATGCTATCATCAATGGGCTTTATCCCGCTCTCTTATGCATTCACATCAATCGCGCTTGCAATAGGAATTCCAATCGTAACCGTTATGAAAAGTGGTGCAATCGCCGTTATCGTCTTCGTACTATTTGTAGCGATTCGTGTTCCAGTTGTAAGAAAGTTTGATTAACTACTTGGAGTCATGCGTTTACGCATGGCTCCTTTTTAAACGGATCAAATAACGGTATCCCCTTACTTCTTCTCAGTGCTGCTCCCCATTCTAATCCAACCTCTAAAAATAAATCCCGCACTGTACGAATGCTTTTTCCAACATTCGTCGCAATCGTCTCCATTAACGGACAAGCAACCCCCACTGTTTTCTGTTTCTCATTCACTGCATACTTTCCTAAAAAATGAATAATAGTAGCATCCGTTTTATTTAATTGAAATCGATAATGTTTCAAAACTTGTTTTTGATATGTATTAAACTCTTCTTTACTTCGAAATTCACTATATGGTTTCATTAAATTATATAAGCTTCCCATTTTTATCACCTCACTTATAAATAAGGAATCGGAAGGGAATTTGGCGTGGTAATTAATATTTTTTATTGGAGATGAAAATATGATCGTAATTAGCGCTTGTTTAGGTGGTATCGCTTGTCGTTATGATGGAAATGACAATCTCATTTCAAAAATAGAGGAGCTCCTGCAACAAGAAGATACAGTCCTTATTTGTCCTGAAATATTAGGAGGATTGCCAACGCCTCGTCCCTCAGCTGAAATTATTGGCGGGAATGGCGATGACGTTTTGGATGGAAAAGCGAAAGTGATGACAAAAGATGGTGAAGATGTCACGGAATCTTTCGTGAGCGGTGCTTATAAAGCGCTAGAACAAATCAAAAATTTACACCCAGAATATATTATTTTGAAAGAACGTAGTCCATCTTGTGGTAGTTCGACGATTTACACTGGAGAATTTAACGGCAATAAACAAATTGGTTACGGGGTAACAACTGCTTTACTCAAAAGACACGGATTTACAGTCATTTCAGAAGAGGATTTTGAGAATATAAAAAGGAATTGACCCTGTTCGTCAATTCCTTTTTTCTATCTTATTTTGCACCTAATTTTTCTTTCACTTTCGCTGGAAGCTCGTCTTTTTTCACTTCTTCCCAAGCTGTTACACCTTTTTTATCTGAATTGTATACGCGTAAAAATGCTTCTTTACGAAGATTTTTTTGAGCATTAAATTCTAATTCTTTTTCTTTTCCGTCTTTATCAAACCCTTTTAATTTATACTCAAAATGTTTGTATGGCTCTCCATTATCAGACTTACCATTATACTCTTTTCCATCTACTGTAATTTGAACGTAGTACTCATCTTTACCCATACGATTTAAATCACAGCCAACTAAAAGACTCGCAAATACAACTAAAATACTAAAAAGTGCAATATATCTTTTCATTTCCTTCACCTCATGTGTTTTTCTTATATTGTTATCTTAAAGCCCAGAGCTTAAAGAAGAAATTCAAAAACATGACACGAACATTACACTTTTGTAAGATAATAATTATTTCTTCACTTTAGAAACCGTCATCCCGTCACCAATTGGCATGAGTACAGATTCTAAATTTAGATGAGTTGCTACTACTTCATTATAAAAAGCCTTAAGGGAAATGAATGAATCATCTCCCTTAAGGCTTTTTATCCTCTATCTCTTTACTGCCAATTTTTTATGTACCGATTACCGCCAATAACGTCTTTCACGCCAGTTTCGCCACTTATCATGGGCTTTATCACGTAATTTCCTTATACCGTTTATTACACCTTCTATTATGCATTCTATTATAATATCTATCACAATGTATCTTATAAATCTAAGAATAGGACCTATAATGTACTTCAATATAAATTCAAAAATATTTTCCAGCATATATCCTCTCTTTCCGCCCCTCAATTATAACTCGAAAAAAGAGAACTTTAAAAGAAGCTCAAATAACTAGCAATGAATGAATTGAACAACCTAAAGCTACTTTAGCAGTTTCGTTTTCAATATGTGAAAAGAAATTTCTAAATGATGAAGTGACTATATATTGTTTTCTAACTTTTGAGCGAAAGTTTTTTACATAAGTTTCATTTTGGACTTTTACGCCAAAAGAAAAGACCTCCTTAACGATTGCACTCCATCGCTAAAAAGGTCTTTCTCTATTTCAACTAAAAACTTAGCACTCTTCTGGCTTACCAGCATTCGTCGCTGTACGGAAAGATGATCCACATCCGCATGATGCGATTGCGTTTGGATTATCGATTGTGAATCCGCCGCCAAGCATAGATTGTTTATAATCAATTTTTACTCCTTTAACAATCGGAGCACTTTCTTTATCGATAACAAATTCAACACCGAAAAACTCAAGAACTGTGTCGTCTTCTTTTGGTTCTACTTCAAATCCTAAGCCGTAAGAAAGACCACTACATCCGCCGCCGTGTACAGCAAGGCGCACGTACTTCTCTCCATCTTCAGCATCTTTTAACATATCTTTAATTTGAAAAGCTGCTTGTTCTGTAACTTCAATCATGAAATACACCATCCTTTCTGTTCTCGTTCTATTATACATCTTTACGCTTCTATCTTGTACTCATACACTCCGCGGCAAATTACTTCTGCTGGTCCTTTCATTAACACGTTGCCTTCTTCTGTCCATGCAATCATTAAATCGCCGCCAGCTAAATGAACTGTAATTTCCTTACCACGTTCCATTTTTCCATTTAAAATAGAGGCTACAACTGCAGCACACGCCCCTGTTCCGCAAGCTTGTGTTACACCAGATCCACGTTCCCAAACGCGGAAGTTCATCTCTTCCTCATTCAAAATCTCAATGAATTCAACATTTACTCGTTCTGGGAACATTTCATGTGTCTCAAGAACTGGTCCAAGTGTTGTAAGAGGTGCTTGGTCTACATCATCAACAAAAATAACTGCATGCGGATTTCCCATTGAAACAGCTGTAAATGCATAACGATGGTTATTGTATAAGAAGTTTTCACGAATAAATGGTGTTTCACCTTCACCAAGCATCGGTATTTCTGCACGGGTTAAACGAGGTGCTCCCATATCGATTTTCGCTAATGTAACTTTCCCTTCTTCTACCGTTACTTCCGCCGTTACAATGCCAGCTAACGTTTCAATTGTGAAAACTGTATCTTCTACTAGTTTATGCTCATACGCATATTTCGCTACGCAGCGTAAACCGTTACCACAGCTCTTTCCTTCTGATCCATCATTATTAAACATGCGCATTTTTACCGGCGCTACGTCAGATGGACAAATTAAAATCATTCCATCTGCTCCAATACCAATATTAATATTTGAAACCTTTTCCGCCACAAGAGCTAAATCTTCTTCAGGAATTTGTTCTTCAAACATATTTACATATATATAACTATTGCCAAGACCATGCATTTTTGTAAAAGAAAATTGGCTCATTTGTATTCACTCCAAAAATAATTTGTTATGTTAAGTATAAAATGCACGCTTTTAGAACACAATATGAATGTCCCCCGTTTCTCATATTTGACAACATTTGGCGATGAGCCATTCTTGCGCAAATTGTGTAAGAAAAAAGCCCTTCTAAAAAGGGCCTTTTTTATTTATATACAATATTACCCTCCCCTGCGAAAGAAAATTTTATCTAATAGAAAAAGAAAAAGGTGCTGCCGATTGCAACACCTTAAAACATTGGATTTTCATCCAAATACTCATATACATTATTAACAAGTTCTTCTACTGTAGCACCTTGTACTACTTCACCATTTACAAGTGCAAACGGTCCTTCAAAACAAATGCCACAATATCCTAAACAACCATACTCCATTACATCTAAATTCGGATCTTTTTCTAATTTCTCTAAAGCTGCTTGTGAACCACTTGCAAGGTTACCTACACAAAATTCAATTAATGGTTTAATCAAAATTCTCCCCCCTGTACTACAAAACAAATTACTTTCTGACTTCATCTATAAGAAAAAAACTAAGCTGTTTCTTGTTGTTTTCATTACACCTTCTAAACTATTTAGTTACTTCATTATTTCACTTCAAAATAGATGATTCCTTCTATATAACATGCTATTTACGATGAAATGGTAACTAAATAATGCAGATCGTTTACTCTACTTTTCTTCTTATTGTACAACAGAGTATTCATTCATGCATTGTTATTTGTTCACAAATTCGATATAATTTGATTGAGTAAAGTCAAAATATTTTATTAATATAAAATTTTATGATTAGGGGATATTTCAACAGAAAAGGGGTAATCCATCATGAAACACCTCGTAATATTAGGTGGCGGCTACGGTGGAATGAGAATTCTGCAACGGCTACTTCCAAGCAACCAACTTCCGGATGATGTACAAGTGACATTAATCGACAAAGTACCATATCATTGCTTCAAAACTGAATATTATGCATTAGTTGCGGGTACTATTTCAGAAACGCATATTCGTATACCGTTTCCTGAACACCCACGCCTCAATATTCAATACGGCACAGTAACAAATATTGATCTCAAAGAAAAAGCTGTTCATCTCGATGGCGGTGAAGCAATTCAATATGATGATTTAATTATTGGACTTGGCTGTGAGGATAAATATCATAACGTTCCTGGGGCGAAGGAATATACACATAGCCTACAATCAATTGAACAAACACGTAAGACATATGAACAATTAAATAGTCTAGAACCAAATGCAACAGTAGCAGTCGTTGGTGCTGGATTAAGTGGCGTTGAGGTCGCAAGTGAACTTCGCGAAAGTCGTTCTGATTTAAAAATCTACTTATTTGATCGAAAAGATAGAATTCTATTCCCATATCCAGAGAAATTAAGTAGATATGTAGAAGAATGGTTCGTAAAACATAAAGTTACTATTATACGAAACTCTAACATTACAAAAGTAGAGCCAAATATTGTGTACAACCACGATGAACCACTTGAATGTGATGCAATCGTCTGGACAGCTGGTATTCAAGCAAATGAAGTTGTTCGAAACCTTCCAGTTGAACAAGATGGTAGCGGACGGGTTGTTTTAACAAAATATCACAATATTCCAAATAACGAGCACGTATATGTTGTAGGAGATTGTGCAGCACTTCCACACGCACCATCTGCACAACTTGCTGAAGGTCAAGGGGAACAAATTGTCCAAATATTATTAAAACGTTGGAATAATGAACCACTTCCTGACGAACTACCTGTCATTAAATTAAAAGGTGTTCTCGGCTCTCTTGGTAAGAAGCATGGCTTTGGTTTGCTAGCAAACCAACCATTAATGGGACGTGTACCAAGGTTACTAAAATCCGGTATCCTCTGGATGTACAAATATCATAACGGTTAATACTTTACAGGCTGTCTCCTAATTAGGCAGCCTCTCTTATTCGTTAAAATATAATTATCAGACACATCTTTCTCAATATGAATCATGATTTATTTTTCATTTTCATATTAAAAACTACCAATAAACAGTGTATGCTATTGATAAGTTGTTTTATTTCCTTTAAGGCCGAATTCATTCGGTCTTATTTTTTGTGTTGTAAATACTTTTACAGGAGGCATTTCATTTCACTTATGAACGTAACGAAACTAAATGATTGCATAGAAGCGAAGAAGAAAGAATTGATCTATCTCGTTGAAAAGTACGGATTCACTCATCATAAAGTAATTTCTTTCAGCCAAGAATTAGATCGTTTACTTAACTTATTAATAGAAATTAAGACGAAGAAAAAACGTTGCTCTTTATAACCGTTACCTTCTCTTTTTTGATACGATAGAACTAGAATCAGAAAGGAGCCATCTATGTTTATATTAAAAGACGTTACATATAAAGATATACTGCACATTCCTTATTTACAGATTCAAAAAGAAAAAATCACATGTATTATCGGCGAGAGTGGGAGCGGAAAAAGCACATTGCTCCGTATGTTAAATGATCTACAATCTCCAACATCTGGAACAATTGAATATAACGGAAAATTGATTTCTGACTATCCCCCTATTCAATTACGACGTGAAGTAGTCATGCTTGGGCAAACGCCACCTATTTTCGATGGAACCATTAAAAACAATCTATTAATGGGACTTCATCTTTCTGAAAAACCATTTCCAAATGATGCTGCCTTGCGAAGTGCATTAACGACTGTTAGCTTGGAAAAAAATTTAGAAGACAACGCTGATTCATTATCAGGTGGCGAAAAACAACGACTTGCTTTTGCACGTATCGTACTTATGGATCCACCTGTCTATTTATTAGATGAACCAACTTCGGCGTTAGATAGCGATACAGAACGACGCGTTATGAAGCAATTCACTATGCTAGCAAAAGAAAAGAAAAAAACAGTCATCTTCATCACACACTCACAACAGCTTCCAGAAGAAATTGCAGACGATATTATTGAGATTAGTAAAGCAAACGGTGCAACTAGAAAGGAAGTGCTCTCAGTTGAAGGGCGTGATTGAACTCCAAATTTGGCAACTTGCCGCTGCATATATTTTCATTCTTATTTTAATCGGGCTCGTGAAATTAAAAGGGATACCTCGCGAAAAACAAATCGCGCTCGCAACGTTCCGTATGACGATTCAGCTCGTACTCGTTGCATATGTCCTTACATACGTATTTGAAAATAGTAATCCATTTTATACAATTGCTCTCATTACTTCTATTACTACCTTTGCAATTTTTAATATTTATAAACGAGTTAATATCCCAATGTCCAAAGAATTAAAACGAGTAGCCGCTCTTTCTATGGTAGCCGGATCCATTGGGCCACTTCTACTATTTATCTTTGTTATTATCGGACATGATCCTTGGTATGCGCCGCAATATATCGTTCCGATTACAGGAATGTTAGTTGGAAATGCTATGACTGGTGTTTCTCTCGGTGCAAATACGTTCTTAAACAATATGAAATCGCAAAGAGGTCAAATTGAAGGAGCACTTATGCTCGGCGCAACGCCGAAAGAAGCAACTGCTCCGCTCATACGCGACGCTTTTGACTCTGCCATTTTACCAACGATCAATTCTATGGTCGGAATGGGAATTATAAGCTTACCAGGCATGATGACAGGACAAATCTTATCTGGTGTATCACCATTTACAGCCATTCAATATCAAATCGCAATTATACTTGGTATTTCAGGAAGTACCGCTTTTGCTGTTATTATCTTCTTGCAACTTGGATATAAGACCTTCTTTAATAAGCGGTGTCAGTTGAAGGATATTGACTATGGTGGACGGTAATCTGGCTTTTTGCTCGGTAAATGATGCACCTTTCTCGGTGAGTGAAATTATATCGACGATTCGACAAGGAATATCGACTTACCGACAAAAAATGACATAATAAAAAGAGGAGGCCTATACGCCTCCTCTTTTTATTTACTTACGCCTTCTTAACGAATTGTGATTTTAACTTCATAGCTCCGAAACCGTCGATTTTGCAATCAATATCGTGATCGCCATCAACTAGACGGATACTCTTTACTTTCGTACCGATCTTCACAACTGAAGAAGTTCCTTTTACTTTTAAATCTTTAATGACAGTAACAGCATCGCCGTCTTGAAGAACGTTTCCGTTCGCATCTTTTACAACTTTTGTACCATCATTATTTTCAGCTTCTGCTTCTTGGCCCCACTCATGAGCACATTCTGGACATACGAAAAGAACGCCATCCTCATACGTATATTCTGAATTACATTTTGGACAATTTGGTAAAGTAGCCATAAATTCATTTCCTCCGTTCATTATTTATACGTAAAAATCAAAATTGATGTTTACATCTCGATAAGTCAACTACCCCCACTGAGATGAAACGCTTCAGTGGGGGCTTGAGTTCGAACGCTAGGTCTTTTCGTCTATCGCTAAACAGTTGACGCTCTAGCATTCATGCCACCTTATGGTAACACCCCAAGTATGTTTTTGGTTGGTACTGGCAACGAACGATTGCTTTCCCACTTGCACCACCCTTTCAAAAAAGAGCAGTTCTTCCTTGTGGAAGAAGCCACCACTCAGATGAATCCGGCGTGTGCTACAAGCCCCGACAAGTCGAGTACACATGGATGGTTGACGCACCCACTAAGCTATGCGCGAAGCAACAGCCTTACGTTTTTGCACTTCTAATAGAATCGGTGTTTTCACTTTCAGACTTTCATCCAATTCTACAACTCTTGATTTTTGCAATGTATTCAGCGCACCATTAATATCAGCATGGATACATGTTCCTGCTTTACTTTGGTACAGACCACGAGTGATTCGTTTGCCGCTAAAATAATATTGGGCTCTATTATCCTTAGACCAAACTGGAACCGGATCTTTATCCAGAAAACTAGCTTTTGAAGTATAGCTTTCTTCTTGTTTGAAAAATCGTATCCCTTCTTTTATACATTTATTCTCAATTGCTGCAAGCAGTTTATGAAACGGGATTTGAACAAACTTTTGATTATTCTTTTTCCCCATATCAGATTTTTGTTTCCAACCAACGTTATATCCTACTACAACCGTATCTATGTTACATGCTTTCACTTTTTTAAATAACAGGCCTACAGTTTGTGAAATATAACCGTTTATTTGTCGTTCTCGTTTATGCCAAAGTGCAGCCATTTTATTCGTTACAATACGTTTTGAAATTCCGTTTTCCATATTTTTCAGCCCTAGATTACGTATCATTTTATTGAAGTACTGGTTAATGGCTTTTAGTTTTTTACCATCAATTAAAAATGTATCACCTGTATTTGTTGCGCAACTTACTAATCTATCTACACCTAAATCGCAACTCAAAGCGTTATTCGTAGTCGTGGGTTGTTTCTTCATTTGAGAAACATACATTTCATATGTGTAATGCACCTCAAAGAACCGACCTTTTTGCTTCGGTACAATCTCGATGTAAGAGATTTTTTTATTTCTTACATTTTTAGGCATACGTATTTTAATGGAACCGAATTTTTTTCTGAATGCAGCATTCATCGGAATCATCCAATACCCATTCTCATCTACTTTTGGAACTTGATAGATTTCAATGATTCGTTTGTCCGTTGAACGAGAATAATTCGGAAACTTAGGACGTCCTGTGAACTTCTCAGGATTTTTCTTCCATTGTTCCATTGCTTTAAAAAAGCTCTTCACTTCTGCATATAAGGCTCTACGAATCGCTTGAACAGAGTTGGATTGCATGCCCCAGTAATTCGAATCGGCTTGCATAGCAGTGTCCACTTCTTTTACAGTAGCTATCTTGTTATGATTCAAGTAACTTTGTTTAATGGTATACAATCCAACATTTCGCAACGCTTTTGAACTATGCGACATGCGCTGAAGTAAGCGAAATTCTTTTGCAGTCAAGCAAGCTCGCCCGAGATTTTGTTTTTGCGTGAATCGTTGCATGTTTTCTCTTTTCTTTTGTTTACGTAATACTTTCACGGCTTTCTTTCTAGCCATTGTTTTCACCACCTTTCTTAGAGAGTTCATTAATTTTTTTTCTAAAATCGTATTTTATCTTAGGAAATCTCGTTTCACGAAACAAGAACTAACACTTTTGTAACTGTTAATTACTTTTGGCAAATCAATATTGGGAACGAAACAAAATGTGAACATAGTCTTCATCGCAATTCCTATTGGCTCAAATAACAAAATGATTATGATTATCCAATTTCGGTGTCTTACGATCTATTCCCTCCTTACCTAAAGGCAGATTGTATCATAAGACAAAAAGAAACAAAAGTGTTTGATCTACCTTATGACGGCAATTCATCTCCACCTGAATTGTTGGGTTTCACCCGTAACACAAATCAGATGGAGTCTTCTTGCCAAAAAGGATAAAAAAAGAAGAATCCTTACAAGATTCTTCTTTTCAAAATGAATGAGTTCTCACTAGAAACTCCAACTATTTTCTTCAATATAAAATTGATACTCTTCTAACTCTTCTTCACTTAACTTCTTATTATTTTCATATACTTCTTGCCACTCGAAATAATCTTCATCGAAATAAACAGCAAATTTTATTTTCACGTTTTTCTTTTCTGTATAATCATATCCAGTAAATTCTACTACATCATAATCTTTTTCTTTCTTCACAAACTTCCAAGTTGGATTATCCGTCATAATCTCTAAAGTAAATCCTTCATCACTTGAACGAACAACGTTTTTTATATTTGGTTCAGTTGGTAAAAAGGAGAGTCCGAACGTGGCTCCGCCAAATACTAACCCAACTATAATGTGTAAACCAACCATGCCAGCAAAACTAGCGCCACCCTTTGATTGTAAGTAATATGCCTTCTCATGATCAGGCATATTTTCTCCCTTATGTAAAATACGAACAGCATGCTTATAATATAAACGATTTCCTTGCCATCCAGTAAATATCATTATTCCTAATTGAAGAACTAAACCAATTGATAAAAAAATCCCATCTGGAATGTCTATAAAAGGAGGGATCAGTATACTAGGAACCGATAATAACATAAGTATACTAAACAACTTATACATTTTACGATAAGCTAACCAAAAGGGAGGGAAGAAAAAGGCTACCCAATTCCACGTATTTCCTTGCGCTGGATTTTCTACTTTACCCCACTTAAAATCATAATACGCCGTATTCTTTTGAACGACTGTATGTAACTGTTGCGGAGAAATTGTTTCTTGTAAAACCGTGTCCTTCACGTACATCATCCTTTTCTTATTTCTACATACGTGTATTTTATAGAAATAAAAAGAAGGATTCTAACAAAAAGTACATATATTTCATAAAAATGAACAGAAATCGAATATATTCCGACAATTACCCGTTTATTATTCCATTTTACTTTTAAATATATTAGAATACTTATGAATGATACGTTTAATACACTAAGTTAATCATTTTATATATTCATAAAAAAGATGCCTCAAAATCATTTTGAGCCATCTTTTTTTACTATTTCAAACATATTCCCTCTTACACAACTAATAAATAATCTATCATTCACTTCCTCAATTGATACAATAAAATCTATGTTGACTACATTTTTAGGCAGTTTCACTATATCTTTTACTTCACCACATTCAGCATCAAGTATTATTAATTCTAAATTCGAAGTAGCAATGTAAATTTCACCATCTCTATATAACAGAACTTCGACAATGTCATGTAAAGTAGTATTGTTCCAAATCACTTTACCCGTTTGAATATGAACACCACAAATTCTGCCTTCTCCTAAGGACACTACCATTATCTCTCCGATAAAAAATGGAGGCAGTTTGATTTCAAAAGACATATTTACTTCATATAACTTTTGACTGTTCTTATGGTCATAACATTGTATTTGTCTACTTACATCTTCATATCCATACTCTGTTCTTGTTAATAGTATTTTTGATTCATCTGATGCAATGTGAGAATACCAGGCCTCATCAAGAGCTTTTTCAAAAATTAAGTTACACCCCTCTTTTCCGTATTCCCACTTTTGTAATACCTCCATTGCTACACATATAAAATGTTCATGAGTCAAAGCAACTGGTTCATTTGGATTACACTCTTCAATTGTTTGTTTCCATAGTGTAGAAGCGTCTAATAATTGAATGGCCATTGCAGCATTACTATATACATCCATTTCCCCATCTTTATCAGAAGGATTCCCTGCTAATACATAGTAATCTGGGCCGAGATGGCACTGCAATTTTTCTCCTCCGACTTGGACAGTCTTTTTCCATACTTTTACTCCACTTTCAAGCTCTAATAAAACATTGTAGCCTTCCTGTGTAATAACTAATAAACGTGGTAATTCTTCCCTCGTAGTTTTTACATCTTGTATAATATGCCCTTCTATTTCTAAATCCCATAGAAGCTCCCCGGAACTTGATGAAATAGCGTACAATTTCGCCATACTTTCTCCCAATCGATTCGCATGCCAAATAATTGTGACACCATTCACAGTTATGCAATTACAATCTTCTACTAATGGAAGATGGCACTGCCAAACCTCTTCTTTCGTTTCACTATCGAGTTTACGAATTTCGTGGTTATTTTCCTCCACATAAAATATACTCTTCTCATCATGAGATACTACCGGAACAAATATCGGTTCAACCTCTATCCCCTTTACATAATTCCAGTTTAATTCATACTTACCACTTGTAGAATGATATGTTCGATACATAATTGCGTTATTTCCATTTACAAGTTCAGAAAGAAATGGCTCAATTTCTAAAATTCTATGATACGCATCTTTTATTCGAAAAGAATCAACTCCACTTATGTAAATCTGCTCTATCTCTTTTTTAAGAAACGAAAAGATTACTCGTAAAAATTGTTCGTTCTCAACACTAGCCAATTTCTTTCCTCTCTGATTAAGGATAAGAAACTCCCCATCCTTCTTCTTAAATTCCACCTTTTTTGCATATTCATCTAAAAAAATCACAGCATTATCATCTTTAAAAAGTTCAACCCAAGCGTCAAACAACTGACAAATCGGGCCGATTATGTCTGTTTTTTCTTGCAACACAATACTCTCATCTATACTAATTACTATTTCTCCGGCATTTTCTGTCGGCATTTTATTTAGCTCTATTTGAAATTTTTTCATTCATTTCTCCCTCTATTGCTCATTATTCAAACTAACTATAATATATGAAATAAGATTCTTAAAACTATTATTTGAGGTGACCAATATGAAACATACAATTTGGGCAGAAGATGACTATTTAAAATTAGCACCTATAAACGACGAACTAATAAAAAAAGCAGAAGATGCACTGAACGTAAAGCTTCCAGAATCGTACATAAACCTGCTAAAAGAACAAAACGGAGGAACACTGCGCCTTGATGCTCACCCTACTTCAGAGCCGAATTCTTGGGCAGACGATCACGTTAATGTTTCTGGCTTATATGGCATTTCTTTTGATGAAAATGAATCTAGTATTTTAGAGAGTCATTATTTCATTCAGGAATGGGAAATGCCTGAGAATCTCGTACTTTTATCAGGGGACGGGCATACGTGGATTGCATTAGACTATCGAAATGTAGCTGAAAATCCTCCAGTTATATTTATTGATAATGAAGTTGAGCAAATAATTGAATTAGCACCTAACTTTGAAAGTTTCTTACAAAACTTAACTACATATGAATATGACGAAGAGTAAGCCTTATTCTAAAGCGGTACAAAATTCCATTGCAAGTTTACATGTTGCTTTAAAACCGCTTGGATTTAAGAAAAAAAGACATACATTTTGCAAAGCTGAAAACGGATTTTATAAGCTCATTAACATACAAAAAAGCCAGTTTGAAGATAGTTTTTATGTAAACATCGGAGTTCACCCGATCGGTCTCCCGCAGCTTATTACAGACCAGTTACAAATACAAGAAAACACTTCAATATTCGATTGCATTCTACAAACGAGAATAGAACCTATACATATGAAACAGAACCAATTATTGCATAATGTTTCACATGAAACTATCGACATTCCGAATTACCTTTCTACTATTTTCGACTGGTTTCATGTGTAGGCGTCTTATGAAAATTTAATAAAAACAAATATACACGCTATTACTCCGGTACTAGCTGTCGTTCCAATATTACAAGAAAAAGCATTTCTGCTTCTTACTTGTTTCTCTTTCTATAGCTTAAAACAGTACGAACAAGCTAATCGCTACTTACAGCAATATTTGCATTGTGCTGTACATCTTAATACCGAGGAAAAAGAGCAAGTATTCTTTCGTGAAGTTGATATGTATATGAAAAAACTAGTGGGAAGCAAAATATAATTTCACATTTTGCTTCCCACTAGTCCTTTATCACACCTTTTATATCCTCCTACAACGCCCAAGTAATATTCATCTCTTCAAATGAATCCTTACATACTTCCAATCCTTCACTATCATCCGTTCCGATCATCGCTACTTCTTCTTTAGACAACATAATTTCCTCGTTTGGATTTTTAATTTTTCTCTCATACACGAGTTGTAAAAGCTCTATTTGCTCTTCTGTCAGCTCATATTCTTCTTCTAATCTTTCTATTGCTGATTGCAGGTCAAGTAGTGGGATTTCTAATAAGAATCCGCCATGCGCTTCCATCTCTTCAAATGAATCAATTGAATACGCACCACTATCCTCAATCCAAAATGCCGCTGTAATGAATGGCACTGTTTCGCCCTCCACTTCTTCTAATACGTATTGAAGTGCTTCTTCTTTCGCAATGTCTATCACTTCCGAAGGTGCTCCTTCAAAGTAATTTTCCGCATCAATCCATTCATCAATTCTTTCACTATTCACATCTTGCAGACATACGATCGTATAATCCGGATGAAACGTAATTATTCCTCTTCCGCCCTGACTATCTTGCATACTATAGTTACATCCATCCCATGAACTTTCATGTGAGAAATCAGGAGCATGTGCTACAAAAATTGCATTTGCAATTGACTTTAAGATACAACCTTTCCATAGTTGTTCTTTATTTATATTTACTCATTATCTTCCCCCATACACATATTTTTTCTATTATCTTTCCTCTACATAATACTTGTAAAGCCTTTTCTACCTACTACAAAAATAGACGATACAACCTAATGTATCGTCTGTTTCCCTACCATTTCTCTCTACACGTTTCAATTAAATGCAGTAAGTACTTCCTCGTCATATCTGCCCGTCTCCACCTTGAGAGCATACGCTTTTCTTTTGGATTCTGCCGTATTCTCACTACTTCTTGTAATAAAAGCTCCCATTCTTCCCCTGAACGTTCTAACAAGTATTGCAATCCTCTATCTTTTGAAACGATTGTTTTATGATCTAGTGTATATAAAATACGGCCCATCGTAACGACAGCTGATTCTACCCACTCTTCTATAAAAAATAAATATGGCTGCTTCGCCTTTCCACTCCAGTACTGTTCTACATTGTATTTCATCGTATTTACTACATCATTCCACCTTATTTGAAACGGAAGATCTTCCGCTTCTTTCCCGGTAACTGTAATACCTTGATTTTTCAATGTCCACCATGTGACCGCATTAATATCCCAATGACCTATATCCGCTTTACCATCTGCACAATACACGTACTCATTCATTTCATCATTGTATTTTCCTAAATCAGCAAGCGGAATATACATACCATCCATTCTTTTCCCTAACGTACTACCACTAAGTTTCTTATGAAGCTCTACAAGTTGCTGTTTTTCAGCTTCATTCACGGCATCACTTATTACCGTGACAAAATCAACATCGCTCGTTTCTGCATGAAATGCACCGAGTGCGATGGATCCGTAAATATATACGCCAACTATTTTTTCATCTAAAAAAATTTCTTTTAACCCTATTATGTATCGCTCCATCAACCGCCCTACTTCTTTTGGTAACGCATGCTTTACTACATTCTCCACATCTATCCCTCCAATAAAAAAGCCTTTGCAAATTCGCAAAGACTTCCTGCTTTATAAATATTTCTCGATTTCTTCGTAAACATCCTTCAAACGAGGATTTCCTTCTCCAACAATTTCTCCATTTACAAGAACGACCGGATAAAATAGATCTTCCTCCACTACTCGCTCTGCGAATGCTTTTTTATCTTCATCTTCTTGTTCTTCTTGAAAATCGATATACTCGAAATTAAATTTATTTTCTTGTCCTTCATATTTACGACCAATCGCCGCTTGTAACCACTCAAACGTTTCTGTTGAAGATGGCATTCCAACGCAGCTCGCACAAATTACTTTCGTCCCATACACTTGCACATTAACCATTTCTTCTCCCCCACTTCTTGTTCTAACAGTATATTCAGATGCCTTAGCACATAAGCACATCATTTTACAAACTGATTCCATACCCCTATACTGAAAAAACACGTTGTAAACATGATAAAAAATTTCGGCAATAAAACAAGAACAGAAAAAATAGATTTTCCCCTCTATCTTGATTATAATAAAACTGATGAAAGGAGTCGATAAAAATGGAAAACCCACATATGCAAGAACAAGTACTAGAAGTATTAGATAAATTACGTCCATTCTTACTTCGCGATGGCGGAGACGTTGAGTTAGTAGACATTGAAGAAGGTATCGTAAAATTACGCCTTATGGGTGCATGCGGAAGCTGCCCAAGTTCTACAATCACACTAAAAGCTGGTATCGAACGCGCATTACTTGAAGAAGTACCAGGCGTTATTGAAGTAGAGCAAGTATTTTAATTAAAAGCAGAAGCGGCTCGTTCAGAACAGGAGGTCATTGGAGCTCCTGACGAAGAGGCGCTTTTTGCCTCACAGGAAGGCGCGAAATGGCCGACTGTTCTAGCCGCTGGAGCTAGATATTATCTAAAAGCGGAAGCGGCTCGTTCAAAATGTGAGGGGGATGGAGCTTCTGACATAGAGGCGCTTTTTGCCTCGGCGGAAGAAGCGAAGCCACCGAACATTTTAGCCGCTAGAGCTAGATATTATCTAGCGGCTCGTTCAAAGCCACTTGCTAAAAGGAGACCAAATTTGGTCTCCTTTTTTTATACAAATCACATTTATCCGTTAACATCATAAAACAAAATTGGAAATCCTTCTCAAAAAATGCGATAATTGATACTATATAGTGAATCGTTCACACATATAAAGTAAAAAACATAGGGGGACGACACATGCCAAGAATGGGAAACACGTTTTTAACAATTCAAGAACTAGAAAAGAAAAAAGAATATTTATTAGATCTTTCATCTGTTATACCAACATGGAATGCGAGCTATCAATTTTTATTTAAAGAAATCCAGCAAGAATTATTAAGTAAAGTCAATGAAAAAATCGAACAACATCAATTCATTTTAAATATATGTGCAGATCAACAGGTAGGGGCATAATGTATTACATACAATTGTAGTATATAAAAAAGAGACCTCAATCGGTCTCTTTTTTATATTTTTAAGACAGCCAATCTAATTTTCTAATCCCAAGCTTATCAACTGGTAAACGAAGTGAGCCATAAAAATGCTTCATAAATTGCTCAGAGCGGTTCACATCGTGTAGAATGGCTTCTAAGCGATCTCTATATATGCTTTTTTGTTCTTCGTTTCCAGTTTGGTAATATCGTTCGACTGTTTCAAAATAGTGAAGTGGGAACAGCATTCTTGCAAATAATAGGCGCCACCCAAATGAGGATAGCGAATAATTCCGTTCATAATCTGTAACAAATTGAACGATTGTTTGCTCCCAGTCTTTCTTTTTTTCAATCATCATATAGCGGATTAATTCTGCTATATCTCGAGTCGGGTGATCATACACCCAGTCAAAAGGAAGTTTGAGACGCTTCGTTTGATGCCATAATAAAGGTGTGAATCGTTCTTGGCAAATGGTTGCTGCATCCGTTAGTTGCGGTGTGTCATCCATTTCTGTATCAACAACATATTGAATGGCATTTTCCGCAACTCCTAAGTAATACGGGAAGGATTCAATAAACAATTGATCGAATACGTCTGTAGGATGGTTCATCACTTGTGACTGCCAAAACTTTTCTAACTGATCGAGCCTTTTTTCCCATAACGCTTTCCATTCGCCAATGCGGCTTAATTGCTCAATTTCTTCTGGAAAGAATGCACCTCGTTTATGGAATATAGAAAGCTCACTTCCTAATGACGTAGCATGTCGTTCTAACGCGCGCATACCTTTTAATAAGCAGTAATTTTGTTCTTCTATCTCACTTACATAGTAGCCGTGTATAGTCGGAACGAAAGTCGCTACAGTTATATCCCCTTGCTGGTTCATATAGTCACTGAGCTTTTTCATCTCTACAAGTACTTCTTCCTCCATTTCTCCAATTGGAACAAGTACATAAATTTTGTTGCGAATCCAAAAGCTTTTATAGGGGCCAAGGGGGATTAATTCTTTAACATGCATGTGATAATGCTCATAAATATGATGAATCATCGCAGTCGCCACCTATGGTTTTTCTTTATATATATGAGCTTGTGCTCGCCTTTCATTCCTATGCACATGATAAAGCAACGAAACGTATACAAATACTAAAAAGAAAAAAAGGTGATAAACATGAAAGAATCAAATCAACTACAAGAAAGAGCATTACAACTATTACAAGAGCGCGGTGTAACAATTGACGATATTGCTGAGCTTGTTCATTTTCTTCAAAAAAAATATCATCCAAATTTAGAGATGTCAGAATGCCGTTATAACGTTGAGCGTGTATTATCAAAACGTGAAGTACAAAACGCACTGATTACTGGTATCGAACTCGATGTCCTTGCTGAAAAAGGAATGTTAAGTGAGCCGTTACAAGATATCGTAAAACGTGATGAAGGCTTATACGGAATTGATGAAGTGATCGCACTTTCTATCGTTAATGTGTACGGCTCTATCGGTTTCACAAACTTTGGATATATCGATAAATTAAAACCTGGTATTTTAGAATACTTAAATGATAAATCAACTGGAAAGGTGCATACATTCCTTGATGATATCGTTGGCGGAATCGCTGCCGCTGCTTCAAGCCGTTTAGCGCACAGAGCTGAGCATTCGGAATAATAAAATATGAAAGACCGTCAGTTTCATACTGACGGTCTTTCATATTCCATGAGCATAAATTCTCTTCCGCGACTCAAAAAAATAGGACCTTGCTGAAAACCTATGTTTTTATATAGCGTAATCGCTCTTGTATTAAATGTCGCTACGCTAAGTCGAAACGTTTTCGGCCTAAATTCTTTAACAGCAAAGGCTATGCCAGCTTGAAAAAACATTTTTCCCAGCCCTTTCCCCGTTAACGCTGGCTTCATGCCAAGTCCGATATCCATTACATCTTCTCCACCATATAAATGAATATCTCGTCCCCCTGGCACTTGTGCATTTTCTCCAAAACAAAAATAGCCGATAAACTCCCCATTATCGTCACAGCAGCCATAATACGTCCCATCTAATAATTCTTCTATTGCTTCTTCCTCGCCTGAAAAACTATACAAATTATAAGGTTCTTCGTACGTCCACGTATTTACCTCATTTGCTTCTTCTACCGTTAACTTATGTATATCCATCCTTCTCTCCCTTTATCAAATATTTTATATATAATAATTCATTTTTAGCACCTCATTTCCCTTCAATTGAAATATGCACAATTGCATACGCACGCCCATGGAAGAAATGGTACAATTTACTCGAATCGCTGTTGCTACACTTCTTGATCAAAGAAAAGGCGTTAAAACGGATATTAGCGCCTTATCAAACTCAAGCAATTGGCACATTTTGTCATCTTGAAAGACACTCGAAAGAGTGTCTTTTTTTCTATACCTGACAAGGACTTACTCATTTCAAAGTATAAACACATAAAATAATGTAACTCTTTACATGCATGAGTCCTTTTCTCAAAGTTTTGAAGTAGACTCAAAATAAAAAGCACTCTTGGCTAGAGTGCTTTTTACTTTCAAATAAGGAGGTTCCATAGTATGGATAGTACTCTCGTATTTAACTTTGGCATTGGTATTGTTATTATTTTATTTGTTTTCTTTGTTCTTTGTATGAGCGGTGTGTAACAGTCTTTTATGCTGATAACTCTTTTAAAGTATCACTTAATTTGAACTTTCTTAATTGTAATGACGCAATCAATGCTGCCCCCGCTCCAAGCATCACGCTAGCTAAAGCCAGTATGACAACCTGATTATACGGAATAATAATAACCGTTAACTCTAAGCTTGATAATACGATATAGCTAAACAGAATCCCACCAAAAATGCCAATGCAACCAGCTATCGTTCCAAGTAAAGTGCCCTCTAATAAAACGATCCGTCTCATTTGCTTCGGAATAGCTCCTACCGCACGAATCATACTAATTTCAGCACGTCTTTCATGCAAGCTTGCGACAATTGCATTCATTAATCCTATACCAGAAATAATGAAAACAATTACAACTAACAAGCGAATTAGCATCATCATTTGCGATAATAACTGCTCTTGTTCTTTCAATAAATCATAACTGTTTATAACTTCTACATTCTCTTTATTCTTTGTAATTTCTTTTACTTGCTTCTTAATCGCTTCAAATGACTGATTAGAATTTGTCATAATTTGAATCGCTTCATATCCTTGTACGTGAAACTTATCGCGAGCCCATTGTTCATTTACAAAAACATCTAACCCTCTTAGCCTTAATCCTTGCTCAATAATCGAAACGACTTTAATCTTTTGTTTTTCTTTCCCTTTTCCTTGTACGTCAATCGTATCATGCAACTGAAGTCCTAAATTTTTAGCCACTTCCTTCGTAATGACTCCCTCACCATCTTGTAATGGCTTATTTAAAGCTTGTCCTGCAATCACTTTCGCCCTTGTTACTTTCTGGTACGCTACAATATCGTTACCTACAACTTCCATCGAATCATAGTTCAAATTGTTTTTTTTCATAAATTCATACCATTCTTGATTCGCTTTTTTAAAGTCATAATTCATAAGCTTTGCGGTAAAGTCAGTAGCATTCCCAACACTCGATTCCACACCATCAATTTTTCTAACCTTCTCCATCCAACTAAACGGTAATGTTTCTATTCCTTGCGACTCTACTGGAATTCTTACTACTAAGTCCGCTGGTAAATGTTTTTGTAACCCTTTTTTCATACCTTCATACATAGAATTTACATACATCGTTCCCACAAGTGCTAACATAAAACCAAATGCTAATATAGCAACCGACACAGCTGCCTTATTCCGGTAACGAATGACATTCCGGCTACTAATCGTCGTTTCAATTCGTAATATCATTTGAAACGGTTTTGCAATCACTGGTGCTATTACGCGAATAAATAACGGAATCGCCAATAACAAACCAACTGCAAATAACAGCGCTCCTATCGCACTTGGATTAAAACCGATATACTGCTCTAATATGCTACCCGTGAGTCCAATCACAGTACCAATGATTAAAATGCTAAGGCTAAAAGCACTCCACCTCTTTTCTTTTTTTTCATCGCTAGGAAGACCTGGGCGAAGTGCTTGAACTGGTGGAATCTTTCTAACCATGAAAGCTGGTATAATAGCCCCTATGACAGACATAACAACCCCTAGTAAAAACGTAATGAGTAGAACCTCACCTGAAATAGAGAATGATGCTTTCCCTGCCCCCTCAATATTCACCCATTTGTTAATAAAAGATGCGGCGATAGTTTGTGTACCTGCCCCAAGAATAACCCCTGCTAGCGATCCGATCGCTCCGATACATAAAGCCTCTAATAAAACGACTACTATAATTTGATTTGGGTTACTACCGAGTGCACGTAGTAATGCCCATTGCTTAAATCGACTTCTGACAGATAAGAAGAAACTTCCCATTATTAAAAGGGCTACTACAAATAAGGCAATACCACCTAAACTAAAAATTAAAGGCTTCATTATATTTAGTCGTTCAAATGCCTTATCTACATAAGTACGTTGATCCACCTTTATATTTTCTATCTTCTTATTTACATCAAGAGCAATCGCCCTTTTCACATTTACATCGGCTGTTTTCACTTGAACGAGATTGAACTGATTTGATAGATGTAATTCTTTTTGAAGCCACTGGATTGGAAAATAAGCCCCATGCCCCATTGCCGCCATTAACGGCGGATTTAAAATGCCGACGACTTTCACATTCTTTTCTCCATGTTGCGGGAATGGTAGTTTAATCGTATCTCCCAACCGTATATTTTCACGTTCTGTATACCCTTTTGTCAGCGCTACTTCAGCACCTTCTTTCGGATATCGACCTTCTAATATTTTATAAGAATGCATTTCTGGAGAATCTTGCTCAACACCCCAATAGGACGGCTTTCCTGATAGCTCTTTATAATTTGGAAAAGGATACGGTATAAGTACTTTTGATATTTTTTCAGCATTTTCTAAGCCATCTATTCCTTTTAAACTTTCATTATTTAAATACATATCATTTTTTATATAACCAAATTGTAAATTATAATCCCCATACCGACTTACTACTTGTTCCTTCACGCTTTTCTCTACTAATTGATTGCCTAGCAATAACATCGTTGCTAACATAACACCTAAAGCTGCACCGAGAGCGATCAACATATTTCGCAGCCAATTTTGTTTCATCGATTTTACCGCATATTTAATTACCCATCGCATCACCTTTACCTCCTACTTTAAAGTGGCGATTCATAATCTCTTGAATATGAGTAACTTGTTGCGGGATATTTCGAAATTTCCATCCTTTACTTTCAGCGTGTTCATGAATCACTTCACCATCTAATAAGAAAACAACTTTATCAGCATGAGCCGCTACAAACGGGTCGTGCGTTACAATTACAGCTGTTTGCTCTAACTCATCACACGCATTGCGAAGTGCCGCAATGATATTTTTGCTATTTTCCGAATCTAATGCCCCTGTTGGTTCATCAGCTAATATAATAGCCGGCTCATTTGCAAAAGCTCTTGCGATCGCAACCCTTTGCTGTTGCCCACCTGATAATTGCGCTGGTAAATGCTTTTCTTTTCCCTTTAGCCCGACGAGTTCTAATAAACGAGTTGCTGTCATCGTTGCCTTCTTTTGCGATACATTATCTAACAGTAACGGCAATCCCACATTCTCCTCTGCACTAAACACCGGAATCAAGTTAAACTGCTGAAAAATAAAACCGATTTTATGCCGTCTAAATAAAGCGAGCTCTTTTTCTTTTAATGTTGAAATCTCTGTACCGTCAACTCGAATACTACCTACTGACGGAATATCTAATCCACCTAACAACTGAAGTAATGTCGTTTTACCCGATCCACTAGCCCCCATAATACAGACAAAATCTCCTTTTTGAATTTGAAGATTAATGCCTTTTAATATTTTTACTTTACTATCCCCAATATCAAACGATTTTTCTAACCTTTCAATTTCAATAATATTCATCCCCATATCCCCTTCTCGCTCTATTTACCAATCTATATATTCTATTGAGAAATGCAAAATCCCTACTATTTTGTATTTTTTTGTAACATACTAACATGTATCCCATATTAGCTAATTACATTTCTTCTTTATTTCTCACGTCAAAAAAGTTGACTCTTACAATAGAGGTAACCATAATAGTTACATAAATAAAAAAACTATTCACATATCCACAAATAGGAGGAAGAACAATGAAACATGTAATCGTTTATGCACACCCAAATACAGAAAGCTTCAACCATGCGATTTTAGAAACAGTAACAAGCGAATTAGAAGAAAAAGGTCATGAAGTACGCGTTCGCGATCTATACGAATTAAACTTCAACCCAGTATTAGGCGCTTCCGATTTCATCTCATTTTCTCAAGGAAACACACCAGAAGATATTAAAGAAGAGCAAGAGCATATCTCTTGGGCTGACAGCATTACATTTATTTATCCAGTTTGGTGGGCGGGACTTCCTGCTATTTTAAAAGGATACGTTGACCGTGTATTTAGCCACGGCTTCGCTTATGCTTACGGTGAAAATGGTATTGAGAAGTTATTAAGTGGTAAAAAAAGCTTATTATTATCTACAATGGGAAATACGAAAGAAGCATACACAGCAGGCGGTATGTTTGAAGCAATGAAGAAAACAGCGGATGTTGGCATTTTTGAATTTACAGGTATTGAAACAATTGAGCATACATTCTATACAAGTGTTCCTTCTGTGGATGACAGTGTGCGTAAACAATATCTTGAAGAGGTTAAAGATGTTGTGAATCGTGCATTCTAAATACAACGATATCAGCGATTTTTAAGATATATCAGCGCAACTCAGATTATATCAGCGATTTTTTAAATATATCAGCGCAACTCAGATTATATCGGCGATTTTCTAAATATATCGACTTACCGACAAAAATCGACACCATTCACAACTGAATATTAGCTCACACTAATCGGGTGCCCGCAAATATCAAAAAAAGCTGCTCCAAAGTTTGGAACAGCTTTCTTCATTACATCTTCTCAATCCACTCCGTCAAGTTATGCACAACTTGCGTCGGTTGAACTTCGTATTCTGTTAACTTCTCCACAGTTGTGACTCCAGTGTGGACAAGAAGCGTATGCATGCCAGCATTTATTCCTGCTAAAATATCTGTATCATAGTTATCCCCAACCATTAATGCTTCATTCTTTTCTATACCAAGCACTTTTAAAGCTTGTTCCATGATGATTGATTCTGGTTTTCCGATAAAGATTGGATCTACACCTGTTGATACTGCTACAACTGATGTTAATGAACCGTTACCTGGTAATAATCCGCGCTCAGTCGGAATGGCAATATCTCCATTTGTAGAAATAAACGTTGCGCCGTTACGTACAGCAAGACAAGCTTTTGCTAACTTTTCATATGTGATGTCACGATCTAAACCAACAACAACGAAATCAGGATTTTCATCCACAAGTTCAAATCCTTTTTCCACAAGTGCATCATGTAAGCCTTCTTCACCAATCATATATACAGTTGCGTCTTGTTTACGTTCGTAAATGAAGTTTGCTGTTGCCATACTCGTTGTGAATACTTGCTCTGCTTTCGCTGGAATATCGAAACGAACAAGTTTCTCTGCCACTTGTTCTGGTTTACGAGTTGAGTTATTCGTAACGAATAAATATGGAATACCGCGCTCTCCTAACGCTTTGACGAAGTCGCTCGCTTCTTCAATTTGTTCTTCCCCGCGATACATTGTACCGTCTAAGTCAATTAAGTAACCTTTATACATCGATTATGTCTCTCCTTCTATGCTAACGTTCTCACCTTATCATACCACTCTTATATTACCCGCTTTTCCAAAAGAAAAAAACGCTTTACCTTAAAGCGCCCCATAACGTTCATTTTTTCTCTTTTATTTGGTAAGAACAACTACAATCGCCCTCGCACATGTTTGCTAGCGTTTTTACATCTGCGTTCGCAAATAAACGATTATACATCTCTTTTTCATCTTCACACACTTGCGGGAATCTCTCAGCGATTTCCTTTAACGGACAGTTTTGTTTTTCAATTACGAAAGAGTTCTCTCCGTCTCTCTTGATTTAAACCATATAACCATTTTTCTCTTGCATAGCTGCTATCTCTTGCACTTTATATGCTAAATTCTTTTGATTACTCACTCGCTTTTGCAACTGTTCTTCCATTCGCTTCGTTCTCTCTTTTAAAACGTAACGAAGTATTTTTTCATCGCCCATTCGCGCTAAATCTTCTAGCATATCAATCGCAAATTGCTTATACTCTTTCGGGAATGTATCTTCTCCCTTTTCGCTTAATCCATACAAATAAGTTGGTCTTCCGACATGTTGCCTTACCATCTTAGAATAGATGAAACCATCTTTCTCAAGATTACTTAAATGTCTTCGAATCGCCATTTCTGTAATCTCTAAAATTTCAGCTAGTTCCGCTACCGTGTGCTCTCCCTTTACTTTCAACAATTGGATAATTTCATCTTTCGTCGTCCGTGCTTCCCCCATGCTTCACCCTTCTCCCTCACATACAATATAAGACCCCCAAAAGGCTTTCTCTGGGGATCTTATAAGCATAATTATTCTGGTACAAATGCAGATACAGGTCCTAATTCCTTTTCTAAATAACTGCGAATATTGGCTGGGTATTTCTCTACCACTGCAATATGTTTTTGAATCGTCTTATATAATTCATCATGATTCATTTGAATATAATCTTGCGTAAGCATTTTTCGAAGAAGGATAATTTCTTTCATCCCTTGTCCATCTTCTGTACTTATCACTCGCTCGTCCATTAAAATATCGATAATATCTTCATAACTTCCTGGATCGCGCATAATAAATCCATCAATCATCGCATTACCTACATCTAATACAGAATCAATCATTAGATGCGCTATGCGTTCTAATGCGTAAAATTCAAACTCGGTTTCATATATCTTTTTCTCTTGAAATGTACTTGTTGCTCGTTCTAAACATACTAGCATTTGTTCTATTTTCTTTCTGTCTACAAAATACATGAATGTCACCTACCTGGAAATTAAAGCATTTACATTTTAATTGTAACGCTTTCTTCTGAAAAAATCGACAATTTTTCGAATTCACCTTTTCCCCGTTATTTGTTATAGTTATATTTGTATGATTTTTGAAATTGGAGGAATGGAATCTTGGAACGTGAACTCGCACTAGAAATTGTCCGTGTAACAGAAGCAGCAGCATTAGCATCCGCACAGTGGATGGGCCGCGGAAAGAAAAACGAAGCAGATGATGCAGCAACTACAGCAATGCGTGATATGTTCGATTCAGTAAACATGGCAGGTACAGTTGTAATTGGTGAAGGAGAACTTGATGAAGCACCGATGTTATATATTGGTGAAGAACTAGGAACAGGTAACGGTCCAGAAGTAGATATCGCCGTTGATCCATTAGAAGGTACAAACATCGTTGCAAAAGGTCTTGCAAACGCAATGGCAGTTATCGCAATCGCAGATAAAGGAAACCTTCTTCATGCTCCTGATATGTACATGGAAAAAATCGCGGTTGGTCCAAAAGCAGCTGGTAAAATTAGCTTAGATGATCCAATTGAAAAAACAATTGAAATTGTAGCAGAAGCTAACAATAAAAAGATTCGCGATCTAACAGTTATCGTTCAAGAACGTGAACGTCATCAAGAGATTATCGATCGTGTTCGTGCTAAAGGTGCACGCGTAAAATTATTTGGTGACGGTGATGTTGGTGCGTCAATCGCAACAGCACTACCTGGAACAGGTATCGACTTATTCGTAGGTATTGGCGGAGCTCCAGAAGGCGTTATTTCTGCAGCAGCATTAAAATGTCTTGAAGGTGAAATGCAAGCTCGCTTAGTTCCAATGAACGAAGAAGAAGAAGCTCGTTGTCGTGAAATGGGATTAGAAGATCCTCGTCAACTTCTTATGTTAGACGATTTAGTATCTGGTGATGATGCAATCTTCTCAGCAACTGGTGTATCTGCTGGTGAGTTATTAGACGGCGTGAAATTCCTAGGCGGAGATTTAGCTGAAACATACTCTATCGTAATGCGTTACAAAACAAGAACAGTACGATTCATTAAAACGCATCACCATTTAGATCATAAGCCACACTTAAACTTAGATATTTAATAAAAGGAGCCATGTGTATGGAAGAACGTTTCTTTCTGTACGACGACACTGTCGCTACAAAAACTCGTTTCGTTAGCTTTATGGGAGAAAATGAGCGTCATGATTTAGCGCTACTATACTCCGATCGTCATTACGGTAAAACAATTGTCCTTGATATGCAGCGTAATAAATTTGCAATCATCGGCCCCGACGATTTAAACGAACCAGGCTACTTAGAGCACGCATTTTCTATGACTGAAGAAATTGCAGAAGAACTACGCTCATTTTTATTTGAACTTATATAATTTATCTTAGGCACCAGCTTTTTAGCTGGTGTTTTTTCGCTTTAAGTATTTTGAATTTTCAAATCTTCATGTTATAATGAAGAATAAATCTATTTGGATAGAAAGGACGTTATCTACGTATGCCAACATTTACTTTGTAATGGACCAGCAATTGGATAGCATTACTCTCAAAAAAGCACCACGCTTTTTCAAGGGAGTAGTCTGCCCATTCCCATTACAAAGGAGCGTAACGCATCTGTAGTATGATGTTTACGGAGGTTCCTCTTTGGGGAACCTCCTTTTATTTTTATCTATTTCTCCTGTCTTCATACTACAAGACATCCAAATAGCTGTATTACGTTCCTTTACCACTACTATAAGAGGTGAAGGAAAATGCAGAAAGTACAACTTTCTTGGAGTTTATATGAAAACGAGCAAAACACAATCGAAAAGTATTGTAAAAATTGCAGACGCACTACCCTATTTACCGACACAAATATTCGTAGGCATAACGCCAACGGAAAAAATATATATCGTTTTGCCATTTATAAATGTCCGAAAGATCATACGTGGAACCAAAAGCTTCGTATTTATAAATCATTTACTGATCATGTGGAAACAATCGATATGACGCAACAAGATCAAACAGAAACAACTACTACCATTTCCATTACACAGCATAAAGAAAGTGGCATAGCCGAAATCACGATTGTATTAGACCTCGTTTTCGGTTCCCACCGAATGGATAAAGCCTTATCCACATATATTTCCGACTGGAGCCGTACACTCATTGTGGATAAAATTAAAAACGGGGATATTCAATTGAACGGACAACAAATGAAACCAAATACAATACTTTCTGAAGGCGATTATATATCAATTTGTTTATAATGCAAAAAATCCTCTTACAATCGTAAGAGGATTTTTTTACTTCTTCACTTTTCGTAATACGAAGTGTGCACAACCGAAGTTACAATACTCGTATAAATACTCCGATAACGTACTAATTTTCGTATCATATGTCGCACGTTGGTTACTATCATCAAAGAAACCGCGCAATCTAAGTTGCTCATAACCCCAGTCTCCAACGATATAATCATATTTATTTAAAATTTCTGCATAACGCTCTTTAAATGCTTCTTCACTAAAACCGTCACGAAAGTTTTTAATTACTTCGTACTGCACATTATTAATGCTCACCGTAGCATGAATCTCTTGCTTTTGCTCCATCATTAACTTCCTCTCTAAGCATTCTTCTTTTTATCGTATCACAAAGCATACCAACCAACAATTTCAAATACAAAAATTTGCAAATTAGTGCATGCTATGGAGAAGGAGGTGATACATCGTGAAAAAACAAATTATGCTCTCTCTCCTCACTCTTTCCTTATTTGCAGGCTGCCAAACAAATAAAGCCGAAATGGAACGTGAAGAAGGAAGTCGTGTTCTTGTTTCCAATAAAAACGACATATATCATACGGAAAATACAAATACACGATTAACGAGAGTCGGCTATTCATCTAAACAAAAGCATGAAGTGTCTAATAAACAAGTAGGAGCCATTAACCGTGAGAAAGTTGCTGAAATGATTACAAGCATGACAGTCAAACTCCCTGACGTTACAAATGCTGCTACGCTCGTTACAGACGATGAAGTATTTGTTGTATACCGTGCAAACACAACGGATCCGAAACTCGTAGCGGATCAAGTATATAGAGCTGCTTTGTCCATCGTCCCTCGCTACTATAAAGCATATGTATCAACAGACCAAAAGTTGATTTCTCAAATTCAAGGGCTCCAATCTGGCGCATTAAATGATACAGAATATACGCAAAGCCTCGATATGTTAAAACGTGAAATGAGTAAAAATCCTCATTTGAACAATACGGGGGATCAGACTTTGAATGATATGATAAAAAAATAAAGAAGGTGGAGAAAACCTCCATCTTCTTTATTTTTTACTATTTCTTACGATCCGCATAAATCTCCATCGCATCACACATAAACTGCGCTAAACCTTCGCCAAACTTATCGATATTTTTCGTAAAGCGCTCATCAGCGACGTACATTTGGCCGAGCCCTTTAAAAGCATCTAATGAATAGTGACTGAAGTTTTGCAAGTAATCGTACCATACTTTGATAGCTTCTTGCGCCTCTTTGGAATCAGGTGCACCATGTCTAAGTGCCGCTAAATTTCTGTAAATAGCATTAAACTCTTCTTGCTTCTCATTTGACATACCTTTTGCATATTCATTCGCTTTATCTACAGCTGCGTCTCCCCATCTTTCGCGTGCTTCTTCTTCATATGGGTTATGGCTGAAATCGAATCCTTCAAATTTCTCTTTGTTCGTCATTTCAATCTCTCCTTTTGTATGCTGAATTGTTTTATCAATCGTCGCAATCACTTTATCTAACCTAGCCCGCTTTTCAAGAAGCATTTTCTTATGAAGCTGCAATGCTTCTTCCCGGTCAAATGATGGACTCATGATAATTTCTTTAATTTTCTTCAAAGGGAAGCCTAATTCTTTAAAAAATAAAATTTGCTGCAGCGTCTCTAAATTTTCATTGGAATACAGACGATATCCAGACTCTGTCGTCTCATCTGGGGTTAACAACCCAATTTCATCGTAATGATGCAGTGTGCGCACACTAATTCCAACTAAATTAGCTACTTCTTTTACCTTCATTGCCATGTGTATCTCCCCCTTACTACATACGATAAAGTATGACGCAACGTTAGAGTCAATAAGTAAATTCATTTTCTTTATAAAATATTTCATGCATAATAGATATGTACATATATTAGAAAGCGGTGAAAATATGGTTTCAAATACTGTAATTGCCAGCATCATCTTTCAACTCATTGTCTCGATTCTGGTCCCAATTATTGTACTCGTTTATTTCCGTAAAAAATATAATATAAATTGGAAAGTAGTCGGTGTTGGTGTTCTTATCTTTATCGGATTTACCCAAATTCTCGAAACACCATTCCACCTATTTATGCGCGGTAATCCAGCAATCGCTCCAATTTTAGAAAATCCATTTGTCTTCGCACTTTATGGCGGACTCACTGCTGGTATTTTTGAAGAATTAGGACGCTTTGTTGCCTTCTTCTTCTTACTAAAAAAATATCAAGAATATAAAGATGGCTTCGCTTACGGAATTGGTCACGGCGGCATTGAATCCATTTTAGTTGGCGGATTCTCTGCATTCCAAGCACTTATATTTGCGAATTCAATTAACAACGGTAGCTTCGCCCAGATGGTCGAAAAAATGCCAGAACTAAGCCGCCTACAAGACATGTTAATTCAGCAACCTGCCTACTTATACTTCCTTGGCAGCTTAGAAAGAATTATGGCACTCGTGCTGCAAATCGCCTTTACAATGCTTGTTTTATACGCAGTAAAACAGAAGAAGTATATCTTCCTTGTGTACGCTATACTATTCCACGCACTTGTAGACTTCTTCGCGGCACTTTACCAAACGAAAACAATTAACATCTTTGTTGCAGAAGGAATCACCCTTCTCTTCACAATTGGCGCTATCATTCTTATTCGTAAAATGAAAGAGAAATTAATGAGTGTGCCAAAGTAAAAATAACCCGCCTGTTGGTGGGTTATTTTTTATAAAGATTATCATAGCGATGATAACTTTTACCGCTTTGCAGCTCCTTCTTTGTTTCTGCATCTATCACGATGTACTTGTGTAACTCTTCTACTTCATTTTGAGAAAAGGAAGCGAAAAAATAAACTTGGCGATCAGGGTGAATAAAAGAATCTTGAAGCACCACTTCACCCCGACAACCCGCGGCTGTTTTTTGTAGAAAGGAAAATCCTTCGTCGGGTACTTCTTTAAATAAAATCTTTTTCCGAACACTATACGCTGCATTTTTGTATTCTTTATACATTTTCTTATCTAACTGTTCGTAAAACACATCCCCACTTACAAATGACTTATTTCGATTGCTCGGATAATCTAACTTTTGATTGGATTGTGCATATGTTGTGGACATTTGCGTAAGAAAACAAATCATGAATACGAGACATATCATTTTTTTCATACTGGCACCTCATTTTTCATTATCCACATTATTTTTCCACATCTATAAATCACTATGCCGTTTCCAATAAAGTGAAACTTTAATCAGCCCTCACCAATCGGACTTTTATGGGCAGCCCGACCCCCACCTAACTTCTTTGCTTGCGCTGAATTTTGAGGTGGGGGTCTTACTGCCCATTAAAGCGGGATAAAAAGGAATTTTTTCCGCATTCGTCGAAGTATATAGCGTCAACTTGAAAGATGGGGATGAATTATGAAGAAAATCATTGTAATACGACATTGTTCAGCAACTGGCCAAGAACGTCATGCCGAATTAACGACCGATGGAAAAAAACAAGCAAACACCCTTGCTACATTCCTTTTAGAAAACCAACTACAAATAGATCATATTATTTCAAGCCCATTTGTGCGAGCTATCGATTCTATTCGGCCCTATGCACTCCAAGCTAATTTGTCTATCCAAGAAGATGAACGATTAGCTGAACGCATATTAAGCGACGTTTCAATGGACGATTGGATGCAAAAACTAGAATCTACTTTTACAAATATAGATATTGCCTTTTCAGGCGGAGAGTCAACAAAACAAGCAACGGACCGTGCTATATCGCTTATCGAAGACGTTTTAAAATTAAACCATACTACAATATTACTCGTTACACATGGAAACTTACTTACGCTCATTTTAAAGCACTTTGATCATACGATCGGCTTTCATGAATGGAAAGCTTTAACGAATCCTGATATGTACGAAATTACAATTGATGAACAATGTAGCCTAAAACGATTATGGAAAGCACCGTCCAAGTAATATCTCTTTCCAACACATTCAGTTGACGCCACGAGAAGAAACTGTACTAATAATAGAAAGGGGTATCACTCCATATGTACGAAGATGTACTTGCTTTACTACATAAAACAAATGTTTCTTATGAAAAATTCGAACACGAACCGGTACTCGATTATGAGACAGATCGGATCGTACGCGAGAGGCTTGGCTTACAAGGTACTCCAAGTAAAAGCTTATTTTTAAAATCAAAGGCTGGAGATTATTACGTATTTTTCACGTTAGAGGGCACAAGGCTTAACCGCGGAGAGATGAAAGAACTAACAGGAGAACGCTTATCTCTCTGTTCCGCTGATGAACTGCGAGACAAAACTGGTTGTACGCCAGGATGTGTAGCTCCTTTCGGGTATTCACACGATGTAACAATTATTGTGGATAACGCTATTTATACGTACGATAAAATTTTAATTACACCTGGTGTACCTGAATTTACAATTGAATTATCCACAGAAGAATTAAAAAAGATTTTATTAACATGTTCAAATACTGTTTTGGAGTACAAACAAAAAGAGAGCTAATCATTAGCTCCCTTTTTTCATTATTTTGCTTCTGCTGTGTTTTCTTTTGCAGAACGAACTTGCTCGTCCGCATGGTAAGAAGAACGCACAAGTGGGCCAGCTTCACAGTGGCTAAAGCCTTTGCTAAGTGCAATTTCTTTTAGCTCTGCAAATTCCGCTGGTGGGTAATATTTAAGAACTGGTAAATGCTTCTTAGATGGTTGTAGGTATTGTCCAAGAGTTAAAATATCCACATTGTTTGCACGTAAGTCATCCATTGCTTCAATTAAATCTTCTCTCGTTTCACCTAAGCCCACCATAATGCTCGATTTAGTTGGAATATCAGGCTGCATTTCTTTTGCTCGACGTAAAAACTCTAATGAACGATCATATTTTGCTCTAGCGCGAACTCGGTCAGATAATCGACGTACTGTTTCAATGTTATGGTTTAAAATATCTGGTTTTGCATCCATTAACATTTTTAAGTTTTCTTCTACTCCACCCATATCAGATGGTAATACTTCGATTGACGTAAATGGATTTTTACGACGTACAGCGCGTACTGTTTCAGCAAAAACAGCTGCTCCACCATCTTTTAAATCATCACGTGCAACCGCTGTTATAACAACGTGCTTTAAGCCCATTTGTACTACAGAATCTGCTACGCGTTCTGGCTCTTGTAAATCAAGCTCAGTTGGTAAGCCTGTTTTAACCGCACAAAAACGACAAGCACGTGTACAAACCGCACCTAAAATCATAAATGTTGCTGTTTTTCTTACAGCCCAGCATTCATGAATATTCGGACATTTTGCTTCCTCACAAACTGTATGAAGATTTTTAGAACGCATCATTTTCTTTAAGCCTGTATAGTTTTCATTCGTGTTTAACTTAATTTTCAACCATTCGGGCTTGCGCTTATATTCTGTTTGTTTTGTCATGGTTATCAACTCCGCACAATATGAAATAGTTTACCGTGTTCGCTTCTTTCAATGTAACATATCTATTCTAACGTATGAAAGCGATTTGCTCAAATGAAGATTCTAAGATTTTTTCCAATCGTTCCCTATAATGAAATACTCCGTATATCCCACACTAAAAAGAGTGATGATGTGAAAGGAGTCTATTTCATGCTTCGAAAAATTTCTCTTTTGCTTTCGATTTGCTTTCTTCTCCACCAAAACATCGCTTACGGTGAAGATAATCAGCAAAGCATATACGAAAAGCGCATGGCACTATATAAAGAAACCGAGCAATCTTCAGGCATTCCGTGGTATTACTTAGCTGCAATGGATCAATACGAAAGAAATATACGGAGCGTAAGAAAAGATATTCCGAAAAAACCAGATGCCATCATTTCCCTTTATTTCAAACGAGAAATATGGGCTGGACCTGTTAATGGTAACGACACTCTCCCCCATACAATTGCTCTATTTGGCGGGTTAGGTTTAGATGGTGACAAAGATGGATTTGCAAATGCAAATAACGACCGTGATCTTTTGCATACAGCAGCAACGATTTTAAAGAAACAAGGAACGTCAGAAGAACGCATTAAAATCATGCTCTGGGAATATTATAGACGTGCAAAAACAGTTGATTTAATTACCGAATACGCCCAAATTTATAAACATTACGGACGTATTAATTTAGAAGGAAATGCGTTCCCTCTTCCGATTCGCAGTGACCATAGCTACCGTAGTACTTTTGGCGCTGGAAGAAGTTTTGGGGGAAGAAGGGTTCATGAAGGAACCGATATATTCGCAGGCTATGGCGTACCAGTAAGATCCACTTGCTATGGCATTATTGAAACAAAAGGCTGGAACCGCCTTGGCGGATGGCGCATCGGTATTCGTGACCTTCATAACAATTATCATTATTACGCTCACTTAGGCGGATTCTCAAAAGAAATACAGCTTGGACAAATTGTCGAGCCTGGAAAAGTAATCGGATTTGTTGGTAGCACCGGTTACGGCCCTCCCGGCACAGCTGGAAAATTCCCGCCCCACCTACATTTCGGCATGTATAAAGACAATGGTTATACAGAATGGGCTTTCGACCCCTACATGCACTTAAGTCTTTGGGAGCGAAAAGAACGCGCGAATACAAAACGATAACCGTAGCACATTGCTACGGTTATTTTTTATTTACAGTCTAACCATCCGCTTTCTTTTTATCAGGTACAACAACACTTCCGCTTCCATAATACGTAGGCACTTCCCCTTGAACGATACGCGTCGCAATCGGAACATCTTGTTTTACTTTTATTTCTTTCGTATGAAATGGAATAATGACTTGCAACGTTACTTCCATCTCCATAATAATTTGAATCGCTGTCGTATTGATTCCGTGCGGCTCAATTTTTTGTTTAATATCCGTATTTACATGACCAATCGTTGTGAAATCAATTGGAATGTCGGGTCCGATATTTCCAAGAAGCGCATTATTTGTTACACGGCCAAAAGGAACTGCCATCGTTGCCCCATTTTTTTCAGAAATACTTAGTCCCTTCAAATTCCCTTCTTCTACTTGCTGTAAATACTTTTCTATGTATGTGGTCGTTGATGTTACGATTTCATTTACTTGCTTCGTATTTAAATTAATTGTGGATACTTTCCCGTTTTTATCATTTTGTACTTTCATTAATGAATCGACATCGAATCCCTCATCAATTCTATCTTTTACCGCCTTCGTCATAACCGCTGTCGCCATTTTATGTGTCTCTACTTCTCCATATTTCATTAACGTCGGCTGAATGCTGCTATTCACAATCCATAATCCTTGCACGAGTAATATAATAAAAAGAATACACGACATAAGCAGTATGTGCCGAAAGGAAATAGGTCCCCTTCGAAACCGCGAATTTTTCGAACGAAATATCCTCATACAAAACCCTCCTTCTTATATCATTTCTATGCAAGAAGGAGGGACGATATATGCTTATCTCATTTTTAATAATGCTTCTTTTCCGATTGTGCCAGCCGTAATACCTAAAGCTTCGGCTTCAATCGTTACTGATTCTAGCGGTGCTTCAAGAAGTTGTTCAATCGTTCTTACACCAACCGCGCGGCCAGCAATAATACCACGATCTCCTAACTTCTCATTTAAAAGACCTACATCTAATGCACCGCACATAATATATCCTTTATCGCTCATTACAGCTAGCAAATTTGTCTTTGGAAGTTTGACGCTAACCGCAATAAACGTATAATTATCGATTATAATTGGCTCCACATTAACCATAGTTCACACTCCTCTCTTTCTTATCTGTATGACAAGAGAAAAATGAGTGTTACAAGTTAACTAGCCTATAGTTTGACGGAAGATGTATAAGTTATTAACATGTCTGTTAACACATCTCTAAGTAGTTCTGGCATATAATATTGTTTGTCAGAAAGTGTGGATAGCTCTGGGTATAAGTAGCCGAATGTAAACATATCAATCGTTCCTACTGTATATATACGATTTAATTCCAGCGATTCCCCGTTAATTAATACATCTTCGAGTAAAATTTTATTCCCAGGAATCGTATCTGGAATGACTTCTACACCAGCGTAAATCATTTTTCCCATTACTTTCCCGCGGAATCCGAATCCTTTTACCTCAAGGTTCTCCATATTCGGGCGACGTGCTTTCAAGATCACTTCTCGTAACGTTTTCCCCGGCACTTTCAATAAACATGGATTAATGGGATGTGGACAAATTCTGTGAATATCTCCGCGCGTCACAACGCCTTCTTCTAATCCTTCAAGAAGTACACCAGCGTTCACCATGCCAATCTCTGCACCACACCACGTTTTTAGCGCATTTGCTAACATGTGCGAAAATGCTGTCTCATGAAACCAATTAACCGGTAATGATTCCTTTAAATGAACGACAGGCTCTTCCATAATATGTTCACTTTCTTCCTGCAGCGCTTCAATTGTGGATAATGGTTTGTTATAAGCACCTAAACGTTCTGTCTTAATCGCTCTACCGTCTTTTTTCAATAACTTCTTCGTCTCTTTATCCACAGTAAGCTGAACATGCCCAACGTAACGTCCCCACTTTTCACAACAACAAAGTAACGTATTATTCATAAGAACACCACGCTCAAATAAATGATGCGTATGTGCCCCTAAAATAACATCTATATCATAATGTTCCGCCATATGCTCATCCATACTTTTTCCAAGATGAGAAAGGACAACCGTTATATGAGCCTCATCTCTCACTTCTTCTAAAATAGACTCTAAATGCTCTATTGGATCTTCAATATGCCAATCTAACATTTGATAAAACTCTGGATACGCAACCGTTAATCCGATAAAAGCAATCGTAATCCCATCTGTCGTTGTATGTAATTTATAAGGCTTTGCCCACTCTGGACGTACCCCTTCTTTTTCAAATAAATTCGCGACAAGCACCTCAAATCCAGCATCATCATATAGACGATTCAAATGCTCCTTCGCTAACGTAATTCCTTCATTGTTTCCGATCGTTACATAATCATATAACGCCTCATTTAAAAGCTTCGTATTGCCAAGCCCATTCGTCGCTTCCGAAATACTATGAAAACGATCCACATGATCGCCGATATCTACAGTCAAAACAGTCTCTCCCGCTTCCTGTCTTCGCTTTTTCTCTCCTTGTACAAACCGAGAAATTTGCGGCCAATTTTCAAAATGACTATGTATATCGTTTGTATGATAAAAGTGGATAATTGTTTCTTTATTTATATTCAGAGAAAAAACCTCCTCTCAGTTCCTTACTGCCATTTACGCTATGCGTACGCAATAATCCTGTAAATACTTTTCGTCTTTTCTTGCTATTTTACATTGTACTCGCATTGTGAGAAAAAGCAAAAGATTGCCCTTTTTAATATGAAAACTTTATTTTTCTAGTTTGTGGATTAGTTGATAAAGCGGGGATTTTCGAGAATTTTTTTGAGTGGTTTTGCAAGTATTTTGGTGGATTTCCCCCATGGGTTTGTCAGTATCTTAGCATCAACTACTTCAATTCGGCGCTTTATGAATAGGTGCTCCTCTTTCCTCTAAATATTGAGGGGTATATGCCCGCTCTGCTATGTCGTAATTTGTTGATAAATCGATATTCCTTGTCGAATCGTCGATATATTGAAATAATCGCTGATATATTGGGAGTTATCGTCGATATATTTGAAAAATCGCTGATATATTTAGTCAGAAACCCACCTGGGTATCTCGGCTACCCCCATCCCAAGCCCAGCTCACACAATAAGAAAGCGCCCTGCACAGCAGGGCGCTTTCTTTATATATTATCCAGTTCCAGCGGCTAGAATGTTCGGTGGCTTCACTTCTTCCTATGAGGCAAAAAGCGCCTCTACGTCAGAAGCTCCATCCCCCTCACATTCTGGACGAGCCGCCTCCACTTTAAATATTAACCAATAGAACCTTCCATCTCAAACTTGATTAGGCGGTTCATTTCAACTGCGTATTCCATTGGAAGTTCGCGAGTGAATGGCTCGATGAAGCCCATTACGATCATTTCTGTAGCTTCTTGCTCAGAAATACCGCGGCTCATTAGGTAGAATAATTGTTCTTCTGATACTTTCGATACTTTCGCTTCGTGCTCAAGTGAAACGTAATCGTTTTTGATTTCGTTGTAAGGAATTGTATCAGATGTAGATTGGTTATCCATGATTAACGTGTCACACTCGATGTTAGAGCGAGAGTTTTTCGCTTTTGGTCCGAAGTGTACGATACCACGGTAAGTTACTTTACCACCATGCTTCGCAATCGATTTAGAAACGATTGTTGAAGACGTGTTTGGTGCTAAGTGAATCATTTTCGCACCAGCATCTTGGTGTTGGCCTTTACCAGCAATCGCGATAGATAATGTTAAACCACGAGCGCCTTCGCCTTTTAAGATAACTGCTGGGTATTTCATCGTTAATTTAGATCCGATGTTACCGTCAATCCATTCCATCGTTGCGTTTTCTTCACAAACCGCACGTTTTGTAACTAGGTTGTATACGTTGTTCGCCCAGTTTTGGATTGTTGTATAACGGCAATATGCATCTTTCTTAATGATGATTTCTACTACCGCACTGTGAAGTGAGTTAGTCGTGTAAACAGGTGCTGTACAACCTTCTACGTAGTGTACGTGTGCGCCTTCGTCTACGATGATAAGCGTACGCTCGAATTGTCCCATATTTTCAGAGTTAATACGGAAATACGCTTGAAGTGGTGTATCAACTTTCACACCTTTTGGAACGTAGATGAATGATCCACCAGACCAAACTGCAGAGTTTAATGCAGAGAATTTGTTGTCTGTTGGTGGGATTACTTTTCCGAAATGCTCACGGAAAATATCTTCGTTCTCTTTTAATGCGCTATCTGTATCTTTGAAGACGATTCCTAGAGCTTCTAGGTCTTCTTTCATGTTGTGGTATACAACTTCAGATTCGTACTGTGCAGATACACCAGCTAAATATTTTTGCTCAGCTTCTGGAATACCTAATTTATCAAATGTTGCTTTAATTTCATCAGGTACCTCATCCCAAGACTTCTCAGATTTCTCAGATGGTTTTACGTAGTACGTAATTTCATCGAAATCTAAGTCGTTTAAGTCGCCGCCCCATTGTGGCATTGGCATTTCATAGAACTTATCCAGTGATTTTAAACGGAAGTCTAACATCCACTGTGGTTCTTCTTTCATACGTGAAATCTCTTCAACGATCTCTTTTGTTAAACCGCGTCCAGCACGGAAAATCGAAACGTCTTTGTCTTTGAAACCATATTTATAATCGCCGATATCTGGCAGTTGCTTCGCCATGTTGGTGTGTCCCTCCTTAGATAACCTCGTTTTTAGGAACCTTTAACATTACTTATCTTCGTTTAAGCCCTTTTCTAACGCTTTCCACGCTAATGTTGCACATTTAATACGTGCAGGGAACTTGCATACGCCTTGTAATGCTTCAATATCTCCTAAATCGATGCTGTCATCGTACTCTTTTCCTAGCATCATGTCAGAGAAAATTTTAGAAAGCTGAAGTGCCTCTTCAATTTTCTTACCTTTTACTGCTTGTGTCATCATTGAAGCTGAAGACATTGAGATAGAACATCCTTCTCCTTCAAACTTCGCTTCTTGCACAATACCTTCTTCTACTTTCATCGTAAGTTGAATACGATCACCGCAAGTTGGATTGTTCAAGTTAACTGTAACACTATCTTCTAACACGCCATGGTTACGAGGATTTTTGTAATGATCCATAATAACTTGGCGATATAACGTATCTAAATTATTAAATGACATTTGTGAAATACTCCTTTGTCTTGATTAGCGATTCAACAAATGTATCAATTTCTTCTTTTGTATTATATAAATAGAAGCTCGCACGTGCTGTTGAAGAAGCTTTCAGCCACTTCATAAGCGGTTGTGCACAGTGGTGTCCTGCGCGAACTGCAATACCTTCTACATCTAATACTGTCGCTACATCGTGAGGATGTACGTCTTCAATATTAAATGTAACAAGACCAGCGCGATGCTTTGGACCATAAATTGTAACGCCATCTACTTCTGATAGTCTTTCTAAAGCGTATTGCGCTAATTCATGCTCATGCTTTTCAATATTATCAAGACCGATTTCTTCTAGGAAATCAATTGCCGCACCAAGTCCGATTGCATTACCGATAATCGGTGTACCTGCTTCAAACTTCCACGGAAGCTCTTTCCAAGTAGATTCTTGTAGATCTACGAAATCAATCATTTCACCGCCAAATTCAATTGGCTCCATATTGTTTAGCAATTCTTTCTTACCATATAATACGCCGATACCTGTAGGACCACACATCTTATGAGCAGATAATGCGTAGAAATCACAATTTAAATCTTGTACATCCACTTTCATATGGGGTGTACTTTGTGCACCGTCAACGACCATAATTGCGCCATTTTCGTGTGCAATTGCTCCGATTTCTTTTACAGGGTTAATCGTTCCAAGTACATTAGAAACATACATGATAGAAACGATTTTTGTATTCGGTGTAATTGTTTGACGAGCATCTTCTATTGAAATTGTCCCATCTGGTTGAAGCGGAAGATATTTCAAAGTTGCACCAGTTTTCTTTGCAACTTGCTGCCACGGAATGATGTTACTATGGTGCTCCATGTAAGAAATAACGATTTCATCGCCTTCTTTTACATTTTCAAGACCATAGCTAGCCGCTACTGTATTTAATGCAGTTGTTGTTCCGCGCGTGAAAATAATCTCTTCCATTGATTTCGCATTAATAAACTTGCGAACTTTCTCGCGTGCACCTTCATACGCGTCGGTAGCTTTCGTACCGAGCGTATGAACACCGCGATGCACGTTAGAGTTATATTCTTTATAGTAACGTTCTAACGTTTCAATGACTTGAATTGGTTTTTGAGAAGTTGCTGCACTATCGAAATAAACAAGTTGTTTGCCGTTCACTTTTTGATCAAGAATTGGAAACTGTTTGCGTATTTCATGAATATTCATTAGCGAACTTTCCTTTCAATTACCTCAACAAGCTGTGCTTTTACTCCTTCAATTGGAAGCTCATTAACTACAGGTGCTAAGAATCCATGGATGACTAAACGTTCTGCTTCGCGTTTTGGAATACCACGGCTCATTAAGTAGTATAGTTGAGTTGGATCTACGCGACCTACTGAAGCTGCGTGACCTGCCATTACATCATCTTCGTCAATTAAAAGAATTGGGTTTGCATCACCGCGTGCTTTCTCATCTAACATAAGAACGCGAGAAGATTGTTGTGCATTTGATTTAGATGCACCGTGTTCAATCTTACCAATTCCGTTAAAGATAGATGTTGCACTATCTTTTTGTACACCGTGTTTTAAAATCCAACCTTCAGAGTGTTTACCGAAGTGAACAACTTTAGTTGTAAAGTTTTGCGTTTGGTTACCACGGCCAATTGTTACTGTTTTTGTATCAGCATATGAACCGTCGCCCATTAAGTTTGTAACGTTCTCTGAAATTGTGTTTCCGTCATTCATAAGGCCTAGAGCCCAATCAACACGGCCGTCGCGTCCAACAATACCACGGCGGTTAACGTAAGTTGTTACGTCTTTTGCTAATAGATCAACCGCACCGAATTTCACTTGTGCGCCTTGTTCCACAATTACTTCTGCTACGATATTTGCAATACCTTTAGCATTTTCATTTGCAACGTAGTTTTCTACATAAGTTGCAGTACTGTTCGCATCAGCTACGAATAATACGTGGTTATATACGTTAGCTTCTTCGCCGTCTACTAAGAATACAGCTTGAAGTGGAGTTTCAAGAACAACGTTTTTCGGAACATATACGAATGCACCACCGTTGATTAATGCAGCATGAAGTGCAGTTAGACGATGCTCGTCTACCTTCACGCCGTCTTTCATTAAGTACTTTTGTACTAGTTCAGCATGCTCAGTTGCAGCTGTTACGATGTCTGTGAAAATAACACCTTTTTCTTTTGCTTCGTCTGCTAAAGAAACGAATGCAGTTGTACCAGTACGTTGCACTAATACACTGTTATTTTCATCGATTAAGTTCTTCACTGCTTCTGGAAGCTCTGTTAAAGAACTTACAGGCTCTTGCTTAGCAGCGTCGCCTTTTCCGATAAAGTCCCATTTGTCAATTTTCGTTTTATCAGGAGTTGGCATTGGAAGTTCAGTTGCTTGTGCAAGAGCTTGTAAGCGGAACTCAGTCAACCAAGCTGCTTCGTTTACTTCGCTTGCGCGTTGACGGATTGTTTCTTGATCGAAAGGTAATGTACCGATTGTCATGTTTATGCTCCTCTCTTACGCTTCTTGCTCTGTTGTTTCGTCTTCAATACCTAATTCTTTTTTAATCCAGTCGTAACCTTCAGCTTCTAGACGTTGTGCAAGCTCAGGTCCACCAGATTTAACGATACGACCGTTCATCATAACGTGAACGAAGTCTGGAGTGATGTAGTTTAATAAACGTTGGTAATGCGTAATCATTAGGCAACCGAAGTCTTCGCCGCGCATTTCGTTAATACCTTTAGATACAACTTTTAATGCATCGATATCAAGACCTGAGTCAATTTCGTCTAAGATTGCGATTTTTGGCTCAATCATCATTAATTGAAGAATTTCGTTACGTTTTTTCTCACCGCCAGAGAAACCTTCGTTTAAGTAACGTTGTGCCATTTCTGGATCCATTTCTAGGAATTCCATGTTTTTATCTAATTTACGGATAAATTTCATAAGAGAAATTTCATCGCCTTCTTCACGACGTGCGTTAATTGCAGAACGTAAGAAGTCAGCGTTTGTTACTCCGCTAATTTCACTTGGATATTGCATTGCTAGGAATAGACCTGCTTGTGCGCGCTCATCTACTTCCATTTCTAATACATCTTCACCGTCGATGATGATGCTACCTTCTGTTACTTCATATTTTGGGTGACCCATAATTGCAGAAGATAAAGTTGATTTACCTGTTCCGTTAGGTCCCATAATTGCGTGGATTTCTCCACCTTTTACTTCAAGGTTTACACCTTTTAAAATTTCTTTGCCATCAATTGATACGTGTAAGTCTTTAACCGTTAATGTAGAACCAGCCATCTCAATACCTCCATTAATCCTATATATACATTTTAAAAATTCCTAAAACGTTCATATTCTCATTTTATTCTCATTCTAATTTTATATCAAATAAAATGATATCGCAAACGATGAAAAAAAGTAACAATTTTTTCACAAATGTATATAAGTATTTCACTTGCATCCTTATATGATACACCTTTCTTCTTATTTATATAAAGAAAAAAGGACTGGTAAATTTCCAGCCCTTTCCTTATATTTATTCACTTACCGGAAGTACAGCACCTTTATATTCTTTATTAATAAAATCTTGAATTTCTTTTGAATGCAGTACTTCTACTAGCTCTTTAATTTCTTTTTTCTTCTCTTCACCTTTACGAACTGCAATAATATTTGCATACGGAGAGTCTGATCCTTCAATGGCAATTGCATCCTTTGTTGGATTTAATTTTGCATCAATTGCATAGTTTGAATTAATAAATAAAGCATCTCCTTCATTATTTTCATATAACTTCGGTGAAAGTCCAGGCTCAACATCTGTTTTAAACTTTAAGTTTTTCGGGTTTTCTACAACATCTTTTACTGTTGCTTTAACAACATCTACTCCATCTTTTAATTTAATAACGCCGCCTTTTTGTAACAATGCTAGCATACGGCCACGCTCCGCTACGTTATTACTCATAATCACTGTCCCGCCATCTGGTAAGTCTTTTAAGCTTTTATATTTCTTAGAATAAATACCCATTGGCTCTAAATGGATTTTTCCCGCGTTTACAATTTTATATCCTTTTTCTTGAATTTCTTTATCTAAGTAAGGAATGTGTTGGAAGTAGTTCGCATCAATTTCCTTATCCGCTAACGCTTTATTTGGCAGCACATAATCTTGGAATTTTTTAATTTCTAATTTAATACCCTTTTTCTCTAGTATCGGCTGTGCCTTTTCTAAAATAACAGCGTGCGGTACGTTAGAAGCTCCCACAACAAGCTTATTCTCCTCTTTCCCTCCGCAAGCAGCTAATGTAAATACAGACAACGCTGTAACAACTGACAATAGAATCTTTTTCATATGATGTCCCCTTCTCCCGTATAATTATGTAGTTATAAAAAGGGCCGGCATACACCAGCCCTTCCGCAGCAATTATTCTTTTACAGGAACAACTGCCCCTTTATATTCTTTGTTAATGAAGTCTTCAATTTCTTTAGAATGTAATACTTCTACAAGAGCTTTAATTTCTTTTTTATCTTTATCGCCTTTACGAACAGCTACTACGTTTGCGTATGGTGAATCATTACTTTCAATTGCAATTGCATCTTTTTCTGGGTTTAACTTCGCATCAATTGCATAGTTTGAGTTAATTAGAACAGCGTCGCCTTCTTTATTGTTATACACTTGTGGTAATAAACCAGGCTCAATATCCGTTTTGAATTTTAAGTTTTTCGGATTATCCGCGATATCTTTTGGAGTTGCTTTAACTGGATCTACCCCATCTTTAATTTTTAAAATGCCTTCTTTTTGTAAAATTGCTAAACCACGTCCATGATCAGCAACAGAATTACTCATAATAATTGTTGCTCCGTTTGGAAGCTCTTTTAAGCTTTTATATTTTTGAGAGTATACACCAATTGGCTCTAAATGAATTTTTCCTGCTACTTCAAAATCATATTTTTTATCTTTAATTTCTTTTTCTAAATACGGAATGTGTTGGAAATAGTTTGCGTCTAAATCCTTATCTGCTAACGATTTATTTGGCAACACGTAATCTTGGAATTTTTTCACTTCTAATTCAATTCCTTTTTTCTCAAGTAACGGTTTTGCCTTTTCTAAAATTTCAGCGTGCGGTACGTTAGAAGCACCAACAACAAGTTTCTTTTCATCTTTATCTTTGCCGCCACAAGCAGCTAACCCAAAAATAGAAGTTGAAATAAGTGCTGTAAGTAATAACTTTTTCATTTGAAACATCCTCCCGTTTTTTATTATCGTTTATCTATTCGAGTCGTTACACGATCACCAATCCATTGAATGAAAAATACAACTAGTAATACACAAATTGTCGCAACGATTGTTACGTCGTTATTTCCTCGTTGGAATCCTTCTAAATAAGCAAGTGTTCCAAGGCCACCAGCACCAACAACTCCCGCCATTGCTGTATAGCCTACTAACGCAATTGTCGTAACCGTAATACCAGATACTAACGCTGGTAACGATTCTGGAATTAACACCTTCAAAATAATTGTGCTTGTTTTTGCTCCCATCGCTTTTGAAGCTTCAATTACACCTTTATCAATTTCACGAAGGGCGATTTCAACCATTCTCGCGTAAAACGGTGCCGCTCCAATAATTAAAGCTGGAAGTGCTGCACTCGCTCCAAGAATTGTTCCAAGCAAAATCTTTGTGAATGGGATTAATAAAATGATTAAAATAATGAACGGTATCGAGCGGAAAATGTTTACGAACGCTCCAATCGCCGTGTTAACCGCTTTGTTTTCCCATAAATTATCTTTCGCTGTCATAAAGAGTAACAATCCTAAAATGAGTCCTAAAACAAATGTGGCAAGAGCTGCGATTGCCGTCATATATAACGTTTCACCCGTTGCTTCTAACATTTGATTCCAATCAACATTTGTGAGTAATTTATCCATGTGCAATCACCTCCAGCTCTACTTGATCTTGATGTATTCCCTCTATTGCTTGCTGAATCGCTGTTTCCTCACCATTTAAATGAACAACTAAACTACCGTAAGAGCCGTTATTCGTTTGTGCAATATTTCCTTGCAAAATGCTAACTTCTATATCACTGCGCTGCATTAACCTTTGAAGTACTGGTCTTTCTACCGCTTCACCGATAAACTGCAAACGAATTACTTTTCCATCTGGATATTTTTCAATTAAACTTTCAATCGTTTCATTTGTATCTTCAGAATCCGTTAACTGCTGTACAAATCGTTTCGTAATGTCTTGCTGTGGATTACGGAATACATCAAGTACTGGACCTGTTTCTACAATCTTCCCTTTCTCCATTACCGCAACACGATTACAAATCTTTCGAATTACGTGCATCTCATGTGTTATAAGTACAATTGTTAAGCCGAGACGCTTATTAATATCTAATAGTAAATCTAAAATTTGATCTGTCGTTTCTGGATCAAGAGCTGACGTCGCTTCATCACATAAAAGTACTTGTGGGTTGTTAGCTAATGCTCTTGCAATCCCAACGCGTTGCTTTTGCCCTCCGCTCAGCTGAGATGGATACGCGTCTCCTCTTCCTTCTAATCCAACAAGATGAATTAGCTCATCAACGCGTTTTCTTCTCTTCGCCTTATCAACACCTGCAATTTCAAGTGGGAACTCGATATTTTCACGTACAGTTCGTGACCAAAGTAAGTTGAAGTGCTGAAAAATCATTCCGATTTCTTGCCTTGCCTTACGAAGTTCGCTTCCTGTAATGGCTGAAATGACACGATTTGCAATTGTAATTTGGCCAGAAGTTGGTTTCTCCAACTGATTGAACAATCTAATTAAAGAACTTTTTCCAGCGCCACTATATCCGATAACACCAAATATTTCACCTTTATCTATTTTTAAATTGGCATTATCTACAGCAGTGACATCACCGCTTTTTGCTTTATATATTTTCTTTACATTCTCTAATAGAATCATGGTGTATCACCCCTTTTTTTAATAAAAAGCGTAAGCGGCTCGCTTAGAACAAGAGGGCGTTGGAATCCCAGACGTAGAGGCGCTTTTTGCCTCATAGGAAGGGATGAAACGACCGACTGTTCTAGCCGCTGGAGCTAGATTTTTGATCGACTCCGCAATTTTTTATTTTTGATGCGTGTAGTCCACCGTTCTCATTACTTTTATTATTTGAATGTCCTCCACATTCAAACAACAAAAAAACCTTTCCGCTTTAGAGAAGCAGAAAGGTTTATATGCGTATATAACAACATTATCCCTCTCTCTCATCTCTCAAAGCATTTGCTTTGCAGGAATTGGCACCATTTCAACATAAGTTGACGGTTGCCGGGCTTCACAGGGCACAGTCCCTCCACCTCTCTTGATAAGAGAAATCAGATTACATTTTCGTCTGATTTGTAATTTATGAAATTGTCTATATTTTATGAATTGAATTGTATCAATATCCACACACCATGTCAACAGAAATTTTCGTAAAAAACGAAACTTCAGAATTTTAAGCGCCCACTGACATCGGTTTACATATATGAAACATCGATTCAATTAATAACATCGTTCGATACGTTCCCGAATATTGTATACGTCCATCGTTCATTAACGTTTGCAATCGTACATTGCCATTCACCAATTGTTTTACATCTTCTTCATCTACACAAACGATTTGCTCCGTTCCTCTTTCTTCTTTCAACAGTTCTATATAATCTCTTGAAATTTGTAACGAACAACTTTCATCTCCAAAGCGGAAATTAACAGTTTTTTCTCCTTGTCTTAAAAGCGGCTCTAAATGATATTGACCATTAGCGTAATTTACAAATGATTGAAGCAAAGAATATAATTCCACTCTAAATCACATCCTTCATATCACTTTCTATTACATACCATTCCCTCTCACTAAAGAGCAATCCTGTTACTTTCGCTCGACAAATACTGTAACCACCCTGCATCTCGACATATTTCCCAAGAAATATGTCGAGGCGGCAAAAACTTTGCCGCCTACTTTAATTCCGTATATAAATATTCAACCGAATGAAATGCATATATCTTCTTCATGAGTGTCCCATTTTCAAAAACAAGTAAACAAGGCACACTTTCAATTCCATACTCTTTCGCGAAATGCGGAGCATAATTTAAATCTAACATTCCAATTTTGAGATCTTCAATTGTCATCTCAACGACTGTTAACATCTTTTTTGCTAATTGGCATGTTCCACACATTGGAGTATATACATATAACACTGTTTTTTCTTCATTCTCTATTAGGGCTGTAGCTTCGGCTCCTGTCCAGTCAATCACTTCTATCATTCCTTACCGTAAATATTCTGTATAAACGTCAATGTCAGCTCCCCATAATACATTTGCTAAGTGTGAAGATGGCGCTGTTGCCACTTCCCGGTACGAGCGATCAATATAAATATGCTCTGCTTGCGGAAATTCTTTTCGAAACTGTTTCCTTAACTTTTCTCCAGCATCATCAGCATCCACTAGCACATACACTTCCTTATCAAAAAACTGATCAACGAGCTCATCCATTTTCGACAAACCAATTGTACCATTTGTACAAACAATTTCCACCGGTTCACGAATAATAGATTCAATCTTTCTTCTATCTGATGTACCTTCTACAATAATGACTTTTTCTACATAAATCATATGTCATCACCCGATCACCATATACTATACAACCTTTAACTTAGTATATAGTATATTCGTTATTTTCATGTTGTTTCCTGTTTATTTTTGCAAAAGAAAAGCGCAAGCGGCTCGTTCAGATTACAAAGCCCCATGAAACCTTATCGAAAAACATTCATTCCTATAATAGCTTATTCATTTGCGCTCGTTTTTAAATGCATTATGTAACACAAAATAAAAAAGGACAGCACAAAGGCTGTCCTTCAGTCGACTATAATTAGTCTTGGTTTGTCATTTCTGCATATTTTTCAGCAGTTAATAACTTTTCAACTTGGCTTGCATCAGAAAGTTCAACTTTAACCATCCATGCACCCTCGTATGGAGATTCGTTAACAAGTTCTGGTTGGTCACTTAATTCTTCGTTTACTGCTACAACTTTACCGCTTACAGGTGCGTATAATTCAGAAACTGTTTTAACAGATTCTACGCTTCCGAATGGCTCGTCAGCTTCGATTGTTGCACCTACTTCTGGAAGTTCAACGAATACGATATCGCCTAGCTCACTTTGTGCAAAGTGAGTAATACCGATAACAACTTCATTACCTTCAGTTTTTACCCATTCGTGTTCTTCAGAGTAACGTAAATTATTTGGAATGCTCATGACTGTACCTCCAGTGAATGTATTAATTATGTAAAAATACCTTATTGGTACTTTTTCCACACACTTTCAAACTGCTCTTCGTTAAAACCAAGTGTTACCTTCGTTCCATCTGTTACAATTGGACGTTTAATCAACATGCCATCAGATGCTAAAAGCTCGTACATTTCGTCTTCACTTGCATCTTTTAACTTATCTTTCAGACCAAGTTCACGGTAACGCATTCCACTTGTATTAAAGAATTTTTTTAATGGTAATTCACTTTTTTCATGTAAATTACGTAAATCTTCTTTTGATGGTGGATTTTCAACAATATGAATCATCTCATATGCTACATCGTTTGCCTCAAACCATTTCTTTGCTTTTTGACATGTGCCACACTTTGGATATGAATAAAATGTTACTGTCATAAATTCACCTACTTTTTTACTAACCTTTACCTTTATCATATAGAAAACGTTTTATTATTTCAAACGATTATTCGCTAAACTTTTACTTATTTCGTGATAATTTTTAATAATCCTGCAAATTTTTCTTATTTTTCCGCCATTTGTTAAGGAAAAATAAATATATAAATTTTTTTAGATTCTTCTCTTATCACTCGCCGAACATATATCTTAAACAAACGTTTGATTAACTCCCCTTTTTTCTTTGTTAACCCTTGAGCTGTATCGCTTTCTTCCTACCGAACATACATCTTAAACAAACGTTTGATTAATTCCCCTTTTTTCTTTGTTAACCCTTGAGCTGTATCAGTTTCTTCCTACCGAACATACATCTTAAACAAACGTTTATTTAACCAGTTCAGCCTAGTCAAAAAACCTGGAAATACTTCACATAACAAAGACGTACAGATAAAAGGAAATAATGATTTTAGCCGTAATAGTGAGAGTATTCCATGATGCTAAAGAAATTACTGCAAAGAAAAAGCCATGTATACACATGACTTTCATAGCATAATCACTTCTATATTCAATACAAATTAAAGTGAATTATATTTCTTTACTTTTAAAGGAATAGATATTACATATAAATCGATAGCATAAGTAATAATCAAAATTCCTTTTTCCCCATCTCTTTGGAAGGCATTCGAATCCTAAGAACATAATAATAGCCCAATACTCATTAACTTAGCTACTTTTCTTTTTTCCATGATATTTCAAATTCTCCACCATGTTCTTCTGTTATAATTTTAACTTTATATGTATCATCTTTAGACACTTTAATATTATTACTGTTTCCACTATTAACTTCCAGTATTGTATTATCATTTGAATCTAAAACATAAGCCTTTATGGTTCCTTGTTTAGTTTTATCATCAAAAGTAAATGTCCAGCTTTCACCTTTTTTTACATCCATATCTTGAGTTGCAAAACCTGTGAAACTTTTATACTTTCCATCTATACTATTTGAACCTCCATGAACCTTACCACCAACAATCGTTCCCTCTCTTGTAAAACAACCACTAAGAACCACCAAACATAGAACAAATAATAATGTATTTTTAATAATTTTCAACATCATTCCCCCTTATCCTCTTATTTACATTTTTTCTTTCATAAAGAAAAAATGTAAATAACGTGATGAACCTTGACAATCCCCTTGTTAGAGTACCATATAAAAAATAAAAAGGAGTAATAAGCAATGAATATTAAAATAGTGGATATATCAGACAAATTATTAGATGGATATAAAGTTTTAGTTCAAGTAGATAGCAATCAATTTATCGCTGAGTGGGATGGCGATAAGCCAGAAAAATACGAAAACTATAATGTAGAAATACATATAGATGATGAATTTATATGGAATACAAATATAGCCTTTTCAGATAAAAATGCAAATGCAATAATTCAGAATAGTAAAGGCTTTAAAGTAATTGCTAAGCTAGATTATAACGTTGAGGATAACTTAGCAACACTACATATCTACGATAGTATAATACTAATTGATTTAGAAGAAATCGAGCAAGATATAGAAAATGAATGGGTAGAAATGCAGTGCACTTCAATTAAGATATTTAATACTAATTTTTAAAAGAAACCCATTACATAACTATGGCATAGTCGTTATGATGTAATGAGATATAGAAAGAGTAAACGAGTATATAAATAAAGGTGTTTATATGCATATGAATATCCTACTGCAATTCCTGCTCAAGCAGACGCCACTAACCAATACCAATTACAAAGGGAGATGTGGAACTAACATTATCACCCCTTAATAAAACGAGCTAATAATGGATGCGCTTCATTAAAAATTTATATTTAAATCCGCAATAGCTGATATAAAATTATAAATCGGTATCATTACATCTCGCATACGTTGTAAAGCTTGCATGAACTTCTCAATCATATTTTTATCTGTGCTTCTGCATAAAAAATAAGAAGCCTCGTTTACAGGCTTCTTTCTCATCTATTCAAATAATCTGCAATGGTTTGAAATACGACGATATACATATTATGAATGCTTTCTTCAGTATTTCCGCCATTAGATAAACCAACTGCCCATTGTTGTCCTTCACCACTTCCGATATTTGCAAACCCTTGCGTATACATCGCATTTACATCTTTTCGGGCACTGTTATACTCTATCCCTTTTGTAATAAAAATCGAATATGATTTATCTTGTAAACCGATAAAAAATACTGGTTTCTTTAGTGATGAAAATACATTTTTATATTGCTCTGTTGAGGCTTCTTGAAAGTGATCTTTCATTATTAGAAAACCATCTACTTCCTTAGATTTCTTTTCCAGTTCCTCTAACTTTATTTCCTCAAACTTTACATTCCTAAACGTATCTTTCGGTTTTTCTCCAACAACTCCAATTACGAGTGCTCTTCCGTTATATTCTAATTTCTCTCCTTCTTTATCCTTTGCACACCCAGCACTCGCTAGGCATATCAATATAAAAACTAAGAAATACGATAAACGCTTCATTTAGCACCCTCCCCTTCTTTTCAGTCAAGTGACAAAAACGTAAGGTGAATTCAAGAAAATGTAAGCAAAATCGATAGCCCAAATTGCGTTTCTATATTATAATCAATTGAATTTACTTACATTACTAAACATAGGAGATTATCATGAAGAAATTTAAACTTTCATCTTTTCTTCCGTTAAGTTATATACTTCTACTCGTACTCGTAAGTCCCCTTTACGATGTATTAAATAAATCGACTGTACACGCAGTAGATGTCACAACTGTAGTAGATGATTGGATTCCATTTGTGAAAGCATTTATTATTCCTTATTTACTTTGGTTTCCTTACTTATACGGCGCACTTATTTATTACTGCTTTGCAGATAGAAAGCAATATTATGTCACTTTAAGTAGTATCATTCTTGGAAAACTTGCTTGTTTTTCCATTTATTATTTTTGGCAGACAACTGTACCACGTCCAACCGTTGTAGGATCAGACGTGTTTTCCGAACTAGTCCGCTATATTTATAGTATCGATCAACCAGTAAATTGTTTCCCAAGCATTCACGTTCTGACTACATTTGTCATTATGCTAGCTGCCTTTAAACGTAGAGAACAACATGCTTTTGAATATTACATCCTTACCTTCTTCGGTACGCTTATTATTTTATCAACGCTATTTACGAAGCAACATGCATTTGTAGACGCCATTTCTGGAATGACTCTTGCAAGCATACTCTACTTCGGCGTTCAGCTTTTATTAGCAAAAGAAACCGTACGTGTTCCAGTAAAACAAAATCATAAAATGTAAAAAGCAGACTGTGGCTTCTCAGTCTGCTTTTCTCTATATAAAAGGAGATTTTCAAGTTAAGATTGCGGTACAGTCATATCACCAGAGTGAATACGGCCTGCTTTTTTAAGAGCAATGTAAAGTATATAAGAAACAGCTACTGGAATGACGATATAAGTGATTACCATCGCTGGGACAACTTCCCATCCTTCGCTGGAAATTAAATTAATTGGTGCGATAAGAGAACTTAATCCAAGACCTGCAATTTCTTTTCCTGCTTCCAGTTGGAAAATTAATGCGGATACTGGACCAACTATCGCACTGGCGACGACAGTTGGGACGAGAATCATTGGATTTTTAGTGATATTTGGCAACTGTACTTTCGGAGTACAAAGAGCTTGAGCTAATATGCCACCTAAATTATTTTCTTTCGCAGAGATGACAGAGAATCCGATAAACTGAGCAACGCAGCCTGCAAGAGCAGCACCACCTGCAACACCGTCTAAGCTAAGTGCGATTGCTAACGCAGCTGATGAAGCTGGCGAGATAAGTAATAGTCCCCAAACTACCGCAATAACGATAGAAGCGATGAACGGGCTACCAGCTGAGCTATCTTTAATGAATGCTCCAACTGTATTTAAAACGGGAGTAATATTATGAGATAACCAAATACCGACTAAACCAGAACCTAATATTGCGGCAAATGGAACGAGCATCATATCTAACGCAGTTTTTCCGCTTAAACGTTTACCAATATATACAGCTAAAGTTGCTGTTAATAATGCACCGATTGGCTCACCTGTTTTAATAATTAGACCTGCTTCAGTAATTGAAATGGATCCGGCACCAATCGCTCCAGCTACCATAGCCGAGAAGATTACAAGGCCATTTGCACCGAGCATAAAAGCAATTCCGGCACCAATGGCTGGTGCCATAAGTGATTTTGCAACAACTCCGATTGTAATAAGCAACGGAATATCAACAATTCTTCCTATATTTTCGATTAGTAAACCAATTCCAAGGGATACGAAAATACCTTGTGCGATTCCAGCTGATGCTTTAAATACACGAGACATTATATATTCCTTCATTTGTTTCACCTTCTCCTATAAGTTAGTAGCCAATTGTTTTCATATAATCACGTAAAATGTCGTTTGATTTTGCGAATCGAGATTCTTCATCCTCTGTTAAATTTAGTTCTACAATTTCTCTTATACCATCTCTAGTAATAATAGCTGGCACTCCTGTACAAATATCATATTCACCATACTCACCATCTAAAATAGCTGATACAGCAATTACACGGTGATCATCGTTAAAGATTGAGTTTGCAATATATGCTAGAGAGTTTCCGATTCCGTAATAAGTAGTACCTTTTCGTTTATAAATTTCCCATCCGGCTTTTGCAGTCTTCTCAACGATTTCATCTAAATCTATTTCACCAAATCGTTCTTTTTGTTCTTCTAAGATTTGCAGAATTGGTTTTCCACCAACAGTTACGTGTGACCAAGCAACCATTTGAGAATCACCATGTTCCCCTAATGAATACCCGTGAATACTACGAGGATCTACATGTAACATTTCAGATAAAATTGTTCGTAAGCGAGAAGAATCTAGTGATGTACCAGTACCGATCACACGATTTCTAGGTAATCCAGATAATTTCCACACTTGATATGTAATAATATCAACTGGGTTTGATGCAAGTAAGAAAATACCATCAAATCCACTTTCCATTACGCCGCCAACAACACTTTCCATAATCTTTGCGCTTGCTCCTAAAGTATCTAAGCGACTTTGCCCTGGTTTTGGTGCTGGTCCTGCTGTAATAATAACAATGTCCATATCTTTGCAGTCTTCATAACTTCCTGCATATACTTTTGTTCTTGTATTTGTAAAGTTAATGCAGTGTGATAAATCCATTGCTTCCCCAACTGCACGTTCATGATTTATATCAATTAATAATAGCTCTTCGCAAATGCCTTGATTGACAATGGAATATGCACAACTTGATCCAACTAATCCAGTACCGATAATTGCAATTTTTCTTGTATGTCTTTTCATAGCAATCTCTCCTAATTGATCATATAATCTATTTCTTTTGTTCCTTACACTCCTAATTATAGAGGTTCCCACGATAGAAACCATGGATACTTTGTGAAATATTGAGCAAAGTTTTTGTCCTTTTTGTGAATTGTTATATTCCATTTTCGTCATATTTGTTACAACTGGAAAAATATTTATTATGTATTTATTGACATATACAAAAAGAAAACGAGCGAATAGATTCGCTCGTTTTCTTTTTTCTGTTATTCCGCACTTAATTGGCTTTTTAATTGTTGTACAATCATTGGATTTGCAGGTGCTGCCGGTTTGTAATAACTTTTTTGCTTTGCGTATTCATACATATTACGTTGGCGCATTTCATCTTGATTACGAATTTGGATTAACGTTTGGTGTAACTGTTCATTATCAGACTGAGCAATATAATTTGCATAACTTGTTAAACTTGCATTTAACCCTGCTAAATAATCATTTACCATATCTTTTTCATTCATTTTCCGCTTCCTCCTATCCTAGGAAAGTCATTAATTGTTGCTTCGTATTTCGTGCATCTTGCGCATCCTTTTGTAACATTTGTTTCAATTGTGGATCTGTACACGTTTGTGCATACTGCTCTAACTTGTTAATAATTGTTGCGTGTCCACCAATTAAATGACGTAAGTTTTCTACTTCAAGCTCTGTTAAATTTTGCATGGAATACTCCTACCTTTCTTTGTTCGTTCACTGTTAGTATTTAGCTATTTTTTGATTGTATACATAAATTAACTTTTTCACGTGCATACAAAATAAAAGATGAATAGCTAAGCCATTCATCTTTTATACTGGTTATGTATTTATTTTTATAGAGATACAATCATACTTATACTCACAAGTAAGTTCCATACAATATGTAAAATAATACTAGGTATAATAGATTGTGTCTTTTTGTATAACATTGCAAATACCATTCCCATAATCGTTGCCGTAATTAGAAGACCTCCATGAAGAATTCCAAAAACGAAGGAAGAAATCATGATACTAACTAAAAAATTATATCTCTTTTCTAAAAATCGATATAAAATACCTCGAAATAGAATTTCTTCTTTAACCGGTGTAATGATAGCAACACTTAACACATATATAATACTTTGTATGCTATTTTGAAGCCCTAAACTCCCTAATTGTTCCTTTTGTTCTGCTGCACTTTCAAAGCTAAATACATGTAACATTAAATATTGTGATACTGCAATGATAATAAAACCAATTAATAGATATAAATATGTCTTCCCACTCTTCAAAACGGATAAATCCCAAATAGATTTAATAAAATGAAGAACCGGTTTATAAGCTAATAAAACGATAGCAACAACAGATGCATCGAATAAGAGCAAATAATATCCTTCTAATTTAGTACTTAATGCTTCTTCTCCATAAATCCCAAAGGCTAAATCAAGGAATAATCCTCCTAGGAGTGAAATCCCTATAATCATTGCTATCATTACAAATAGATTTTTATATGTTATATTCTCTATTTTTCTTTCTGCACTATACGCTTCTAACACTGTTTTACTCACAGTATCCCTCCAGTTATTCTCATTTATATCATTAAAATCATTTAATTTAAATATAAAGATAATATAACAATTTTTACAAAAAGAATAATATGCAATTTTACATATTATAAAAACTTTATATTTTATAGTTTTAGGAATAGAATTGCTATGCAATAATTATTATATGAAATTTCAAAAAACACTTCCTATTCACCATAAACCTCGCATCATATAAAACTTAATAGTTAAAGGAGCAATGAACATGAAAACCCACGACTTCCTTACAGAAATCCAGAAGGGCTCTGAGCCTAGTCCATATCAAGATCCTATTGCATTTATTTTCGTTTGCCTGTCCTTAGCTATATGCACATTTTTCAAACCTGCAAAATAATAACATTTAACAAGAAAGAGCCTCTAAACCACTAGAGGCTCTTTCTCATCTAATATCTTCTTTTCAAAACTACGATAGTTAAAGCATAAGAACAAAGTACTCCAGCTAATAAACATGCATTTGCTAATTTATACTGTTTGCCCGTTAACGAATATACATTCCCAATTAAGAAGATAACTAAATATAGAAATAAAAATACAAATAATGAAATTTTAGCAGCATTTCCTGTAATATGCTCGCCTCTTTCGTCTTCCCCCTCATTCTTCTGAAAACGTGTTGCATATAAAACACCTATTAGTCCTGCTACTGAGATTATGATCCCTATTACAATACTCATTCCGTTTCCCCCTCTATCTTATATTGAAAAACTTCATGAAACTCCTTACCTAAAATATGTGCAATTTCAAAAGCTAAAATTAAAGATGGATTGTAACGATTCGCTTCAATTGAGGCGATCGTTTGTCTGCTTACCCCAGCTTTGTTCGCTAAATCAGTTTGTGACCAGCGTTTTTCCGCTCTAAGTACAACGAGATTATTTTGTAAAATTCCACTCTGTTTCATAACCTCTCCTTTTTACATTATTTTCTATATTTCAATTGTAATTTATTTTTAACATGATGTAAAATATTTTTAACATCAATAAAATGAAACTTTAATCCATCCACCCCCACCTACCATTCTTTTCGAATCATATGCACTAAAAAACCTTAGAATCGCTTCTAAGGTTTCCGGCTATCCATATTCAAGACACTATACTGATGAGCAACGAAAAAATTAATAATATAACTACCAACCCGCCGGTTATTCTTGCTATAAATTTCTTTTGTTCGCCCGCACTTGAAACGATAAAACGGAAATATAATATACCACCTATCGCAATAAGAATACATTCCGATATGATACTAATAGCCGGAAATCGCCACAAACCAAACCCAAGCATAGGTAAGTCTCCAAAATTCCCTGGAAGTAACGGCAAATCAGCACGGTGCACAAGTAAATCTAAAATCCAATGACTAAAAACTACAGCTCCAATAACAAAGCCATTTCGCTTTGCCCACAGCCTCGTACCGACTATTCCTGCAACAAAAGCAATAAACAGTGCTCCTATTAAAGAGTGTGTGTAATCCGCATGAATGATTGCTTCACCATAACTATTCCTGTTAATAGGTTCAATTGTCTCTACTCCTAAAATATAAAGTGGCAAAAAAATGACATCCAACAATTGTGAGCTTACCATAAGAGCCCAAATTGGTAGTTTAGGTGATTTGGCTTTTACTACTGCCGCTAAGCCAAAATGCCCTGCAAACATTTCACATCACATCCTTTTGTCATGTGCCTCCAACAAACCGCAACTTACTGTACAAAAGCATAATCAGATGTTTTCTTTCTTCTTATTCATTTTCGCATTACATGTAATCCTTTAATAAACGTTTCCAACAATACATGTAAACTTATATCCAAATCTAACGGCAAACCAAATCCACCCTGCTGCTCAATCGACGCAAATCCATGACAAATACTTCTGAATCCACGTGTCGCATGAAGTGCATTCTCTCCTTCTAAGCCGTACTGTTGTAAAACTTGAAGACAAAGCTTTACAATCCCGTCACCTGCTTTTCTTACTTCTTCATCTCGTAAAAAGGTTGCTTCATACAGTCCAGGGTGTTTACGTACGAATGCTACATACGCTTCTCCTAAAGCATGAATTGCTTCATCCATACGTTTACCCTCGGCCGCTTCTTCCAGTTTGTTATACAGCTGCTTGATTCCGTAAATACCAAGATGTTTCCGTACATCTTGTAAACCTTTCACATGATTGTATAGCGAAGGTGAACGTACCCCTAATGTTTGCGCTAATGAAGCTAACGTTACTTCTTGTATTCCATTTGTATCTGCAATTTCTGCTGCTGTTTCTACAATTTTCGGTAGTGTAAGCCCGATTCTCGGTGACATAAATTAACCCTCTTTCCTACTTTCTATATTCCGCTTCGCTTCTTTAATAGCAAGCTCTATGACAGCCCCTGGATCGTTTATCATTTTTCCATGTCCTGCCGCAAGCAAGGACGGCTCATATTCTCTTAACTTCTCTGCACTTTGTAATGCAACTTCTTTACTCCACGTTGCCATCGCCGGAAACGGAAACCAAAATTTCATTTGTCCTGAAACAGCCATACCTCCTCTTGTTTGGAATGCATCCCCGACAATCAGAGCTTTATTTCTTACATCAAGAAACGACATGGAGCCCGGTGTATGTCCCGGTGTCCTAATCGCAAGCAGCGATCCAACTCGGTCACCATCTTCTAATAAAATATCAGGTACCGTTTTTATCTTTTTAGGTACACCGCCTTTTATTGGCGTATTTGGTTCATCCTTTTGTAACGTCGTATCTCCTTCTAACAGCTTTGCGTCCCGCTTAGAAATATAGACTGGAACATGAGGAAGTACTTCCTTTAATGCGTCTAATGCACCGATGTGATCATCATGCGCATGTGTTAATACAATCTTAGTAATTGGTTTCCCTATTTTCTCAGCCGCCTGCAAGATCCCTTTTGCGCTATATGGTAAAGCAGCATCAATTAAAGTTAAACCATCTTCTTCCTCCACAAAGTAACAATTCACAGGAAACACTCTTGGCAAAAATGACAATTGATATACCGTTTTTTCATGCATCATTCTCATATTCCCATCTCCCTCTTCACGAAAACTAATACCGTTAGTTTCATTATACTAATGGTATTAGTTTTATACCACTAAAAATTTCATTTTTTCAGAAAAAAGAACAGTAGCCGTATAAACGACTACTGTTCTTTAAAGGTATTAAACTGTATAACGCTCATCTTCTAAAATTTTCGCAGCGATTTCACGTTTCTTCGGAATTACGTTAAGTGGTGTGTGGCGAGTTAATTTACGTAATGATGATAACATCATGCGTAGCATGTCGCCGTTTTCAACTGCGATAAGTGTTTCTTTCGCATCTGCTTCGATTTCGTTAAATGCTTCTTGGCAGAATACTTCAGTGTATAACACTTTTTGTTTATTCTTTTCAAGACCAGTTGTTTTAATGGCTTTTTCTGTACGAAGAACAGCTGATTCCATTGCGTATAAGTTGCTTACGATGTCAGCGATATTCACAAGAATTTCTTGCTCTTTATCTAACGCTTTACCGTATTTTTGAGCAGCTAATCCAGCTACCATTAAGCCGATTTTCTTCGCGTTATTTACTAAATATTTTTGAAGTGCTAATGGCTCATCGCCTACTTCTTCTGGCATCATCATCATTAACTCTTCTTGTAATTTTTGTGCTTTTTGAAGAAGTGGTAATTCACCTTTCATCGCTTTACGTAAGAACGTACCTGGTACGATTAGGCGGTTAATTTCATTCGTTCCTTCGAAAATACGGTTAATACGAGAATCGCGATACATTCTTTCAATCTCGTACTCTGCCATAAATCCGTAACCACCGTGAATTTGAACACCTTCATCTACTGTATAGTCTAGTACTTCAGAACCGAATACTTTGTTTAAAGAGCACTCGATTGCATATTCAGCGATAGAAGCTGCTACTGCTTTACCGTCTTTTACTTCTTCTTCAGATAATGTGCTCATTCGGCTTTCGAATAAGCCTACTGTACGATATACAGAGCTTTCAGCTGCATATGTTTTTGCTGCCATATTCGCAAGTTTCTCTTGAATTAATGGGAAACGAGCGATTGGTTGCTTGAACTGTTGACGTTGGCTTGCATATTGTGCTGAAATTTCTACTGCACGTTTCGCAGACCCAACTGTACCAACACCTAATTTATAACGACCAATATTTAAAATGTTGAATGCGATAATATGACCTTTACCGATTTCACCAAGTAAGTTTTCTTTCGGTACTAACGCATCTTCTAAAATTAACGTACGAGTTGAAGAACATTTAATACCCATTTTCTTTTCTTCTGGGCTTGTAGATACACCAGCGTAGTCTTTCTCTACGATAAATGCTGAGAAGTGCTCTCCATCAATTTTTGCGTATACGATAAATACGTCAGCGAATGCAGAGTTTGTAATCCACTGTTTTTCACCATTTAATACGTAATGTGTACCTTCTGCATTTAAACGTGCCGTTGTTTTTGCACCTAATGCGTCAGATCCTGAACCTGGCTCTGTTAATGCGTATGCAGCTAATTTTTCACCAGTTGCAAGTAATGGTAAATACTTTTTCTTTTGCTCTTCGTTACCGAATAACACGATTGGTAAAGATCCGATACCTACGTGAGCACCGTGAGTAATTGCAAAACCACCAGCGCGAGAGAATTTCTCTGCGATTAACGCTGAGCTTACTTTATCAAGACCAATTCCGCCGTACTCTTCTGGTACGTCAGCGCCTAATAAACCAAGTTCCCCAGCTTCTTTTAAAAGACGAACAGAACGATCAAACTCATGTTGCTCTAAATATTCAAGCTCTGGAAGAACTTCATTTACGATAAAGTCCTCTGTTGTTTTTGCAATCATTTTATGCTCAGATGAAAAATCTTCTGGCGTAAACACTTGATCAATCGTAATCTCATCTACTAAAAAGCTACCGCCTTTAACCGCATTTCCTACTGTTTTTTCCATGAAAATTTCCTCCTTCATATTTTCATAAGCCGCTTCTCTCATTTTGAAAGAGGCTGGCTCTCCCGTTTATTTTTTATAAACCCTTGTTGCTTCCATTCTTTGTTTTAGCGTCGTCTCGTTCTGAGCAAGCCGCTTCCACTTTTTTTAATCCAGTTCCAGCGGCTAGAATGTTCGGTGGCTTCGCTTCTTCCTGCGAGGCAAAGAGCGCCTCTACGTCTGAAGCTCCATCCCCCTCACATTCTGAGCAAGCCGCTTCCACTTTTTTTCATAATCCAGTTCCAGTGGCTAGAACAGTCGGTCGTTTCACCCCTTCCTGTGAGGCAAAAAGCGCCTCTTCGTCAGGGCTTCCAACGCCCTCCTGTTCTGAGCAAGCCACCTGCACTTTTTTATAGTAATTCAAACACTCCCGCTGCTCCCATTCCGCCGCCGATACACATTGTTACGATACCGAATTGTTCGTTGCGGCGTTTCATTTCGTGAATAAGAGATAGTGTTAGTTTTGCTCCTGTACAGCCAAGTGGATGTCCAAGTGCGATTGCACCGCCGTTTACGTTTACTTTTTCTTCATCTAAACCAAGTTCACGAATAACTTGGATCGATTGAGAAGCGAATGCTTCATTTAGTTCGAATAAGCCAATATCAGATAGCTCTAAACCAGCTAGTTTTAATGCTTTCGGAATTGCTGCAATTGGGCCGATTCCCATTACTTCTGGTGGTACGCCAGCTACTGCAAATGAACGGAATTTCGCAAGTGGCTTCATACCATCGCTCACTGCTTTTTCACGATCCATTAATAGTACAGATGCTGCACCGTCACTCATTTGTGAAGAGTTACCAGCTGTTACAGAACCGCGAACGTTAAATGCTGGACGTAATTTACCTAAAATGTCTAGCGTCGTTTCTGCTCTTACACCTTCGTCTTGTGCGAAAATGATTGTTTCTTCTTGCAGTTTGTTATTTGATCCAACAGTACGTAACGTTACATCTACAGGTACTGTTTCATCAGCAAAGTTTCCTGCAGCTAATGCTTTCGCAGCACGTTGATGACTTCTTACTGCAAATGCATCTTGCTCTTCACGAGAAATTCCATATTTCACAGCAACTTGCTCTGCTGTATGTCCCATACCCATATAATATTCTGGAGCTGCTTCTACAAGGCGACTATTTGGACGAACAACGTGTCCCATCATTGGAACTAAACTCATTGATTCCGCTCCGCCTGATAATACCGCTTCCGAGTGACCAAGCATAATGCGCTCTGCTCCGTAAGCGATACTTTGTAAACCTGAAGAACAGTAACGGTTAATTGTAATAGCTGGAACATCGTAAGAAAGTCCTGCTAATCCGCCGATATTACGAGCCATATTTAAGCCTTGCTCTGCTTCTGGCATCGCACAACCGAAAATTAAATCATCGATTGGTCCTTCATAATTCGCACGCTTTAACGTTTCCTTTACTACTAACGCCCCTAGATCGTCAGGACGAACTGTTTTTAATGAACCCCTCTTTGCTTTTCCAATTGGTGTTCTTGCTCCCGCAACAATGACAGCTTCTCTCATGAACGATATCTCCCCTCGTTATTAGTTACGTAATGGCTTTCCTTTTACAAGCATGTGCTGCATTCTTGCTTGTGATTTCATCTCACTTACTAAGCTAATAAATGCTTCACGTTCTACATCTAATAAATACTGCTCATCAACTTCTGTTCCGTACGGCACTTTTCCGCCTGCGATGACATATGCAAGTTTCTTCGCAATATGAAGGTCGTACTCTGAAATGTAACCAGATAAATGCATTGCTTCTGCACCAAGTGCAAGAGTTGCATATCCTGTTTCACCAACAACCGGTATCTTTTTACGAATCGGTGCTTTATAACCAGCTTCATATAAAGCAAGTGCTTTCTGTTTTGCATCGTATAGTAAGTGATCACCATTCACACTAATACCGTCTTTATCACCTAAGAAGTTATGAGAAACCGCTTCTTGTCCTGAAGTTGAAACTTTCGCCATTGCGACTGTTTCGAACACTTTATTTGCAACTTTTTGCAAGTCAAATTCTACGCCGTTTGCCATTTTATTTAAGTGTTTAATGTATAGCTCTTTATTACCGCCTCCGCCAGGGATTAAGCCAACACCAACTTCTACTAAGCCCATATACGTTTCACTAGAAGCTTGAATGCTCGCTGCTGGTAAGCAAACTTCTGTACCTCCGCCAAGCGTCATACCATATGGTGCTGCTACAACTGGCTTAGAAGAGTATTTAATTTTCATCATTGCATCTTGGAAGTTTTTCACAACTAACTCAATTTCAAAGTAGTTGTCGTCTTGTGCTTCCATTAAGATCATTGCTAAGTTCGCACCAACGCAGAAGTTCTTCGATTGGTTACCGATAACAAGACCTTTATAATTCTTTTCTACTTCATCAACAGCGTAGTTAATCATTTGTGTAATATCCATACCGATTGCATTGCTCTTCGAATGGAATTCTAAACAAAGGATGCCGTCGCCTAAATCAATTAAGCTCGCTCCGCTATTTTTCTTTAATACGCCATTTTTCGCTTTTAATTGCTTAAGAGAAATTGCCTTTTTATTACGTTCAATTAGCTTATATTCGCCATTATCGTAATAGTAGCTATCTCCGTTATCATGTTTGTAGAAAGTAGTGAAACCTTTCTCTAACATTTCTTTCACCCAAGCCGGAACAACTACGCCGTTTTCTTCCATCTTTTGAACGGACTTTTCAACGCCGATTGCATCCCAAACTTCAAACGGTCCTTGCTCCCAGCCGAAGCCCCACTTCATCGCTTGGTCAATTGCAACGATATCGTCAGCAATTTCTTTATGAAGTTTTGCAGAGTATAAAAGAGTTGGTGTAATGATGTTCCATAACAACTCTCCTGCGCGGTCTTTCGCGTATACAAGCGCTTTCAATTTATTCGATAAACCTTTTTCTTGTTTACTTAACTCGATCGATGCAGCTTTTAATTTTTTACGAGCTTCGTACTCCATCGTTTCTGGATTTAATTCTAAAATTTCTTTTCCTTGTTTTAAGAAGAAGCCTTGACCTGTTTTGCTTCCAAGCCATTTTTTATCAAGCATGTCATGCATGAAAGCTGGTACTTTAAATACATCGCGCTCTTCTTCTTGTACGTTTTCATATACGTTATTTGCAACGTGTACGAATGTATCTAATCCGACAACATCTAATGTACGGAACGTTGCACTCTTCGGACGACCAATAAGTGGGCCTGTTACTGAATCAACTTCCCCAATGCTATAGCCGCGTTTTACCATCTCTTGAAGAGTTACTAATAAACCGTACGTACCGATGCGGTTTCCAATAAAGTTTGGTGTGTCTTTCGCGATAACAACGCCTTTTCCAAGAACGTCTTCGCCAAATAGTTTCATGAAGCTTAATACTTGTGGATCAGTTTCTTTCGTCGGTATTACCTCTAGAAGTTTTAAATATCGTGGTGGGTTAAAAAAGTGTGTGCCTAAGAAGTGTTTCTGGAAGTCGTCTGAACGACCTTCTGCCATTTTTTCCACTGAAATGCCTGACGTATTCGAGCTTACGATAGAACCCGGTTTACGAACAGCATCTACTTTTTCAAATAGTTTCTTTTTAATATCTAAGTTTTCAACTACTACTTCAATAATCCAATCTACATCAGCTAGACGCTCAAGGTCATCTTCTAAGTTACCTGCTTCAATCAGTGCTAAATTTCCTTTCACTGTCAGAGGAGCTGGTTTTTGCTTTAATAGTTTTTGTAGTGCCGTATTACTAAAACGATTTCTCACACTTTTATGTTCTAATGTAAGTCCCTTCGCTTCTTCTTCTTTCGTAAGCGCAGGTGGTACAATATCAAGCAATAATGTCGGAATACCAATATTAGCTAAGTGTGCCGCAATTCCTGAACCCATTACGCCTGACCCTAGAACAGCAGCCTTTTTAATTTGGAACATCCAATTCTCCCCCTATTCTTGAATGAATGCTCATTCAATTTTTCGACATAAGTCGCAATCAATGAGTGAGCCTCTACTAATAAATATATGATACTGTTTAAATTTTCGCAATATATTTATTGATAAAATTTTCTGAAATAAATATTTTTCTTTTATTTGCCCATGCTATATATGTATTTTCTTCACTAAAATACACTTTCCCTTTTTATAATCTGACGAAACTGGAGGAATATATATGGCAAAACTTAAGAAGAACCCTTCAAAGGCTGGAATTAGCGCAGCAAGTGTGACAGGAAACGCTGGCCCAACTGATCGAGGCGTGGAAAAAGGACGTCAAGGTAATAACCAACAATATAAGAAGCATAATATGGGCGAAAAATAACGCTATATTTTTGGGCAGAGAACGTGGCATAATGGGTAATGGCTGCTTTTTCTGCCCAATTTATTTGTAACAAATGAGGGAATTATAATGAAACGAACAATAGTTATGATTGTAATGATTGCCACACTATTTACAGGGATGATTTTCTTCTCTTACGCACAAAGACAACAAGCTGTAAGAGCTGATCAACCTAGTATCACTGGGCAATACGGCATTACAATTGATGCAGACACAGGTGAAATTTTGTATGGCAAACGAGAAGACGAACGCTCTTATCCGGCTAGTATAGCCAAAATGATGACAACCCTTCTTTTACTAGAGAATGTAAAAGAGGATGAGGAAATTACAGTTACAGAGAACGCAATTAAAACAGAAAGTCAAAGTAAGAAAATTAAACTTCGTGCTGGGGAAAAGTTAAAACGTGATGAGGCATTAAAACTGATGCTTATCATTAGTGCAGATCCAATAGCTGAATCCATCGCAGAACATATCGCAGGATCAAAAAATGAATTTGTAAAAATGATGAATGCTAGAGCGAAGGAACTCGGTACAAAGCATGCGACTTTCAAAAACGCAAGTGGTGCTGATGCACTAGGAAACAAAGTATCACCATATGACATTGCTATAATTACGAAAGAAGCATTAAAGTACCCAGTTGTTTTAGAATATATGAATTCAACGCGTACAACTCTACATACTTCAGAACGCTCTCCAAAGATTGCAAACTATGGACGAGAAGAACTATATGATGATCCATATGCAATTGGAAGTAAAAGCGGTCTATCAGCACTCGGAAAATATACAGTCGTAACAGTGGATGAGAAAGACGGTAAACGCGTCATTAATGTTGTATTATCTTCTACTCGCAAGCAACTGTATCCTGATACGAAGAAAATGGCACATTACGCACTTCAGCAATTAAAATAACCAAGGAGTATTTTCTCCTTGGTTATTTTTTAACCATACCTTTTAATACGAACGCAACGTTTGCTGGACGCTCTGCTAGACGACGCATGAAGTAGCCATACCAGTCGTTTCCATAAGGTACGTAAACACGCATTTTGTAACCTTCTTTTACTAGCTCAAGTTGACGCTCATTACGAATACCATATAACATCTGGAATTCAAATTGGTCCCTTGGAATGTTGTGTTCTTCGGCAAGTTTTTTTGTATATTCAATAATCGCTTCGTCATGTGAAGCAATTGCAGTATAATTTCCATTTAATAAGTGCATCTTAATAATCTTTTTATAATTGTCATCTACATCTTTCTTGTCCGGGAACGCCACTTCTTCAGGTTCTTTATAAGCCCCTTTTACAAGACGTAAATTAGGATTATAAGCATTTAAGTCTTCAATATCTTTTTCTGTACGATATAGGTAAGCTTGAATAACAGTACCAATATTATCGTACTCAGACTTTAACTGTTTAAAGATATCAATTGTCTTTCCGCAGCGTGTATAATCTTCCATATCAATTGTAACGAACACACCATTTTCTTTTGCAGCTTCTAAAATGCGGCGCATATTGTTCATTACGATTTCATCAGAGATATCTAGCCCCATAGAAGTCATCTTTAAAGAAAGTTGCGAATCAAGACCTTCTCTTCCAATTGCACGGATTGCTTCAATCGATTGGTTAGCCATTTCATTTGCTTCCGCTTCATTATCAACGAATTCCCCTAAATAATCGATTGTTACGCAAAGTCCTTGCTTGTTTAATTGTTTAATAGCTGCTGTCGCTAATTCAATTGTCTCCCCTGCGACAAAGCGACCTGCGCCAAAGCGTAAACCGTACTTTTTAGCCAGTTTTGTTAGCGCTTTATTTTTAGATAAGAAAAGAAACGAATTTCGCATTAATTGTTCCATGTAATTCACCCCTATGACTTAATTTATCTGTTTTTTACCCCTCTTCGAAATTATATCATTGTTTAAAATTATTGGATACAAATAATTATTTAGATAATTTATAAAATACTATAAAAACATTTAAAAACCTATATTCTCGCTTATAAATATGTCTGAAATATTTTTCGACATTTAGAAAAATAGAGTTTAATAGGCACAAAATAGGCATGCCGAAAATATTCGACATGCCTATAAAACCCTTTATATTCCATGTAAATTATATGAGGATATTAATACAGAAAACTTGAGATTATATTTACCTCAAGTTTTTTTATTGCTCATTTCTCTTCTCTTCATTCAGCCTTTTAATATGTGTAATTAACTGCACCATCTCTTCTTTCGCATCGGGATACGTCTCATTCCAATGCTTCACTAAAGCCGGCATCGTCTTCGCTATGTAAGAATACAGTGCCCACTTCTGTACCTGTTCTTTTCTCTCTTCATTGCTCTCTCCAAGTAATAGTTCCGTGTATTTCTCTAACAACCCGTCAAACTGTTCGTTAAACTTTTCACTCATCTTATCTACCTCCTATATGAAAAAAGCAGCGAGGATCGCTGCTTTTCTTTATAATTTTGATCGAACAGAATTTAATTTTTTCTCCATTGTGCTTACTTTATCACGACGATCATCGATACGAATTGTTGTTGCAACGCGCTGTGCACCTTTCGTATATGGAACTTCATGCATTTGTTGAATTACTTCTAGAATGACAGGAAGATCTCCTTCAATAATTGTATTCATTGGTGTTAATTGATACTTCACGCGATCTGCATTTTTCTCTAGCACCTTTTGTACTTCTGCTACATATTCACTAACACTTGGATTACCTGTTCCTACTGGAATAATCGATACGTCAACAATTGCCATAGTAGTCTTCCTCCTATAATTGCTTCTTATATATCCATTATCTATTTTACCGAAATACGCATCATTTTACTAATTTGTTATTCCTCTATTTTAAATTGCTCAACCAATCTTTCCAAGTCTCTCATATGCTCGGTCAAGCTTTCCATCGTATGAGCTATCTTTTCTAGATGATTCACTTGTGATTCAGTTGCAGCATTTACTTCTTCCGAAACAGCTGCACTTTCTTGACTCGTACCAGCAATTGTATGCATGACCGCTGTAATTTCTCCTTGCTCGTGACCGATGTTATGTACCTCTTCTACAATTTGTTCCACTGACGTACTAATCGTATTTACAACTGACATAATTGTGCGGAATTCCGTTTCTGCCTCTGTCGTAACTTTATTTTGTATATCCGCAATGTCTTTTAATTTACTTACAACTTCTACTACTCTTCTTACCTCTACTTGTACATCACCGATCATCGTCGCAATTTCTACTGTTGCATCCTTTGATTGTTCCGCTAATTTCCTAACTTCTTCCGCAACAACAGCGAAGCCTTTACCTTGTTCACCCGCACGTGCTGCCTCGATTGAAGCATTTAAAGCAAGTAAATTCGTTTGATCTGAAATACCTTTTATAAGCTCTACAACATTTTGAATCGATCCAACCCTTTGCTCTAACTTTCCAGATGCTTCCTCTGTATGAACAACAATCGAAGATGATTGGCTCCTTGTACGAACTAAATTACGCATCGTATTTAATCCTTGTTTAGATGCCTCTTCAGCTTTGCCAGCCACATCTTTTATATCACCGACCGAATTATTCATTTGTTCCACTGACTGTGCCATATTCTCGAGCTGTTCTGAAACTTCATCGACACTATTAGCAAGAGTGGACGCTCCTCCGCTCACATCATCCATTGCACCTGACACTTCTTTACTAGCTGCTACAGTTTCATTCGTTAAATAATGTAGATTATTCGTTGATTGTTGCACAGTTGATACACTATTTTTAATTTTGCTTACCATTTCATTCATTTGCTCAACCATATGATTAAAATGGTTCGTCAATTCTCCAACCTCATCCTTACTTGTCACTTTCATTTGCAACGTTAAATCACCTTCTGCTACTTTTTGAACGTGATTCGTTAATAGTTGTAGTGGTCTTGCTAATCTTCTTGAGAACAAGTATGAAGCTACGATTCCAACGAATAGGCTAATACATGCCATTATAATGACTGTATTTCTCGTACTATTTAATAGCCCATCAATCGTTTCTTTCGGATAAAAAATTCCTATCTTCCATTTCATCAAATCAAATGACTGACTATATGCAACTACATCTTCACCTTTTAATGTAGTGACAGCATATTTTGTTACATCTTTATTTAAACTCTTCACAAGTGGCTCTTTCGAAACATCTTTCCCTATCTTTTCTGGGTAAACAAGAGCCATATTTTTATCATTTATAATAAACATTTCTCCGCCGTTATTGTATTGAATATTATGAAGTAATTTCTGAATTGTTCCGAGCGATACATCCATCGCAACAACACCTAATATAGATCCATCTTGAGCTGTAATTGCTTTAGAAACTCCCACGCTTAACTTCCCTGTTGCAATTTCATACATGGGTTGTCCCCAGTGAACCTTTTTCACATCAGCTTCTGAGTCTTTATACCAAGGTCTTGTCGTTGGGTCATATCCTTCTGGCACTTGTCCACCTTCAGCAAGGTTGGCACTTAATGTTTTTTTATCTTTCGTACCAATATATAAGTCTAAAATGCCAGGATGATTCTTTTTGTACTCCGAAAACTCTTTCGTCAAAAATGCTTCCTCTTCTGGAGTAACTCCATCTTGAAGCATATTACGAATCATTTCACTGTTCGCATAATACCCCATATCTTCATCCGTTCTTTGAACAAATGTTGTAAGTTGCTCTGTCACAAGATCCATCGTATTTTGAGAATACTGGTCTAAGGAGCGCACTTCCTTCTCTTTCTGTAATTCATACATAGCTGTACCCAATATTACGAACATCATAGAAATAAGTACCGAAAATACTACCGCAATTTTTAAACGTAAACTTCTTAACATCTTCCCCAAAGCATCCCCTTCGCATTGAATTTAAATCTTATTAATCATTATATTAAGTATAATAGATAAAATTAAAAAATTGAAACTAATTCTCACCTCAATCTGAATAGAAAACCTACTACCACTTGTGCAAAAACAAATAGTTCATTATCCTTAAACTATAATCTCATTCGTTCGGAGGTAACTATGTTACAAAAATTCGGTTTCTCACAATATGAAAGCCAAGCTTACGAAGTTGTCGTATCAAGCAACGAGCCATTAGATGCTACAACGATTGTGAAGCATTCTGGCGTGCCAAAAGCAAAAATATATGAAGTGCTTGCACGTCTAATCGATAAAGGAATGGTAATGGATTCTGTTTCGGAGAAGAAAAAGATGTATACAGCATTACCACTCAAGCTAGCAATTGAAAAATTAACGACAGAATTTCAATCCAATATTAAAGAATTAGAGACAACTATATCGAAAAAATCATTTACAGATGACCGTGTGTGGAGCTTAAAAATGCAATCTTCTATTCGCGTTCAAAGTAAAGAGCTCATCGAAAGTGCAAAAGAATCAATTCGCATTTCAGCTTGGAATGATACTCTTTTAGAATATCTTCCTTTATTAGAAGAAAAAGCAAAACAAGGCGTCAAAACCGAATCCCTTATAGTTGGAAAAGTAAAAACAGACTTAGAAAACATGCATTTTCTAATCCCAGCCGAAGAGCCTAACGCGCTAGAGCGATACTTACTGCTCATCGTTGACGACCGTGAAATTTTATTTGCTGGTGTAGAGCAAGAGTCATGGCAAGCGATGAAAACAATGTCACAACCTTTCGTAAAGTTCTTTACAGAATTTTTCTATCACGACGTTGCACTTGCAAAGATTACCCAGAAACACCATGACCTCTTTATGGAAGATGAGGAAATTAAAAGTTTATTGATGAAGTTGAGATACTAAAAAAACGCCTCTATTACAAGGCGTTTTTTTCTACATTTCTTTTCTATTTTTCAACCTTAACACATAAGCACCAGCAATAATAAAACCAATTCCTAAAACGAATAAAGTTGTAAATTCATTGCCGACGCTTCCTGTAGCTGGTAAACGCACTTCATTATGAGTACTAGGTTGTTGCACCTGCTTCACATCAGCGGAAGGTTTCACTTCTCCATTCTGCATTGGCTTATTTGGCTTAGAAGGAAGCGATGCCTTTTCTTCTTTCTTATTTTTCACAATATGTTTAATAATTTCTCCATTCTCTTTTATTTCAAAGGCGAATGTCTCTTCATTTATTACATATCCATTCGGTGCTATTGTTTCTTTATACGTGTACTTTCCGTATGGTAATTTGAATTTCGCTATACCTTTTTCATCCGTTTTCCCTTTTACTACTTCTTTTCCTTGCTCGTTGTAGATTGTAAACTCTGCATTTGGTAATTTTGTATTCCCATCGGCTACGTCTACTTTCGTTATTTCTAATTCACCTTCTATTTTCTTATCTTGAACGATATGTTTAATAATTTCTCCATCCTCTTTTATTTCAAAGGCGAACGTCTCTTCATTTATTACATACCCATTCGGTGCTATTGTTTCTTTATACGTGTACTTTCCGTATGGTAGTTTAAATTTCGCTATACCTTTTTCATCCGTTTTTCCTTTTACTACTTCTTTTCCTTGTTCATTGTAGATTGTAAATTCTGCGTTCGGCAGTTTCGTATTCCCATCCGCTATATCTACTTTCGTTATTTCTAATTCACCTTCTACTTTTTTATCTTGAACGATATGTTTAATAATTTCTCCATCCTCTTTTATTTCAAATGCGAATGTCTCTTCACTTATTACATATCCATTTGGCGCTATTGTTTCTTTATACGTGTATTTTCCGTATGATAATTTGAATTTCGCTATACCTTTTTCATCCGTTTTCCCTTTTACTACTTCTTTCCCTTGTTCGTTGTAGATTGTAAATTCTGCATTCGGTAATTTTGTATTCCCATCCGCTATATCTACTTTCGTTATTTCTAATTCACCTTTTACATTTTCATTTTTCAACTCTAATACAGCAGTTTCACCAGTTTTCACTTCAATTTTTTTAACACTTCCGTCTAACACATATCCAGCTGGCGCTTGAATTTCTTTGACGCTATATATACCGATTGGAAGATTACCTAACTCCGCAATGCCCTTATCATTAGTCGTAACATTTTGTTTAAAGTTTTCATTAGAAACTTCAAACACCGCCCCTTTTAATAATTCCTTTTTTTCTCCTAATTTCATAATCTTTAAAGAGCCTACTGATTCCCAATTTACAACTAAATCTGTACTGATTTTCTCACTATTTCTTTGTAACAATACCGTTGTATTTTGAACTTTTTCTGATCCTTTAAAAGCTATTGCTTGTAAATTTGTTAAAGTAGACTTCACTTTCATTTTAAAATTACCACTACTCGTATTTTTCGGGATTAATATTTTAAATTTTTCGTTAATTGATAATGTACTTTTTTCTTCTCCCTTTTCATTTACAATTCGAAGCCCTTTAGGAGCATTTTCAGGAAGAATTGTATAAGAGCCAGAAATCGCATTTGTTTGCACTGCATAGAATCCTGTTTCTAAATAATTCCCTTTTTGTGTAGCAGTTTGTGGATCTACAGGATTAACTTTAAAAAATATATCTTGTGATTCAGTTTCTTTTTTTGAAACCTCTACTAAACGCTTCATAAGATTATGTACTCGTTCATTTTTTGCAACTAAATCTTCTTCCGTTAATTCATTTGCTGCAATCCATACCGCTAATTGTGTAGCATAATGCGCCTCTTCTACTGTCACTACCCCTAATTCAGATGGGCTTTTTTGAGGATATCCATTTAATAAAATACGATATACAGCATCGGATGTTTTCCCCATTTCAGGCAAATCATCCCCATTGGGAGAACGTAAATCAGGCGTTAAACAATACGCAATACTACCCGAAGCCGTTTTAATTATTTCTGTCTTTATTTCACGCTGTTTCGACTTACTATAACTCCAATCCATTTTATATGTTTCTCTGTTCATTACTTCTGCCTTCACTTGCGGCATTGCAATTCCTAATAAAATAATAAGAGCACTTAAAAAACTAAACCATTTCCCTACCATCTTTCGTTTCATTCTCTCCACCACCATATATAAATTTCTACATGAAGCAATCTTACTGTTTCATTGTACTTATAGTGAAAAAAAGAGAATAGGTGGTTTTTTTGTAGTATCTTGTCGAATTGTTGAGAAAGTTTCAAAGTAATAAGCAACATTACAATTGTTTGCTCTCATGCTGCTATTGACAAATGAACATTACACATTTTTAATTTTCAAACATAATAAAAAAGCACTTTATCCCACTTTAATGGGCAGTAAGACCCCCACCTCAAATTCAGCGAAAGCAAAGAATTTAGGTAGGGGGTGGGCTGCACATAAAAGTCCGATTCGTGAGGACTAATAATCAGTGGAAGATGAAGAAAACCCTCACTGATTAAAGTTTCACTTTATAAGTGCCTTCATAACTTATGAGAAACAAATTTTAAACGAATATATATTACTTATCTTTTTCCTTTATCTCCATCAACAGCTCAATCATTTTCTCATTTTGCTCCACTTGTTTCTCTGAATTTTGATAAATGAAACGGACCCATCTAAAAATAAACGTGACCACAAATATTGGTATAAGGCTTAGTATCACTCCTACTAAATCATATGCCATTTTCTATCACCTCGCTATATACAACTTTCTCCATTCGCCTACCAAAACCTGCAATTTTTTACAAATAAAAAAGAACCTATCAAACGATAGATTCTTCTTTTGCAAACTGAGTAGAACGTCCTCTCGTAATCGAGAAAATTGCACAAAGCAGCGCTAATATAATAAAGCCGCCTCCTACCCAAGCATTATATATAACAGACGATTTCTCAATAACAACTCCGCCTACTGTTGAACCGAGCGCAATTCCTAAGTGAAGGGCAGAGTTATTTAAACTTTGCTGAATACCAGCTGATTCCGGTGCAATTTCAATTAAATAATTTTGTTGTGCTGGCGAAATAGCCCAGCTCAGCATACTCCAAAGTCCCATCATAATAATGAACAGCGGGAATGAGAATGTCATCATCGGCAATAGGAAGATTGCACACGCAAATACGATAATAATTGAGATAATACTTTTCTTCGATCCCCATTTGTCAGCAAGAAAGCCCCCAAGGCCGCCTCCAAGTACCGCTGCGATTCCGAAAATGAAGTAAAATACACTAATCCAATTCGCTTCCACATGCATAACATCTTTTAAAAATGGTGTTAAATATGCATATAGTGTTAAATGACCTGTTAAAAATAAGAATGACGTTAACTGTGCACTGACGATTTTTTTATCTTTTAACGTAGCAATTTGCTCTCTTATTGATAATACCGATGTCGGTGGTACTTTCGTTAAAAATAGAGAAATACAAGCGATTGCCATAACTGTTAAGATTGAAATGAGTACAAATGGTGCACGCCACCCGTATGCATTTCCGAGTACAAGGCCAAGCGGTACTCCAAGTACAAGTGATCCACTAATCCCCATGAAAATGATTCCAATTGCACGCGCACGAAAATGCGGTTCTACAACGCTAGAAGCAAGTGTTACTGACAGTGCAATAATAAGCGAACCACTCGCCGCACAAATCACCCTTGAGAACATTAACATCCCGTAATTCACACTACATGCTGAAATAATATTTCCGATTAAGAAAATTGATAATGCCCCAACATACAATGTTTTTCTGTCAAACTTCCCTGTTAATGCTAATAAAACAGGACCTGATAAAGCAAATACTACTGAAAATATTGTGATTAGCTGACCAGCTGCACTAATAGATACACCTAAATCATTGGCAACTAAATCAAGCGTTCCTCCTATAATTAGCTCAACCGTTCCGACTACGAAAGCCGCGATAGCTAAAATATACACACGAAAATTCAAGTCTTTCCCCACGCTTTCTATTTTGGTTACTACGATTATAGTAACCAAAATAGAAATTGAAAACAAGTACAATTTTTTTACAGTAAAAAAGGTAGGCGTATTATACGCCTACCCTTCAATCATGACACTTTATTCTTCTTATTTAAATACCAATACACCGGCAGCCCAGTAAAGACAATTCCAATTGATAAGAAACAACTTACCGGATCATTGATAATGGCACTACCAATTACAAAGAGCGAGCCGAAAATCGCAACGATTGGTACGATTGGGAATAACGGTACACTGTATGCACGCTCTTTATTCTTATTGCGCTTTCTTAAAATGAAGACGCCAATAAACGTCATTACGTAGAAAATATAAATAATGAATACGGAAATCTCAGATAGCTTATTCGGATCACTAATAAGCATTAAAATAATTCCTAAAATGATTTCAACAGTAATCGCATTTGCTGGTGTTTTAAATCTTGGGCTTTCCTTCGCAATAAACTTAGCAAATGGAAGTTGTCCACGTTCTGCCATCGACATCGGGATACGTGGGAACGTTAAAATCTTTCCATTTAAACAACCGAAAATAGAAACGATAATACCGATACTAATAATTTTCCCGCCGTATTCTCCAAGTAGCATTCCTGCAGCTGTCGCTGTTGCATTTTCTCCAAGGTCTACAATTTGCGTTGCTGGTAATACATTCAGTAACGCCAAATTAATTAATACGTAAGCAGCTGTTACAATTAAAATCCCAACTGTCATAGCTTTCGGTAATAACTTTGTTGGATTCTTCATTTCTCCACCAATTGAAGCAAGTAAAATCCAGCCGTCATAAGCAAATAATGTTGCTAAAATTGCCATCCCGATACTTTGATTTTCTGATATTGGCACAACTACATTAAAGATATCGCTATTCCCTTTCCAGAAACCTAACACAACAATTAATACGATTGGAATCATCTTCCCGATTGTCGTGATTGTTTGGACGATACCTCCATATTTTGTTCCCATACTATTTACAACGCCAAGGAACACAACTGTTCCAATTGCGATTGGTAAATTCCATACTTTATCTAAATAGAAAAAATTAATCATTAAAGAACTAAAGTATAGCCCTAATGTTCCAATAATAGCTGGCCCATAAACAATTGTTTGCATCCAGCCTGATAAATATCCCCAAAAACTTCCGTAAATCTCCTCTAAGTACGTATACAACCCACCATTTTTCGGGATTTGCGCTCCTATTTCAGCTACTGTTAAACCACTTGCTAGCGTCAACAGACCACCAATTACCCAAGCAAGAATCGCCATATTAGAACTCCCTGAGTAATCTAATACGCTGCCTGGTTTCATAAACACACCAGACCCAATAATCGTTCCTACTACGATAGAAAGTGCTACCGTTAAACCAATTTTGTTCTTCTCATCATGATGCATGCTGCGTATCCTGGTTTAAAATTCTTATAAAAATCTATAAATTGTTGGCGAACCAAGTCAAATGCCAACTACCGAAAAGGAATCTCACCTTTTTCCTGTCCGTAAGGGTTGTGACCTTTTCATCCACCTATTGTGAAAGAATGACGGCAGGTTCCTGTTAGGAACGATCTGTCCTTGCATACGACCATTCATCCAAGTCAGTAGTATGCAAGAGGTTATAAGAAATAAACCAGTCCCCCCCTTCTCATTTAAATTTTAAATACGAATTGTTGATTGCTCATATAAACAGTTTTATGAAGAATGCTCCACAATTTCCAATTGTGATATTCTTTCCACGTTTGAATTGTTTGTAACCATTTTTTATATACTTTTTGCGTATTCTTTTTACTTTCTTCCATGGAAGCAACAAGAATACGCAGTTTTGTTGTAATTTGGTTTTTTAATAATAATATAATCTCTTTTGGTACTTGTTCTTGCAATTCTAATCCACGTCTTGCGATCGTGAATGCGGCTGCTTCATGAACGCTAATACCGAAATTTTTACTGTATTTTAATTTTCCAATCACACTTGTATAAGCGGGGTTTACTGTTTTAACAGAAAATCCGTTACGAAGAGCCATACGAATTAAACTGTTCAACATCTTTTTATACGTAAATTGATGGAAATTACGATTACTGTATGTATCAGTATCATGAGATTGTTGAAACTTTAAATCTTCTAAAACAATTCCACCTACATTGTTTTCCAATAACCATGTTTTAATTTGTTGTGCGATTTGTCCAATTATCGTTGCGCGTTTGTTTGTTGAAAACGTATTCAGATTGTGTAGATAAAAAATTTTTGAACCTTTAAAATTACCTTGTTTTGTACATAAACTAACTGCAATGCGGTCCGGATTTACATCAATTCCTGCAATTACATCTGATTGTGGTGTTTCCTTGAAATCTAGTACACGACCTATTTCTGTTTCATCAAACGTAATATTTACATAAAATTCATTTTGTTTACGAATGATTTCTACACTATATTTTTGATGCTCTATAATCGGTTTTCCTTTTGGATTTACACCGATTCGCTTTCCCATAACGACATTTGTGATTTGATGATAAAAATGATATGGAATGATAATCGGAACTTTGATTCGTGGGCTTTTTGTTTTTCCATTTGTTCGTCCTAATGGATTTGCAATTTCTAACCATCCTTGCCCACAGTCATCAACTGTAATGCGCATGTTCAAATTCCCTTTTTTGCTTTTATCTCCACGAGAATATAATTGTCGTGTCCGCAAATTTTTCCATTCTTGATTGGATATCTTGTTTTTCATTCTTTCATAGAAATTTTTCCGCCCACCAAAAATAATAGGAGGTAATGTTTTATTTTTAATATGTTGTGCATACGTTTCAATTCTTTGTTCTAATTTTTGTTTTCGTTTTCTTAAGCCAATTAAACAAGTTTCTAATGCAACTTGTTTAGGTCTTTTTTTGCCGCGTTCATAATCATCTATTTTTTGTAACGTCTTTTCTAACTTTTTTTGATTGTTTTCTAGGTAAACAGGAAGAAGTTCTTTTTGAGAGAAAAGAATCGTTTGTGCTTGTAAAATCGCATCTTCACAAAAACGTTTATTTAACAAATATTTAGGTTGTAGTTTTTTTATCAATTCTTTCTCGTTTTCGCCCTCAATCAAACGATTAAAACTATATCGTTTTGCACTTTCGAACGTACGGATCAAAGTAATTAAATCTTCCGTTTGTTCTTTTGTAATAGAATTGATTTTACAAGTACGTGTTGTTTTCATCCTTTTCCCCCTTTTCATCACCTGAAAATATTATAGGTTGAATTCTGTAAAATATAAAACCTGTAATTGTAAATTTTTATAGTTTTTTATAGATTCTTATTTACTGTTATTACCTCCTTCCAATCCTAGTGTGATACAAAAATGAAATAAAAAAACACTCCTCCCTAAAAAAGGGACGAGTGTTATATTCGTGGTTCCACCCTTGTTTCAATTCGCAAAGTAACACACTTCACCAATTTCTCAAGTCTAAAATAACGGTTTTTGCCGGCAAGCAATTACTAGATGTTCGTTCACTGCTGCAGTTCAGAGGTGGTAATCCATTTTTTCGTATTAGGAAGCTCACAGCCAAAGGCTTCCCTCTCTGAGAATCGTAAAAAATTAATCATGTCCTCATCATCACTTCTCGATGTCGAATTTTGTAGTTATTGTTCATTATATTGAATTGTTAGAAAAAATCAATATATTTTTTTATATAACATACGAAATATTTCTCTTCTTATATTATAACAGAAGTTACGACACTTCTCTAATTTCCTAGTATCTTTGGAACAGTGTAGCGATAAAAAATTATATCAGCGATTTTTCAAATATATCGACCACAACTTAATTTATATCGGCGATTTTCGAAATATATCGATTTACCAACAAAAAACGACAATAAGTAAGAGGAGACTGTTCCAAAAACAGCCTCCTCGCATACGTATCTTCCGGTTGCCCACACGAAAGATCTGTAATTCGCTTATTTATCTTCTTTGTTCATAAAAAACTTATGATGCGGAAGATCCACATTTAATGCCTCTAATTGTTTCTTTTCATTATCTAAAATCGCTTTTGCTTTTGCTTTTGTTGCCTCATCTAATCCCGCAAAGATGTCTTCATTCTTCTCTTTCTCTGGAAGTTTTACACCTAGTTTCGTTAATTCTTCTTTTGCTTGCTTATGTGTTAATTTCCCGGACTTTTCCTGTTCAAAAATAGATTTTGCTTTTTCTTTCGCCTGTTCATCTAAATTAGCAAGCATATCTTTACGCTTACCCTTCTCCGGCATTTTCACGCCTAACTTCGTTAATTCCTCTTTTGCTTGTTCACGTGTTAATTTGCCGGATTTCTCTTGCTCTAAAATTGATTTTGCTTTTTCTTTTGTCGCTTCATCTAATCCCGCAAACATTTCTTTGTGTTTACCCTTTTCCGGCAACTTCACTCCTAGTTTTGTTAATTCTTCGTTTGCTTGTTCTCTTGTTAATTTTCCAGATTTCTCTTGCTCTAAAATTGATTTCGCTTTTTCTTTCGCCTGTTCATCTAATCCCGCAAACATTTCTTTATGTTTTTCTTTCTCTGGAAGCTTTACACCTAGCTCCTCTAACTGTTTCTTTGTATCATTCATAATCGTTTTTACTTTTTGTTTTGTAGCGTCATCTAAATCTTTTTTCGCCGTTTTTGTAGATTGCTCAGCTGCTGGAGTATTCGTTGCCGCGAATGCCGGGATGCCGACTCCCCCAATGATTCCGAATGATAAAGCACCTGCAATCGCTAAATACCCAACTGTTTTCTTCTTCATAGGAAATTTCCTCCTTCATATTTCTAATGCATGTACACTCTCGTATACAATGCCTATAGTAATGTTGGTTTCTTAACATTTCCTTAACGACTTCACAAAAAAACACCGCTCATCACGAGCGGCGTTATTCTATGCTTTTTGTAATTGTAATTCTTCACGTTCCATTATTCTTCTTAATACAATTGTTTGTGTCATTGTAAATAAGTTACCTGTTATCCAGTACAACACAAGTCCTGATGGTGCTGCGAATCCCATAAATAGAATCATTGCTGGCATCATAATTTGCTGCATCTTTAGCATCTGTACTTGTTCTCCAGGTGTAATATTAGATTGGAAAACTTTCATCTGAATAAATGTCGTTAATGCTGCAATAATCGGTAATATATGATAAGGATCTGCATGTCCTAAGTTCACCCATAAAAACGAAGATGTGCGAATCTCTTCTGTTCGGCTAATGGCATAATACAAAGCAGAGAAAATCGGCATTTGTATAAAGATTGGCCAGCAACCAGCAAGTGGATTCCAACCGCCTGATTTCATTAGTTCTGACATTTCTTTTTGATACTGTTTTTGTTTTTCAAGATCTTTACTTACATCACCGTATTTTTTCTTTAACTTCTGCAATTCAGGTTGCATTTTCTTCATTTTCGCTTGGCTACGATATTGCGAAACAGCTAATGGAATCATTGCTGAACGAATAACGAGCGTCATAATAATGATAGCAATCCCGAAGCTAGCTCCCGGTATATGATGAGCAACAAATTGAATCATAAACGAGATTGGATAGACAAAATAATGATCCCAAATTCCCGTACTATGTGCATCAATTGGGGCTGCATTACTGCAACCAGATAAAACAAAAACAAGTAATAATGATAAACTAACGAGCACAGCTCGGTATGATTTTAACATGTTCATTCCTCCAATGTTTCGTAATTATTTAGCGAAACATTGGTGTATACGGACCGACCTCGTCATTCTCTTCACTCGATTCTTGTCTGCGCACAGAACGAATCATTCCATATTTATAAAAAATAGAAAATAGCGGTACATTCCCCGCACTATCTTCACATGTATCAACTAACGCAAATGCTCTTTGTCTACCGCTCGATGCTTGCTGACGCACAAAGCGAGAAACGTTAGCAAGGAAGAAAACTTCTAATAAACAAAGTGCTGTCGTTACAAACGATATATATAGAATTGCATCCTGCAATAAAAATTCCATCGCTTCACATCCTTAATAAGGTCATTTTAGCACATTCGGCAAACATTCTCTATTTCCTTTTATCGTCAAAAAAAGTATTTTGCATATTTTCTCAAGAAAATAATAATTAAGAAACATTGTATTCGCTTTCTTTAGTATATTCACACACATCAATGAATAGGCTTAATTTATTAGAAATTTATAAAATTTTTGCATTATAATAAAACTATTGCCAGTTTTTGAAAAAACCTTTATTCTCTTCTTGTAATCAAAAATGAATATGGAGATGAAACATACTATGGGTCAACTAGGAGACGCCGATTACGTTCCCGACACCGCCTTTTTATCCTTCCCAGCAGCTAAAACATTTCACTTAGAATTTATCATACAGTTGGTTGTTATTTTCGTAGCTTCTATTTTGTATGCAATTTCTATGAATATGTTCTTTATCCCGCATAACATGATTAGCGGTGGATTCGCTGGAGTAGGGATGATTATCGGTTATTTAATGCACTACAATATCGGTGCACTTATCTTTTTACTAAACATTCCTCTTCTTATTTTAAGTCACTTTTACTTAGGCAAGAAGACAACCTTTTTAACAGCGTACTTTGTAGCTGTATCATCGTTAGCGATGAACATTATCCCTGTACACCAAGTTTCAGACGATATTTTACTATCTTCTGTATTCGGCGGTGTAATCTGCGGAGCAGCTTCAGGAATCATATTCCGATTTGCTTCTTCAACAGGTGGTTTTGATGTTGTTGGATTGATTGTAGCGAAATATCGAGATGTTTCAATTGGAGCAATCATATTTGTATTCAACTTAATCTTACTTGTTGTAGCAGGATTTATTTTCGGATGGGATATTACACTTTATACGTTAATTAGTCGATTTGTAGTCAGCAAAGTGATCGATGCTGTGCATACGAAACATATTAAATTAACGATAATGACAATTACAGAAAAAGGCGAGGAAATAAAAAGCGCCCTACTACATCACGGCATACGTGGCGTGACAATGGTAGATGCTGTCGGCGGCTATACAAACCATAAGAAAAAAATGATTTACACTGTCGTGACTCGCTATGAGTTAGGCGAAATGAAACGTATTATCCGTCAAGTGGATAATAAAGCATTTATGAACATTACTGAAACAGTTGAAATTGTCGGCCGTTTCAAACGCATATAAAAAGGTCAATACATGAAAGGGCATAACATATTAGTCATATATAATATGTTATGCCCTTTGTTATTCAACTCACGTACCCTTTAGCATAATACAATCATTAAGTTTATTACTACAAATCGGAGGATAGCATTCCATATACAATACTATCTGTCCATTCATCTTTATTCCAGAAATCTTGTATGAAATGTGCTTCCTTTCTCATGCCTATTCGTTCACACAATTTTTGTGAAGCTGTATTTCGTGCATCAAGATTAGCTTGTATACGGTGTACATTACATTCATTAAATAATTTAAATACCAAACGACTTACTGCTTCTGTTGCCAAACCTCTTCCAGTTACTTCATTTGAAAAACTATAACCAATCTCAACAGTGTCTTTCATATTTGTGTACCATACAGATAAATCACCAACTACTTTCGTTTTGTATATAACTGCTAAACTTAATATTGAATCTTTAGTAAGTACATTATTTTCTAGCTTCTTATTAAATCTTTTCTGCATGTCTTCATGAGTCCACTTATTATGTAATAGGAACTTACATGTATCATCATTATTATAAATGGCAAATACATCCTGTAAATCGGTACTCTTAAAAGGTCTAACTGTTAATCTTTCTGTTGTGAATTCCAAGTTAGCTCTCCTCCCTTCCATTCATGGCATAAAACATTTTTTATAGTATTTAAGTCCCCTTCTTATATCCCACCTTGATTACATATTTCATCATAGTAAATGAAAATCCTTCTTCCTCTAAACTGCACCGTTACTGGTATTTCTTTGCGCTTTTTATTTTTTACACTTATTACAAAATCAGATAATTCTATTATTATGCCTCTAAATGTGTTATAATGAAAACAGACTCACAAAAAAAGAGTATATAGACTTGGAAGTTTCTCTTATTTTACAAGCAAAAAGAAACGAGCAGTCGGGTATATTTCAGACACCATACACGTAACGGTTTAAAAAACCGATCACTCTTCAATGATCTTTTTATAAAAAGATACGTACAACTAAAACTCACTTCAATATACTATACCTACCTTTTTGACTTCCAAATCATCTTATTACATAAGGAGATGAACATATGAATCAATATATACGATATACAATAGCTGTCCTGTTTGCTATTATCGGCGGAACAATCTGCTTCTGGACAAACACTCAGCTTGGAGAGAATATCATTTTTAATGGAATCGAAACACTTGTAAGCGCTTCAATTTTAGGTGGATACATTTTCTTCCTCTTTAATCCAGAAGAAAATGCGCAAAAAACAATGTTATTAACAATGATCGGAATCGTTGGCGGATGTATTTCCTACTCAATGACTAACTATACATTATCACTTCAATTAAGCTCAGCTTTCTTCCACGGTCTATGGACTTGGTTCATTGCATTCTGTCTAGCAGATGTATTCAACCTATTACAAGACAATGAAGAAGAAAACGGTCGCCAAATTGAAAGTAACTCGTAAGCTGGAAGATGTTCTTCCAGCTTTTTTATGTTGTTGTGCATACCCCGACATTACAATAAAAAGAAGTTACCTTCACGGCAACTTCTTTTCCATATACCCCATCCAGTACCAACCAGATTATATCAGCGATTTTTCAAATATATCGGCGATTTCTCCACTTATATCAGCGATTTTTTCATTATATCGACGATTCGACACAGAATATCGACTTACCGACATTTTTCGACAATAAATTTTCATCTATATACCTCCGCTCGGAATCCGAAACGAAACGTGTGCCCCGCCTCTCACCTCACTATTTTCTACCTGAATTTTACCACCATGCTTCTCAACGATTGTCTTAGCAATATATAACCCGAGTCCAAAATGCTCCTTGCTTCCTGAACGCGACTGATCTCCCTGATAAAAACGTTGTAATACTTTTTTAAAATCTCCTTCTTGAAAACCAGGCCCTGAATCATATACATGAAACTCTATTGCTTCATGCCAAGCACATACTTTCAAAAGCATCTTCCCTGACACCGGAGTAAATCGAACTGCATTCATTACGATGTTGTCCATTACTTGACTGATTCGCTCTTGATCAAATACTAAGCTTTGTATATCCTCATTATTTTCAAAGATGACATCCCAATCAATTTCTTTTTTTCTAGCTATGCATTCATATTCTTCTAGTTTTTTAAGAAAGAATGGATTTATATGTACTTTATTTAAACGTAATTGAAATGAGAAACTCTCTAGCTCATTTACTATTTGGAACTCCTCAAGAAGCTTTGTCATTCTGTTTGTGTTTCTTTCAATCGTTTGTAAATACCGATGTAACAAATCTTCATTTTTCCATAAACCACTTTGCAAACCTTCTGTATGACCTTGCACAATCGTTAATGGCGTTTTCAAATCGTGAGAAATAGCTCTAATATATTCTCTCCTTTCTTCTTCTAACTCCCATTGTCGTGACAAACTAGTAGCTAGCGCTGCACGCATATTTTCAAACGAACTGACTAATTCACCAATTTCATTTTTCGCGTTGTACTCTAAATGAAAATTTAAATCCTGCTCTTGAATTCTTTTTGAGGCCTCTGATAGTTCAACTAGTGGTTTCTTTATTCTTTTTCCCATTCGATTTGAAATAATGTAGGACAAAATTGTAATGTATATAAAGGGTGAAGCTAAAAATAAGATTACAAAAAAGGAATCAACTGCCGAAGCAGTAGATATTGTTAAATGATAATTAAACCCTATCGCTCCTTGTAAATCTCCATTCCTATCTACTAAAGGCAGATATGTCGTAACTTCATTATCATCTTCTTCACCATAAATATTTGTATTAATAACACTCGAAATCGGTCTCTCATTTGTTATTAATTTCTTGTTATATGTACCATAAGAAATATCTCCTTGCCTATTAACAATTTGATATTTAATTCCCTCTTTAGGGACAATTTTCTCTAATCCATTTCGCTCTTTCTCATTTAACAATAGTATGCCTTTATCTTTTACATATTCTTTTATCATAGGGATTTTCTGTTCATAATAATTCGCAGGAAATACTTTCCCATTCTTCGTTAGCCAATACCAACCACTAGCCGCTGTTAAAACCGTTAGTATTAAACTACCAAGTAGAACTATTAAGAAGCCAGCTACTAGCTGTTGTTTAATCCTTAACCTTTGCATCAATTCTGTACACTCCACTTATATCCAATTCCCCACACCGTTTGAATATATGTATTTTCTCTGTCATATACACTAAGCTTTGTTCTAATTTTCTTTATATGCTCAACTACAGTAGAGACATCACTTTCACTATCATATCCCCAAATCTTTTCAAACAGCTGCTCTTTCGTCAAAACTTGACCAGCATGAAGTGCTAACATTTTCACAACTTCATACTCTTTCTTTGTAAAATGAATTTTTTCTTTCCCATTCATTATTTCGTAGTTTTGCAAATCTATTAATATACTTCCATAGCGTAGAAATTCCTTTTGATCTACCATTCTTAAATCTGTCGTACGGCGCAAATTGGCAACAATTCTTGCTTTCAACTCTTTTAAACTAAATGGCTTACTAATATAATCGTCTCCACCAATCAATAAACCTTCTATCCGAGACCGTTCACTACTATCCGCACTTAAAAATAAGATTGGGCATGCATAAGACTCTCTCATCTTCTCGCAAACTTTAAACCCATTCATATCTGGCAACATAACGTCTAAAATAATGAGATCCACGCTATTATCTAATTTCTTCAAAGCTTCTTCACCACTTAATGCACTTCTTACTTCATATCCTTCCATGACAAGACTATCTTCAATAAATGTAAGAATATCTGGTTCATCGTCTACAAGTAGTATTTTGCTCGTCACGGCAAGTCCCCCCTAATTAAATATATCTTTTTTACACCAACTAAACATAGCCGCTATTGCACATCCTCCTAAAATTGTACCATTTATCAGGTAAAATGTTCCTTTCCCCTCACTTAATATTCTTAGAATTGATCCACTTCCAATTACAAAATAACTTAATTCTTCATTCACATATAAACTTGCTACTAATAAACCAACTATTACAAAATACGTAATGATAGCGTTTTGAAACCACAGACTTACAAAACTACTCAACATTGTTAAAGCACTTGCTATAAACCATAGTATTAAATAATATTTTACAGTATATAAAATAGAAGCATTCGCACTATAAATGACTTGTTTATCTAAAAAGAATGTCTCTTCTGCACGCCTTATAAAAAATGTTCCATATATATAACTCTCAATGAATGCCATTAACAAAAACAAACTTACAATGCTCATTTGAGTAATCCATTTCGCCAATAATAATTCCCATCTACCTACGGGACGAATCATAACAAGCCGATACGCACCAGATGAAATTTCACTATTAAAACTATCAATAAATAAGATTGGAAAAATTAATAAGAATAACGTAAAATACCATTCTCTTGTAACTGCGACAGGAAAGTTTAAATTACTTAAGATTGCTTCTGTTCCTTTTGTATCATAAATGGCAACTCCAAAAGTATGAACCCATACGCTATGCAAAATAAGTAGCAGCCCAAAAATAACTATTAATGCTTTCGTCTTTTTTCTATTAAAAATCCGTTCAAATTCACTTATAAGTATTTGTCTCATTCTTCACACCTCACACAAAATTATCTTTTTTCCCTATCCAATAAACTGTTACAGTATTACAAACAACAATGTATAGTAGTAAAACTACAGATCCAAAAAGAATCATTCTTGAACTACCAGATAAAGATATAGCAATTCCTTCATGTTGCAATTTAATTAAAGAAGAATAATTAATATAAAGAAAAGTCGGGGATTGGCCTATCACTAACGCCATCGCTGGGTATCCAAAGGAAAATATAATGAATCCCATACCAAGAAGAGTCGCACTTGTTGTCGATTTACTTATAACCGACAGCATAATTAATATGCTAGCCATTGCTATTAAAGTAAGATAAGCAATTCCGTAATAAGAAATACAGTATAAGAACACGCCAAGTGCATTCGTTTTTTCCGTATGATAAAACAAAAGAATATTCGGTTCATGCTCAAAGAAAATATAGCCAATACAATAACTGCAAATAAAATAAACACTTATAAATAGCAAACTTACCGCTACTATCGTAATTATTTTTGCAATCAAAACCTCCGAATACGTATATGATCTTTGGATTACCATCCTAATTTGACCGCTATGATACTCTTGAGCAAACACAAGAACAATTAAAACGAGTAAAACAAGATTACATATACTCATAAGCATTTCAGATAATGCAAGGACGGGGAACGAATTCGCATATGTATAATCAACCGCTATCCTTTCGACCTCTTGATTATGTTTTAAATAGTACTTAGCAGCCCCAAGTAACATCACTGGTATCATCAAAAAACAAAGCCATGTTACTTTCTTCGCCCAAAGCCGCTCCCATTCCGAGCGTACTAACATCATCATGAGCTCATCATCTCCACGAAAATATCTTCTAATTCTTTATTCCTTCCTTGCAATTCTTCCGTCGTTCCCCGCCATATTAATGATCCTTCTCGAATCATGACCCATGAATCACACATAAGCTCCAATTCACGAATTAAATGACTAGAAATAAAGAAAGTAATTCCCTTCTCACGCTGTAAATCGAGTACAATTTTACGAAGCTGCTTAATTCCAACTGGATCTAATCCATTAGACGGTTCATCCAAAATAATAAAATCTGGATTCCCAAGAAGCGCCTGTGCAATCCCTAAACGCTGCTTCATCCCTAACGAATACGTACCAACTTTATCGTCAGCACGATTTTCTAAACCGACGATTTCTAATACTTGCTGCACTTTATTTTCAAGAACTTCTCCACCAGTACGTAGCGTAATCCTCCCTAAATTCCGTAAATTTTTTCTTCCTGACATATAAGAGAAGAAAATTGGAGCTTCTACAATTGCACCTACATGCTGAAGAGCTTCTTTCCGACTTTTTTGTACGCTAATTCCATTAACTAATATCTCTCCTTCATTTGGTCGAATTAACCCCATAATCGTTCGAATAAGAGTTGTCTTCCCAGAACCATTCGGCCCAACAAAACCACAAATCTCATTTTTATAAACAGAAAAAGACATATGACTTAGCAACGTTCTCCCCTTCACCTTTTTCGTCACATCTCTTACTTCTAAAACCGCTTTTTTCATCTCTATCGCCTCCTTATTCTAAGAATAGAAGGTAAAAATAAACAATTTATAAACAAATAAAAAGAAGTTACCCTCACGGCAACTTCTTTTCTATATACCCCCTCCGGTATCAACCGGATTATATCAGCGATTTTTCAAATATATCGACGATTTCTCCACTTATATCAGCGATTTTTTCATTATATCGACGATTCGACACAGGATATCGACTTACCGACATTCTTCGACAATCAAAACGCTCAACATACCCTATCCCCCAAGCAATTTACTGCCGAACTCTACGATTAAAAAGATAATTAATAGGATCGCGAGTATTTTTAATGCTACATATGCCACTTTAAAAACAACATAAATGAGCAAGACGATTAAAATAATCGTTAAAATTTCCATCTAGAATTCCTCCAAGCTTTGCTCTTCACATCTTATTTTACTCGCCCCACACTTTTTATGGAACGGCATAAGACGACATAGAAAAAAGAGGATACCTCACCCATCGTAAGATACCCTCTCTTTCAGCTGCTCAAACCATTCTCTCTCTAATTGTAAATATCCCATTTCACTCTTCTCAGCGCTCTTCAATTCTTTATCGGCTTTCCTCATATAAACGTTGGAAGCTTCCATATCGCCCTCTACATATTTCACAATTCCTTGTGTACGATAATACCCATGTAAGTCTATTTTTGTAATAGCCTTTCCACGTTCCTTTGCTTCTTGCAAAGAAAGACGATCCATCTCATAAAGAGCTTTATATAAAAGATACCAACTATGAAAACTACTAACGAAAAACTTATTTTCTTTCGTTACAGGTAGTTGAACAATTGTTTCTACATACAGTATCGCTCTTTCCATCCCCTCTTGATCAGCTCTAGCATAAAAAACGAGCATAAGTCCACTCATTATATCTCTTATACTTTTATCCTCTTTTAATTTTTCCTCACTAAGCTCTATTAATCTCTCATCCCAATCTTTCGGCCTTTTATAACTAAATAATTCACTCGATACTTGAATGTTATATAAATGCTGCCTAGCCTTTTCATCATCTTTAATTAAAATAAGAAATTGCATGCCATCACTCAAAAACGTTCCTTTTATCGGTACGATTGTAGCTGCAAAAATGACAAAGTGTAAAACAGAAAAATATAAAAGATATTGATAATAACTCACCATGTATATGTAACCGGAAGTAATACCAAATAATAAACTCGTAATCGGTCCACCTAAAGTCATCCATGCCCATTTTTTTGAAAGATTCGGTGTCTCTATAGAAGGAGGCACTAACATCGCCACGCCTCCAAAGTACATCCACAATTTATTTTCTCGAATGCGTACTTTCCCCTTCTCTTTTTGAAAAGTAATCGGCCCTACTGTCATAAATTTGAAATTCAAACCGCCTATTAAACCAACTACTACATGTCCTAGCTCATGAATGGTTAACACTAACAATGCAATTCCAACTATTGCCCATAGGTTCAAAATTACTTCTAATTTCCCAGTTCGGATTACTCCGTATAAAATGGACAGAATTAGCGCCACTGTCATTGAGCCAGCTGGCCTTCTTAAAATATCCACCTTTTTCTCCCCTTAATAAATCATTTTTCTATGCATTTCGTACATATATGTTCCAACATGTAAAACCCAAATAAATGAAATCATAATAACCATAAGGAAGTCCTTCCCATCTAACAGCGCATACACAATCGCTACAAACCATGCACAAACAAGTGTCATATTTGTATAGCGATATGCTTTATATCCCGCTTCATGTACAATTTGTTGTTGTCCTTCATCTGCATTTTTCGCCCACATTTCCATTGACTGTGAATACGTTACACTCTGTTCTGGGTATAACGTGTTATATTTCTTTCTCGTTACACTTCCTAACCAAGTCGTTATCATAAAGCCGACTGTAGACAGCGTTAAACTGACGATCACCCAAAATAAATTCCCCGCAGCCACATACACTTTATAAACAGAAATAACAGAACAAACGAACCAGGACATAACGACAATTTCCATTACTCGTAAATAAATGAGTGCGATTCCAAGCCTTCGTCCGCTACTACTTTCTTCTTCATCTCTTGTCTGTAAAAGCGCCCTTGTACGCTTCCCAATATAATATATCGCCCCTACTCCAAGTAGCATCATTATAACAATACTTATAACAGATGGCATTTTGCTAGTACTAGTTGTCGCAATATCTCCTCCTACATACCCTATAAATCCACCAAAAACCGCTCCCACTAACAACTTTACTATTGCTGATTGTTTCCCCTTCACTTTACTCTTCCCCCTCCACCAACTCAAATATTTCCTCCACCGGTACGTTGAAAATTTGTGCAATTTTTAACGACAATACGATAGATGGTGCATAATCCCCGCGCTCAATTAAACTAATCGTTTGCCGCGATGATCCAATCGCTTTCCCTAAATCCCCTTGTGATAAACGATGCTTTGCCCGCAATTCTCTCACTCGATTTTGAAGCTTCATGTCTTCCCTCTTTTTCATTTATTTAATCAAATTGTAAATAATACCCTTATTTTTGTCAATTATAATTGTCATTTTGACGTTAATAATTGACAAAAATAAAGATATATTATGATGGAAATAACCTATATAATGAATGTGAAATATTAAACAAAGGAAGTGACCTATGAATAAAACATCTACCTTTTCTTACATTCTTACTAAGCTTACAGCAACTTTCTTGTTATTATTACTTATTAGCACGCTTCTCTTAACAACTAGTCAACAAACATTATATAGTTTCTTAGCTGGATTACGAGAACTACTATATATTCCCTTCGTTCCTATTCTTGCGGCATATGCAATTTTTTGTTCTATTTGTATCGATAAATTGAAATTAAAAACATATACGAGACTGAAGACATTGTGCCTTTATATTTTTTGCGGCTATTTATTTTCTCTTCCATTCCTAATATTTAAAGAAGCTAGTCTAATACAGTTCTTATTTCTCGGATCAATTGGAGCAATATGTTCTCTTTTTTTCTATTTATGTACAGTTATAGCAACAAAATTTAAGTGGATACCGTATTTCGTACCAAGCATTATGCTTATTATATTTATCACAATCAACTTAATAGATATAGAAAAGTTTGGAACATCAAAAGAACAATGGGTCGAAACAAAAACCGATAACTCTTTCGAAGCATCTTTTCAACATTTTAGTGGTGAACATAAAGTCCCAATTGAACTAAAACGAGGTGACATATTAGAATTCACTATTGAATCACGAACTGATAATTCGAGTGGCTACATAGGGGACATAAAAATGGCTAGTGAATTTCAAGAGGAAGAAAATTATTTAGCTCCAGCTGGTCCTAATACGTACCATTTCGCAGCAATTAAGACAGGTACTTATTACATTATAGTTAGCGGAAATCAATTAAAAGGAAAGTTGAAAATAGATTGGAACATCAAATAAAAAAGGCAGTGCATTTGCACTGCCTTCCTAAATTCTGACATAGAATGGATTCCATATTAACTTGCGTTTTGTAATAATGCTCGTTTTAACTGTTTGCGGAAACGAACTCCTAACGTAATTGCTACAATCGCAATCACTCCAAAAATAATTTTACCGATGTGACCTTCTAACGCTCCAAAAATATCATGTAAGTTTCCACCTAACCAGTAACCACCGATTAAGAAGAATGATACCCAAAATAGAGCACCTGAGTAAATTGTAATTGCAAAACGGCGGAATGGTAAGTTAATAATTCCTGCAAAGTATCCTGTAAAGTGACGTACACCAGGAATAAAGAAACCGATAAAAATCAAGAAGTATCCATACTTATCAAACCACATTCTTGTTAAGTCGATTTTTCTTTGTGTTAAAAATACGTATTTCCCATACTTTTGAACAAAGGGCATTCCTAATTTATTTCCTAAAAAGTATTGGATTGTCATTCCTACACTTGTCCCAATGAAGGATAGGATAATTAAAATCGGTAAACTTAAATCACCCTTATGTGCTAAAAATCCCGCATATGCTAACGTTGGCTCTCCCGGAAACGGAAGTGCAATATATTCTAACAGCAAACCAACAAGTACAACATAGTACCCGTATTGCTGAAATAATTCATGAATCCATTCCATGTCATCTCTCCTTTCAATCACGTGCAACTTCTTACTAATATTGTATAAAAAAATTGTCGAAATAACTATCACAATAGCTTACATTTTTATTACATTTTTGTAAGGCTCTCACTAAACTTTTACGTTCATTATGTACTCTCATTTTAAAACAATTTAACAAGTATACACTGCGAAAAATTAGGGCCTTAATATGCACTTTTTATCCATTTTTTAACACTTAAAAATCGTTATATTTTGTTCTTAATAAAAAACCACTACAAACTCATACTAACTTCATATTAGCTTCATATAAGTATTGTAAGATTATATCGGAATTTGTTGAAAAATTTAACCAATATATGACTAAACATTAATTTGAATAAATATTAATCGCTTTTCGAAATTGAAAAAAGGGTGAATAAAAAATGGAAGCTTATAAAATGCACGATTTTATTAATACAAATGTTGAATCTCACCAAAATGAAACCGTTTTTAATTTGCACATATGTGAAACAAATGAATTTGACGTAAGTTTAACAAAGTCTACAACACTGTCTTTTATCGTTTCAAAAAAGAACATTAAGATTGTTACGAAAAAATGGATTAATTCAAATCAAGAAAGCATGATTGGCAAAAGCTACATCATTCCAACGAAAGCTTTTCACTACTTCTTACCAATTATTTCTGAAACTGAAGATGAATTAAATATTCAAATTCAAAGTTTTGGACTACATGGCGAACTTTTATTAAATGAAAGATTACTTATTGATAAAAACAACAAACACAATGCCAAAATTACTACCTTCTTTGAAACATTAGATGAAAATGTAAATAAAGTATTACGAGGATTGCAAATTCATTGTATGTAAGACTATTACAATAGTAAAAAGGAGAATAAAATGAAAAAACTATTATTAAGCGCACTATTATCATTAGGAGTTTTAACTATTCCATTCACAAATGCTGAGGCAGCTGCAACAAATGATCAGCTTATCGTGAATACACAGTTAAATAAAATGGATTATTATCAAAACGGAAAATTCATAAAAAGTTTTACTGTCGCTACTGGAAAGGCAGCTACTCCTACACCTAAAGGTACTTTTCAAATCGTAAATAAAATTAAAAATCGTCCTTATTACACAGGCAAAATTAAAGGCGGCGATCCGCGCAATCCACTTGGTGACCGTTGGCTCGGACTAAACATGGCAGGAACTTACGGAACAACTTATGCGATTCATGGTACGAACAATAATCAGGCAATTGGTAAGTGGACAACACTAGGTTGTATTCGTATGTATAACAATGATATACACTGGTTATTTGAGCGTATTCCCCAGCAAGCTACTGTCACTGTAAAATAACCTCAAAGCGCGATTTACGTATAGCCAAGAATTTTATGTCTTGGCTTATTTTATTTCTTCATTTACAGTAGCAAAACAACTGTATTTACATATATAATAGGAATAGATTGTGTTAGGTAACATCCAAACATTGATAAACATGGATATTAAAATTATACAGTTATAATATTTTATAAATTTTACAATGCATACTATAATAGAATTACTGTAATTCTTAAATATTCAGTTTCACTAAACAACTCCCCTTGCTACTTTCATGATTATTTTATGGCAGGGGCTTATTATATGTATAAACAATCTGAGTCATCGGAAAAATGATGAATTCGAATATTGCAGTTAAAAGCGTTATTTAGGAGGTGTTACTATGACGCATATACTGGTGATTGAAGACAACCCAGATATACAAGAACTAATTCGTGAATTTCTAATGGCACAAAACTTTACTGTTGATGTCGTTGGTGCTGGAACAGAAGGTATACTTCTTTTCCAAAAAAATTCATACGATCTTGTCCTCCTTGATGTGATGTTACCAGATATAGATGGCTATAGTATTTGTAAAATTATGCGAGGACAATCTGATGTACCAATCATTATGTTAACAGGCTTACATAATGAAGAAAGTGAAATTAAAGGATTTGAATTAGGTATTGATGACTATATTACGAAACCGTTCCATTACACCGTATTTATTAAACGTGTAGAAGCTGTATTAAGAAGGGCAGCAACGAAGGAAGCCGAAGCTGCGACTATACTACAATTCCATGAATTGATGTTAAATTCTACAGCATACGCCGCTTATGTTCATGGTAATCAAATTGAATTGACAACAAAAGAATTTGAAATTATTTATACTTTACTGCAAAATCGAGGAAAAGTATTATCAAGAAGTGATTTGTTGAATAAGGTATGGGGCTATGAACATTATGGTGATGTAAGAGTTATAGATACACACATTAAAAACTTACGAAAAAAATTAGGAATTCCTTATATTAAAACGGTGAAAGGCATTGGCTACAAAATCGAATCGTAGCAAAGACAACATCACCAAAAATATTTTCATCAAAACCTTATTATTTTGTATTCTTTTATCACTTTGTCTTTATCAAGTTATTTACTTCTTAGCTTCAAACTACGATAAAGAACGTTTTACGAAAGAAAATGGAACGCATACTACAGAACAAGCGGATTCAGATGAACAAAACGACCAAAGTAAAATGAATCAAAATAAAGCTGTATCACAGGGGGATATGTTTAATTTCCAATCTTCTATTATAGATTATAATTCTCTCTCTACAGCTATCAACCATCTTTTGCAGCCTAGCCAAACTGCAAAAGCAAAAGAACATACTCAAAATATTTCGGGGAAAAATAGCGCTTCTGCTCCGTCTACAGAAACGGAAAAGCAAGTCGCTACTAATGATGCCTTACATAAACAAAATGCAGCAAGTAAAGCAAATGATGCACAAGATGATCCAAAATTAACAGACGCACTGCAGCAGTTAGCTCCACATATTGGCGCGACAATGCTTGCATTATCTTTGCTCGGATCTTTAATTTATGCAAAACTAATTGCTAAACCTTTTCAATATATGAGTGATGCTTTAAAAGATATTATGAATCTTGATTTCTCAGATAAAAAGCTACTCAACAAAAATACGGATCAAACAGATTTTGATTTACAAGTAGCTGCTTCACAAGTACCAAATATAGTGAAGAATTTACATGCAAGCAATCAAGATTTAAGAAATGAACTCAAAAAGGAACAACAATTAGAACAATCTCGTAAAGAATTTATGTCTATGGTTTCCCATGAATTAAAAACACCAATCGCAGCCGTTATGGGACAACTAGATGGCATGATTCACGGAATTGGAGCTTATAAAGATAGAGATAAATATTTAAAACGTTCCTATGAAATGATGCAAGACATTAACATATTAACGGAAAAAATGTCGGAATTATCCAAAATACAAAACCCTCAATTTAAACCTGATTTAAAAGTTATCTCCTTAACTAATATTATTGAGGACGTTATGAAGAAAGTAGATTATTTCGTATCTGTAAAGCAGTTAAATGTTCAATCTAACATTAAACAAGATGTACAAGTTTTAGCTGATCCTAAATTTATTCAAACTGCCATTTTTAACATTATTTCAAATGCAATTCATTATACAATTGACCATCAGCATGTATATATAAAGCTTTATGAAAAGCCAAACGGTTACGCATTAGAAGTATTAAATACAGGTTCACAAATAGATGAGGATAAACTTGCCCATTTATTTGAGCCATTCTATCGCGCAAACCCTGACAAACATGGCTTAGTACAAGGCAGTGGTCTTGGGTTATACATTGTAAAACAAATACTAGATAAACATCAATTTCCTTATGGTATACAAAACACGCCTCAAGGTGTAAAATGTTCTATTGTATTCCCAAAAGCAATGTAAAAACCTACTACAATTTCATATCCCAAATTCATACTTCGTATGAGTGGCGGAATTTTGTAGAGTATATGACTCTGTTTCGTTCGCCCGTTATCCTTATTTGGATAGCGGGCGTTTTTTATTATGTAAAAGGAGGATTTTCATGGAGAAATTTAAATATTCATTACTCGTTTTATTCGGAGCTTGTAGCTACGGCGTACTTTCAACTATTTTCAAACTCGGATTCATTGATGGATTTTCAGCCCATCAACTATTAGGAGGTCAATATGTCTTCGGATGGATCGGTCTTCTTCTGCTCGTTCTTTTCGTTTCACGTCATAAAGTAACAAAAAAGCAATTCTTTTCCTTACTAACAGTTGGCACAACGATGAGTATGACCGGTATCTTCTACGCTATTTCTGTAGAAGAACTACCAGCATCTATCGCTGTCGTCCTACTTTTCCAGTTCACATGGATTGGTGTCGTTATTGAAGCAATTGCAAACCGAACATTTCCAAGCCGTGAGAAAGTTATATCTATCATTATTTTATTTACTGGTACATTGTTTGCAGGCGGTGTCTTTGAAGGCCTCGGGCAAAGCTTTTCCACGAAAGGTATGATCTTTGGTCTATTAGCCGCTGTCTCTTTTTCATTCTATGTTTTTGCAAGCGGGCGTGTTGCTACAGAAGTTCCGCCTTATACGAAAAGCTTTCTTATGACAACAAGCGCTACTCTTATCGTATGCCTATTCTTCCCGCCAACCTTTTTAACCGATGGTGCCCTGCAAGCCGGCCTTTGGAAATATGCTTTCTTCCTCGGGTTGTTCGGCGTTGTCGTACCTGTCATTTGTTTTTCAATTGGTGTACCGAAAGTAGGAACAGGACTTGGTACAATACTAGGAGCAGCTGAATTACCAACCGCCATTATCGCTTCTATTACACTTGTACATGAAGTCGTAACGTTTATGCAGTGGATTGGGATCATCTTTATACTACTTGGGATTTTCACTCCTCAGTTACTTACGGCTAGGAAAGAAAAGAATCAGAGTAGCGTGCATAACGCATGAAAATAGCAACTTGCATATAAATGTAAATGCAGTTACAATGTGATATAATTTCAAATCTATTTGGAGGTATAAATGACTATTTTAAGCGTAGCCTTTTTTGCTATTATGTGTATCTTCTTCCTAATAAGATATATGAAAGAAAAGAAATTTTACGATGTGCTCCTCATTCCCATTTGCATATATGCTGGGGCAGTCAAAACTCCTTTAGTAGAGTACTTAAACTTTAATACCACATTCAAAATAACATATGATATTGCAGCTATTATTCTCGTAATCCTTGCTGTGCTGTTCTTCTTAAAAGATAAGAAAGAGAATCCTACTGCATAACAAAAGACCTTTCATGTATTTGAAAGGTCTTTTTCTCTATCTCACTTTACTGCTCCATATAATTTCTCTACCTCATGCTCAATTTGTTTTACATCAATTCGCTCAAATAGTGGCTGCACGCTATCAATTCTATTCGGCAACGTGTTTTGAGGCTCCCAATTTCGGTTCACAATCGATAATGTGTTTCTAATTCTTTCACTTGAAAATGGTAAAAACGGTTCAAGGAGATTTACATACGGCCAAGCGCCTCCAATAAAAATACTCATCTTACATTCCTCCTTTTAAATATAAAAAGCCCCGCCCCTATCTAAAAAAAGATAAGGGCGGGGCTGTATAAACAGTCGCGGTACCACCTTATTTCGCCAATTACTCACATAATTAGCCTTAACAAATACGGAGCTATATGCTCTTATACTGTGGTTTTGATAACGAGTACCAACTCTCGTCGCCGCCTACTATTATCATTTCATAAGTTCAGGACGAAGCTCAAAGGCCATTGTTCAAATGAATATTCTTGCTTCTTCTCAGCTACCGAAGCTCTCTGGACAGAATGCTTTCATTCTACTTTTCCTTTTCAACGCTTTTGTATATAACACGTATTTTACGACTTAATAACAGAAAAATCAAACTTTTATTCAGGAAGAAAAGGAAATCCCATCCCCCTGCCGAATAACTATACGTTCACAAAAGGAGTGATATGATTGAATCAAAAACAACTAAGCGCACGTAATGAAAAAAGCTGGAATGCAGCTGCTTATGAAGCTTGGACGAATCGCCACGGGGCACCAGCTGATTATGCGAAAAAAATCATGGAAGACCCTATGCGCGAGGTAAATCACTATTTACCTTACATACAATCTCCAACAGGAAAACGTATTATTAATTTACTCGGATCAAAAGGGAATAAAGCTGTTGCTCTCGCTCTTTTAGGAGCTGACGTAACAGTTGTTGATATTTCAGCAAGTAATGCAAAATATGCAAATGAACTTGCAGAAGCAGCAGGTGTCTCTATACAGTATGTCGTTTCTGATGTATTACATGCGCAGCTCTCCGAATCATTTGATATCGTATTGCTGGAACTCGGTGTACTCTATTATTTTTTAGATTTAAAACCGCTCTTTCAAAAAATTGCTACTTTACTTAAAGAAGATGGAATGCTGATCCTTCGTGACTATCACCCTGTTTATACTAAATTATTAGGAGTCGACCACCCATCATTTCGAGCAAATGGAAATTATTTTGATGAAGGATTAATTGAAGATGATGTTGCTTATAGCATCCTTCTTACAGAAGCGCAAAAAGAATCGTTACCTAAAACAACCATCCGTCGCTGGACGCTAGGAGAAATTATTACAACTCTTGCGGGGGAACATTTTAAAATTGAAAAACTAGTTGAAGAACATGGGCCCCACCAAAGATGGGTCTTCCCTTCTACTGCACCGGAAGGAATGGAAGAGCGTGTGCCGGGTCTCTATACATTAATTGCGACAGCATGCAAAAAAGGATCCCTTCACGGATAGGATCCTTTTTGCATGCTCACGCATATAAGTTGAGGTTGGAGATTACCATAATTCTGTAGAATAGGACACAAGATATTTCAACATTTCGTCTCTGACTTACGTCGTCAAAAAGGGGTATGACCAACATAACGAAGAGTAATGTTTATAGTTGATACTGATAATCGTTATCAACTAATTAGAAGTATACATGATGTTATTTCAAATTACAATAGCATTTCTCATTTTTATTTATGAATTTTTTGATATACAAATGTATACATTTTAAGAACATTTACTCATATGAATCTGCCATATTCCATTATCTGCTATAATTTTTATTGAACAGATTAATAACTTCATAATGATGTTTTTATTAATTCTGCTCTAAATATTTATAAATTATAATAAACAGTTTTTAAAAGGCAGGGGTAACGATGAAATATGTTAGTATTCGAAAAAAACTACTGTTCACACTCTTAAGCATTTCTTCTTTATTTAGCATTGCTCTTATTGTTATTCTTTCATTCGCTATGAGCCAAGCGAGCGAAATTGAAATGTTAAAAAATGACGTATCCAAAAGAGCAACGATTTTAAAAGAACGCGGTGATTGGTTCCAAGCACAAGTTGCTGGTTTACAAGAATATTTACTATCACATGATCAAAAAGGATTGGATAAATTCAACCGAGAAGGAAAAAAACTAGCTGATACGAGAGAAAAAGTAACAAGTGATAAAAAACTCCCAGAAGGAATGAAAGAAGCCATTTTAATGGGCGGAAAATGGCGAAGCGTCATAGATAATGAAGTCCTCCCTCTCGCTCGAGAAGGAAAATGGGACGAAGCATCTAAAATCGCTTTAGCTCAAACTGATTACGTAAACGACCTTTTAAGTCGTTTTACGAAATATGCGAATGAAGAAAATAATAAACGTGACGCATTAATTGCTGACGTGGAATCTTCTTCATCCCTTATTCAATATATTATCTTCTTCTCACTCATTACATGTACAGTAACGTCTATTTTATTAGCATGGTGGTTCTCTGGTAAGCTTGTTAAACCAATACGACAAATTGATGAGAAATTAAAAGAATTAGCTTCGCAAGATGGTGATTTAACTGCTAGATTGCATGTAACGAGTAAAGATGAAATTGGTGATATCGCCAATTCCTTTAATCAAATGCTCGCTAATTTACAACGTATAATAAAACAAGTGCAACAAACATCAACAAGTGTAAAAGAAGCATCTGAAAATGTGTTTATCGAAACAACTGCTTCTATGGAAAATACAGCAAAAACTGAGGAAACTATGAATGCTCTTGAGCATAATATTCGTTCACAAGTCTCCAGCATCGAAGAAAGTTCAACTGCAATGGACGATATGGCAACGAGTGTTCAACGTATTGCAGAATCCGCCTCTTCTGTTGCTAGCCTAGCTGTTACTACTTCAGAAAAAGCTGATAGTGGGAATAAAGTCATTGAGAAATCTATTACACAAATGCATACCATTAATGAAGCTGTGAACGCTACATCACAAGTAGTAGAACGACTCATTACACATACAAATCATATTGATACTGCACTTCAATCTATTTCTAATATCGCGGAACAAACGAATTTACTCGCTTTAAATGCTTCCATTGAAGCGGCTCGTGCTGGTGAACATGGAAAAGGCTTCGCTGTTGTTGCCGATGAAGTACGAAAGCTTGCTGAACAATCTCAGCTAGCAGCAACTGATATTAACCATTTACTTCATCAAATTCAAGCAGATACAAAAATAGCAAATGAAATGATGACGCAAGGTCAGTCAGAGGCTTCTGAAGGCATTACAGTCATTCGTACTGCTGGATCTTCATTCTCAGAAATTGTTAACCACATTAACAAAGTTTCTACACAAATGCAGGAGGTGTCTGCAACTGCTGAAGAAATGGCCGCAAGTTCTGAAGAAATGAATGCAGCTTTAAATAACATCGCTTCTATTTCAAATGAAGTTGCCGCCGAAACATCACAAACAGCAACTTCAGCTGGTGACCAAGTAAACAAAATGAGTGTCGTTGCTAAAAAAGCATCTGAAATGAAAACGACCGTACAAGAACTTGAAGTCCTCGTTTCTCATTTTAAAACAAATGCTTAAAGTAAAAAAAGAGAGATTTACAATCTCTCTTTTTTCACTTTAAAATATCTCTTTCTATCTCTCATTCCGTCTGCTATAATTCCTAAAGGAAAGAAGAAAGCTTTATTCCAAACGGAGTAAAGCTTTCTTTCAATTTTTTACATTAATTAATTCTAATACTATGATTTCACAAAGGAGGATTTTATGATATGAGTTTTATTAGCATTCGAAAAAAACTAATGTTCATGATGGGAACGATTTGCGCTTTATTTGGAATCGCCTTAGCTTTTATTTTGTTTTTTGCTATTGATCAATCTCGTCAAGCTGAAGCACTACAAAAAGAGATTTCCCCCCTTGCAACACAATTAAAAGAGCGCGGGGATGCTTATCAAGTACAGCTCTCTGCTTTAAGAGGGTATTTATTACAACATGATCAAGTTGAATTAGACAAATTTAACGAAATGAGTAAACTTCTTGAAGATAAGAAAGATGAGCTTCTTTCTTATCCTAACCTTTCTCAATCTGTAAAAAATACAATGGAATCAGGATCCACTTGGAGAAAATTCATTGAAGAGAAAGTTTTCACTCTTGCAAAAGAACAAAAGTGGGAAGAGGCCCTGCAAGTAGCTTATGCAGAAAATGGTACTGTATATAAAGTAATTGGTGACTTCACAAATTACAGTAATGAACAAGCTAAGTTACGTGATCAATCTATTAAAAAAATTGATCAATCTTCACTACAAATTGAATATGTTATTTTCTTATCACTTGTTATTTGTATTATTGTAGCTATGATTCTTGCATGGTGGTTCTCTGGTAAACTTGTAAAACCAATTCAACAAATTGATGGTAAACTAAAAGAATTATCATCTCAAGAAGGTGACTTAACAGCCCGCCTACAAGTAAATAGTAATGATGAAATTGGTACGATCGCAACATCATTTAATAAAATGTTAGAAAACCTACAACATATCATTAACCGTGTTCAAAAAACATCTGTAGAAGTACAAAACGCTTCTGAAAATATGCTAGAAAAGACGAATATATCACGTGAGGCAACAATAAAAGTTCAAAGCTCGATGTCTAGCTTAAATGCAAGTATTCAATCACAATCTGCTAGCATGGAAGAAAGCTCAACTGCAATGGACGATATGACAGTAAGTGTTCAGCGCATTGCTGAATCTGCTTCATCTGTAACTGAACTTGCTGTAGCTACATCTGAACAAGCTAACGATGGAAATACTGTTATTCAAAAATCTGTTTCACAAATGACAACGATACACGACGCGGTAAATGCTACATCAGAAGTGGTCGAACGTCTAATCACTCATACAAAATATATTGATACAGCTGTACAATCTATTTCTAATATTGCAGAACAAACAAACTTACTTGCTTTAAACGCCTCTATTGAAGCAGCTCGTGCTGGCGAACAAGGAAAAGGTTTCGCTGTCGTGGCTGACGAAGTTCGAAAACTTGCTGAACAATCTAAAACAGCGGCAACAGATATTAACCAGCTACTACATCAAATTCAACAAGACACTGAAACTGCTAACTCTATGATGTCACAAGGCCGTTCGGAAGCATCTGAAGGCATTCATGTTATTCGCGAAGCTGGCAATTCTTTCACAACAATTGTAGAACAAGTAAACAAAGTATCTACTCAAATGCAAGACATCTCAGCAACTGCTGAAGAAATGGCTGCAAGTGCTGAAGAAATGAACGCTTCACTGAATAACATCGCTTCTATTTCTACTGAAGTATCTAGTGAAACAGCGGCAACAGCACAATCTGCTGAGAAAAAAGTCGTTACGATGAATGAGATGACACAAACAGCTAAACAAATGAAACAAACAGTTGAAGAATTAGATCAACTCGTATCTCATTTTAAAACTGAATAGCTATTCCAAAAATATTCCTCTTCCAAGAGGAATATTTTTTTGAGCTCATTTCCTGCACTTTATGCATATATCCGTTATAATGAGAATCGATATCATTAATATGTAGGGGGTGCTACACATGTCACAACAAGCATTTGAAGAAAAGTTATATGCAAACTTAGAAGCTGTTATTGACCCTGAACTCGGTGTTGATATTATTAATCTTGGATTAGTTTATGACGTTACAGCAGATGAAAATAATAATGCTGTCATTACGATGACTATGACTTCTATCGGTTGTCCAATGGCTGGGCAAATTGTATCAGACGTTAAAAAAGTATTATCAACGAACGTACCTGAAGTCAATGAAATAGAAGTAAATGTCGTATGGAATCCGCCCTGGTCTAAAGAACGTATGTCACGTATGGCGAAAATCGCATTAGGTATTCGCGACTAAATAAAGTGAAACTTGAATCAGTGGGGGGTTCCTCATCCCCACTGCCCATAAAAGCGGGATAAAGAAAGACCTGACATCCTAGTCAGGTCTTTTTCTCTTATTATTTTACGCCTACTGCATCATAAGCTTTCGTTACAGCTTGTACAGCTTTAGAGTTTTTACCATATAAATCTTCAGCTGACTGAAGTGCTGCTTGACGCATCATCTTAAAGTCAGAGTTTGCAGTTAAATATTTCGTAAGAGCACGGTAATAAATTTTTTCTGTCGCTTCACGGCCTACTCCTGTTACTTTCACGCCGTAATGCTCCCCGCCTTCAGATACTAAGTATGCAGCTTTATTGTTAATGCTACTGTTAATATGAACGCCGCCATTATCAGCTGTTCCAGTGTAGCGTTTATTGTAATGATCTGGGTAACCTTCACCTGGTTTTAATGGGTTTGGAATAGACGCTGGATCTTTCAATGAACGAAGTGCATCACCAGGTTTACCAGGTGTATAAATGTCAGCACCTAAATCCCAGCTCTTCTTCTCAACCATAACACCCATAATATCAGATAACGATTCATTTAACGCACCCGGCTCATTTTTATAAACAAGATTTGCTGTATGCTCAGTGACAGCATGCGTTAATTCGTGACCGATAACATCTAGTCCAGCAGATAATGGAATGAATGTTTTACCATCGCCATCACCATACATCATTTGCACACCGTTCCAAGCTGCGTTATTCCAGCTTTCTCCAACGTGAACAGTAGAAATTAGCTTCGCACCTTTATCATCGAAAGAGTTACGATTAAATGTCTTTTTATAGTAATCATATACTTTCCCTGCATTTACATGCGCATCAACTGCCGCTTTATCTTCGAAGAACTTAGATTTACTTTCAACTTCTTCTCCTGTATATCCAAGCCATTGCGAGAATAAATTAAACAAGTTTTCATCCATATTTTCTGCGTCAAATGTATGAATACCTTGTCCTCGCTTACCATCAAATAAGTTGAATTGTCCTGTTTTCGTATCTTGAGCAATTTCAAATGATTGTCTAGCACCTAATACTCCGTAACCAAATCCAGTAATGTTATCTACAGCGTTATATTTCTCAATCACATTTCCATTTGTCGCATCAACAAAATAATGCCAATACCCTGGAGCTGGCTTTGAAATCGATGCTTTCACTAAGTATGCAAGATAGTAATTTCCATCTTTTTCATACACATATAAATCTTTTTTCACACCGTCATAATTCTTTACTTTACCAACTTCTTTTTCAATATCTGCCTTTGCAATTGTTTCTGCTTGCTCTGCACTAATCTTTGCAAATGCAGGAATATTTTTATCCTCTAAATTCGGAATAACTTGTCCGAAGAATGCTTTTACATTATTCTCTTTATCTAGTGTAACTGTTTGATCTGAACCGTACACAGGAATGTTATTATGTTTCTCAACTAGCTTCACGTGTGTTGTACCGGATTCAGCATCTTTTTCTTCCCCAACGACATTAAAGTGTTTATCAATATTTCCTGCTAATTTGAACATATCTTTCTTACTCTCTAAATATTGAAAGACCGTTTCTTTTTTATCTAGTCCTTCCGGTGCTTTCCATTCTTCACCTATGTATGCAGGCGTTTTAAATTCTTGATGGTATTGAATTTTTTGTTCTTCCGCTTTCGTTGTCGTTGCTCCAAATGTTCCAAATCCCCCGGCGATAACAGTTAACGCTAATGCTGATGAAATGACTTGCTTTTTCACTATAACATTCCCCATTCCCTAAAGATTTTTGACACTTTTATACAGTTCTTGGTTTTCAAGTGGATACCTTTACCTAAAATTTGAGAAAGTTTTTTCTGACAATTCCACTCAAAAAAAGAGGACATCCTATCGGACGTCCTCTTTTTTATAAACATTTTATTGCTTTTTCAATTCAATTGCTAAATAGTGTGATTGCTCTTTCGCTTCAATATGAATATCTTCTTCAATCGCTTCTGCTGCATCACGCATAACAAGTGTCTCACCATTGATTACACTACTACCTTCAATTTGAACAACATACAACTGACGACCTTCTTTCACAGGAAAATGAATTTCTTTTCCTGCTTCTAACGATAAAGAATATAAATTCGCATCTTGGTGAATTTGAATTGGTGCCCCGCCTTCTACTTGAGATACCATATGGAACCATTCGTTTTCACGCTTACTCCAATCAAATTTAAATTCACCATAGTTTGGCTTATGATCTGCACGGTCTGGTAAAATCCAAATTTGTAATAAACGTAGTGTTTCATTTCCTAAATTATGCTCACTATGAAATACACCTGTGCCAGCACTCATATATTGAACATGTCCTCGCTCAATTGTTCCGCGGTTCCCCATGCTATCTTCATGTGTTAAAGCACCGTCTACAACATACGAAATGATTTCCATATCGCGGTGTGGATGCATATCAAAACCAGTTTGCGGTGCTACTAGGTCATCATTAATTACACGTAATGCACCAAAGTTCATGTTATTAGGATTATAGTAATTCGCAAAGGAAAAATGAAAATGTGTATTTAACCAACCGTGATTTGCTCTTCCCATATTTTTATGATCAACTTTTCTAAACATACCCTTCACCTCATATTATCTCGAGTTCGAGATTTATTTTAAAATTTTTCTCACTATAACTTTTTTAGTAATTGTAGTAATTGATGTTGTTCTTCTACGTTTAAATTTTGAAACTGCTCCGCTTGGAATGTTTCTTGAGGCGGGACGATTTCTTCATATAAAGCTCTTCCCTTTTCTGTTAACGAAATATATTTTGTAGTACCTTCTTGTTCACGACGAATCCACTCGAGCTGCTCCATTTTATTCAAAAGCTGCGTGATATTTCCTTTCGTAACAAATAGCTTATTTCCAAGCTCTTGTTGCGTTAAACGATCATGCCCTCCAACTTGAGCTAGTACATCAAACTGCGCGGCAGATACATTCCATTCTTTCAAATGCTGATTCGTCTCACGAATACTTTTATTATAAAAACGTGATAAACGAAACCATAGTAGTAAACCTAGTCTATCTTCTGTTTTCATTTCATCACCTCGCTCGTTTTATACCATTAGTTTAGAACTAAACTTTATAAAAGTCAATTACTTATTTTTAGTAAGAAACAAAGAAAGCACAGCGTCATTTCTCCACTATGCTTTACATTAACTTTCTATTTTTATATTCATCCAGCTTCCTCTCCGCGAACTTTCTCGCATCTTTCTCAATCCATCTATCTTCGTACAATTCACTTCCAACATACAATACATCTCTCTTATGTTGCATCGCATGACGAAATTCATGCAGCAGTGTTTTGAGCACTTGCTCATACTCTTCCCACATACAAACAAAAATTAATTGTTTTTCTTTATGATAAAAACCACCTATCGGGAATAGAAACTCTTCCTCCTCTTCCCCTAATGATCGAAGTACATGATTCGCATCACACGTATCACAAAAAATAACTGGCGTTTTACATATTTCAATAAGTGAAAACAAATCATCTCTAAGCCTTTTGACATCCCAAGGAAGCTCCGAATCCAACACATACCAATTCTCCACTTGTTGATATACATTTTGAAACTGGAGTTCCATTTCTCTTTATTCCCCTTTCCAAGCACCTTTTTCTATATGTATGCCACAATATGGTAAATATTAAACGTATTCTTTCATCCTTAAAAAAATGCCAATAAAAAAAGGGATCTATGTCGACATAGATCCCTTTTTCATACATATTTTGTACTTTGATTTTTAAAAATTTAGCTCTTCTTCATATCCCACTTAAAGACTTTATTTAAAAATTTATATACATTCTTTGACTCTTTCGTCAGAAGTGGACCTAAGATAGATAGTATAAGCACGTATAGTGCTGAAAATGGCTTCAAGACTGACATTAAACCACCAGCGATACCGATATTGGCCATAATGATGGAGAATTCTCCTCTTGAAACGATTGTTAATCCAATATTTGTTGACGCTTTATGAGATAATCCAGCTTGTCGTCCTGCAATCATCCCTGCTATAAAGTTTCCGATGATTGTAAGAAGGACAGCACCTAACGTTAACCATATCGCTCCGCCCAGTGAGAACGGATCAATGCTTAATCCGAAACTGAAGAAGAAAATAGCTCCGAAAAAATCTCTAAATGGAACAACGAGATGTTCAATTCTGTCACTATGCTCTGTCTCAGAGAAAACTAACCCTAAAAGAAGTGCTCCAATTGCTTCAGCAACGTGAATTGTTTCCGAGAATCCTGCAATAAAGAATAATGAAGCAAATACTACAATAATGAAAATTTCATCCGAACTAATATTGAGCAATTTATTTAATAACGGCGTCGCCTTTCTAGCTACAATAAAGAATAGAAGCATATATCCTAAAGCAATTCCAATTGAAGTAAGGGCACCCAAGAATGAAGCGTGATCCCCTAGAACTAATCCAGAAACGACTGATAAATATACAGCCAGGAATATATCTTCGAACATGATAATTCCTAAAATTAATTCGGTCTCATTATTACCAGTTCTTCTTAAATCCACTAACACCTTTGCAACAATAGCGCTAGAAGAAATCGTAATAATCCCCGCAATAATTAAGATTTCTAGTAAAGGGAATCCCATTATAAATCCGTACAATAACCCAAGTGAAAAGTTAATTAAAATATAGATCGTTCCGCCAATCGCAATAGAACGTCCAGATTTAATTAGTTTTTTCATCGAAAATTCTAGTCCTAGATAGAACAGAAGAAACAGAACGCCAATCCGTCCAAGGAAGGAAATGACACTTGCACTTTCAATAAATTTGAAATCGATCACACCAATTGTCGGCGCGTGTGGCCCCACTAACATTCCAAGAACAATTAGAAACGGAATGACTGAGAATTTAAACTTTCCAGCAATTACTGCCGCAATTGCAACTAATACTAACGCTGTACCCACTTCAAAAATTAACGTATCCATCTAGTCAGTCCCCCTATTCGAAAGTAACTCATTAATAATTTTTTTAATTTCTTCTCTCTCGCCTGAAACTACAAGCATATCGCCTGCCTCAATTACTGTTTCTGGTCCTGGATTAAATAGCTTTTTCATATTCTTTTTCATAACTGCAATAATCGTTACGCTATAGTTTTTTCTTATTTCAAGATCACCAATTGTTTTTCCAATTGCTGGCGCTGCATTCTCTACTTTAAACCACTCAATCGCTAAACCTTCAAAGACCATTTCAACATTTTCTAATGCTCTAGGTTTATACACCATTCCACCTAATATTGCTGCAATTTGTCTCGCCTCTGAGTCACGTAATGAAATACTTGAGATACTTTCTTCATGGTCTGAATCAAAATGATACATTTCTCTACGCCCGTCATCATGAATAACAATCACCATCTTCTCGTTACCTTTCGTAACGATTTGAAACTTATAACCAATACCCGGAAGTTCACTTTCTCTAATATTCATATTTAGCTCCTCCACAACATTTTTATTTAAATTTTCTGTTTTTCTGTCTTTTATTCATCCAATCAACTTTAGAAACTCTAACCATTCAGGATACCTATGATTTGGAAATCTTTTATTGTAATAATAAGTGGCTCCTAAAAAGATACTTAAAGATGTAATGATAAAAAATATATTACTTCTCATTTTCAAACTCTTAAGGCTTACTTTCCATAAAGTTTCTTCTTTCAAATCATCCCCTCTTTCTCGCTTTACATTTAGTTTTTTAAAATGTAAATAATTCTAAAAATATTACGATGTAACATAATCATAACATAAAATAACTTTAAGTAACATAATTTTTTAGAAAAATTGATTCTCGTATATTTTTTGCATATAATTTTCTTATTACGGAAAAAAGGAAGTGTATTATATGGTTGATATCTTTAGCAGATTCCTTGAGGTAACGAATAATATTTTATGGTCATATATTCTTATTGCAATGCTAATCGGCTTCGGTCTTTATTTCTCTTTTAAATTGAAGTTTGTCCAAATTACTCATTTCGGTGAGATGGTCGGTTTAATTAGTAAAGGATTTAATCGAAAAGAAAAAAAGAAAGATAGTATCTCCCCGTTCCAGGCATTTTGCTTAAGTGCAGCTGCACGTATCGGTATCGGAAACTTAGCTGGTGTAGCATTAGCTATCTCAATGGGCGGACCTGGCGCAGTATTTTGGATGTGGTTTATCGCTATCCTTGGAGCAGCTACTAGTTTCGTAGAATGTACGCTCGCGCAAATTTATAAAGTAAAAGATGGAAGCAGATTCCGTGGTGGCCCAGCATATTATATGGAAAAAGGATTAAACAAACGCTGGATGGGTGTTTGGTTCTCACTTCTTATTACAGTTGCGTACGGATTAATTTTCAACTCTGTACAAGCAAACACAGTAACAATAGCATTTGAAAATGCTTTTGGACTAGAGCGAACGATCGTAGGAGCTCTATTAGCTTTATTAGTTGCAGTTATTATTTTCGGTGGTATTAAGAGCATTTCACGTATTACGGAAATGATTGTTCCTCCAATGGCAATCATTTATATTGGTGTGGCTATTTTTGTTGTTATTAACAACTTTACTATGTTACCAAGCATTTTTATGGAAATATTTAATGGTGCATTCGGCTTAGACCAAGCTATCGCTGGTGGTATTGGAGCAGCAATTAAGTTCGGAATTCAGCGCGGTCTATTCGCAACAGAAGCAGGTATGGGTAGCTCTCCTAACGCAGCCGCAACATCAGATGTATCTCACCCTGTTAAACAAGGACTTGTTCAAGCATTAGGTGTTTTCGTAGACACGTTCTTAGTATGTACATCAACAGCATTTATCGTATTATGCTCTGGACTTTACAAAGGAACAAATTTACAAGGTATCGAATTAACACAAAATGCATTAAGTTCACAAATCGGACCATGGGCAAGTACTTTCTTAGCAATTATTATTTTCCTATTCGCGTTCAGTTCTTTACTAGGAAACTACTATTATGGTGAAACAAACATCGCATTTATTAAAGAAAGCAAAACATGGTTAATGATTTATCGCGTTGCAGTTGTCGGAATGGTATTCTTCGGATCAATCGCTGCCCTTCAAACAGTTTGGAGCTTAGCTGATTTATTCATGGGACTAATGGTATTGACAAACTTAATTGCCATCTCATTCCTAAGCAAATTCGCCTATGCAGCATTAGTAGACTATATGAAGCAAAAGAAACAAGGAAAAGATCCTGTTTTCATTGCAAGCTCTATCCCTGGCTTACAAAATACAGAGTGCTGGGATGGACAGGATGTAGAAGAAAAACAGAAGGCTGTGTAACAAATAAAAGCGAAAGCGGCTTGCTCAGAATGTGAGGGGGATGGAGCTTTTGACGTAGAGGCGCTCTTTGCCTCGCAGGAAAAAGCGAAGCCACCGAACATTCTAGCCGCTGAAGCTGGATATCACCTAAAAGCGGAAGCAGCTGGTTTAGAACAACAGCTATATATCAAACAAAATCCCTATTACTTCAACGTAATAGGGATTTTTATGTACAACAGTTCATAATTTGTTCAAATTAATTCCAACAAAAGGGTTGATTTATACGAATTACTACATTATAATTATTATAAATTAGTAATTGATATCACATAACAACTCAAAAGGAGATTGATCATAATGAACAAACAAGTAATCGAAGTATTAAACAAACAAGTAGCAGACTGGAGCGTTTTATTCACAAAATTACACAACTTCCATTGGTACGTAAAAGGACCTCAATTCTTCACATTACATGAGAAATTCGAAGAACTTTACACAGAATCAGCTACTCACATCGATGAAATTGCAGAACGTATTTTAGCAATTGGCGGCAAACCAGTAGCAACAATGAAAGAATACTTAGAAATATCTTCTATTCAAGAAGCAGCATACGGAGAAACTGCAGAAGGGATGGTCGAAGCAATCATGAAAGACTACGAAATGATGCTAGTCGAACTGAAAAAAGGCATGGAAATCGCTCAAGACTCTGATGACGAAATGACATCTGACCTACTACTAGGCATCTACACAGAACTAGAAAAACACGCTTGGATGCTACGCGCGTTCTTGAATCAATAATAGATTTTAAAACGGAAGCGGCTCGTTCAGAGTCGCTTTTTTCTATGAAATGGTCGCTTTTGTTGGTACATGAAATTTATATCAGCGATTTCATCCAATATATCAGCGATTTTTCAATTATATCGGCGATTCCAACCAATATATCAGCGATTTTTCAATTATATCGACTTACCGACAAATCACGACAATATGAGCACCTCCCCATCCCCCACTTTCATCAATATATTACAATCTCTTTTATGCTAAAATATAGGTAACACCCTTTAGTAAAATAGATCCAAAAAAGCTTTTCCATATTCATCATTTACTACTTAAATGGCGGGAGTGGTTCAGTTGAAAGACTACTTAATTAGAGCATTTTTTGCGTTAATAACAGTTGGGATTGTCTTACTTATAGCTAATATTTTCAATATACGTATCGAGGTTAAAGACTATGCTTTCCTCATTGTCTTAGCAATTGGTGGCGGCTGGGGTGGCTGGTACTTGTATAAAAAACAAAGTAATCAAAATGATAAAGGCATTCCAAAGTAATACGGAATGCCTTCTTTTATTGCCGTCTATAATAAATAATAAAATTCAAACCGCTAATACAACCAATCGCAATAAACATACAAAACGATTGTGGATCTCCACTTAAATTATACTCATCAACGATAAACCCAATCATAAACAACGTAATCGCAGAAACACCGATACACAATATCGAAATAAACCAAAGCGAAAATTCATTAATTCGCTCTTTCTTCTGTGTTGAAATAATTAGCATAACAAGAATAGATGCTGCTAAAATACATTTAAAAACCGGCCTTAAAAATACGAACTCCTCCATTTATTTCTCCTTTTCCCAAAACATTACACCTTAACATTAACATATTTAACCAAATTAAAAACACATGCCTTTTCAAGATAAAATGACATGTGTTTCCAAAAATATCTATACAATTGTATTATGATAACTGCTTCCACTTCGTTCCTAAAACAGGACGCTCGTAATTTTGTATCTTATGAATGAGTGCATCTGCCGTCTCAGCGGCAACGATTAACTCTTTATTCGATGGATTCATAAATCCTTCTTCCGCTGCGCGTTCAACCATTTGCAAAATTGGTCCATAAAAATCTTTTATGTTCAATAAACCAACTGGCTTATTATGTATACCAATTTGTGACCAACATACTGCTTCAAATAGCTCTTCAAACGTTCCATATCCGCCTGGCAGTGCGATGAAAGCATCCGCAAGCTCTGCCATTTTCGCTTTACGTTCATGCATCGTTTCTACTTCAATTAATTCTGTTAACCCTGTATGAACGATTTCTCCTCGAAATAGACCGCGCGGCATAACACCTGTTACACGGCCACCTAAGCGAAGAACTTCGTTTGCTACTTCTCCCATTAATCCGACGCAAGAACCACCGTATACAAGCTCATACTCGTTCTCAACAAACATTTTTCCTAACGCTATTGCCTGCTCTTTGAACTCTGGTCTCTCCCCTAAGTTGGAACCTGCAAACACACAAATCTTTCTCATCCTTACACCCCAAAACTATATATTGTTATGATACAATGAACATTGTACAACATATTGAGGGGATGAGAAAGAAATGGATATCGTCGCATTTCAAAGATGGGTGGAGGAATTTTACGAAAAACGAAGCTGGTCACAGTATAATGCTTTTATTCGCTTAAATTTCTTAACAGAGGAAGTTGGGGAAGTTTCACGCGTTGTTCGCGCAATTGAAATCGGTCGTGATCGTCCTGATGAAGACGCGAAAACAGAAGAAGAGCTAAAACAAGAACTAAAAGAAGAACTTGGTGATGTACTATCTAACCTTATTATTCTTTCGCAAAAATATGATTTAGACTTACAAGACATTATGGACGCACACGTCACAAAGCTTTCGAAAAGGTTCGAGACATCCAAATGAGAATATTATCAATTATGGTATAATATTCTTGTCACAATACTAAGGGGGATTTTATGTTATCTAAAAAATTGCACGACGCACTAAACGATCAAATGAACTTTGAATTTTACTCTGCCCACGCTTATATGGCGATGGCTGCTTACTGTACGGCGGAGAGCTATGATGGATTCGCTAACTTTTTCCTTGTACAAGCTGAAGAAGAACGTTTCCACGCAATGAAGCTTTACAACTACATTAATGACCGCGGTGAGCGCGCTATTATTACTGGATTTGATAATCCGAATAACGAATATGAATCTGTACTGAATGCTTTTGAAGTGGCACTTGAGCACGAGCGTGAAGTAACGAAACGTATTTACAACTTATCTGATATCGCTTGGGATGAGCGTGAACACGCAACAATTACATTCTTAAAATGGTTCGTCGATGAGCAAGTAGAAGAAGAAGCTTCATTCGATAGCATCATCCAAAAATTAAAACGTATTACAAGCGATTCAAACGCATTATTTATGCTAGATGCTGAATTAGAGAAACGTACATTTACGCCTCCAGCTGAGTAGTATTTCAATCACCTTAATAAATGGATTAAGGTGATTTTTTATTTTCTCTCTAGCTTAAAATCACCTTAAATTTCCTCGTATTTGACATAGTGTCCACCACAAAATGGTATTATTTTCTATATAAAATAATATACGAGGAGAGAAAAAATGAATCAACGTTTAGAAGTTGTTGATGCCATACGTGGTTTCGCATTATTTGGTATTTTACTTGTTAATATGACATTAATTCAATTCGGTTTCTTTGCTAATGAAAAACCAACCTATATATTTGGCGAATTCGATAAGGGTGCTAATTGGTTTATTCAATTTTTCGGTACACAAAATTTCATTTCTTTATTCTCTTTTTTATTTGGTCTTAGCATTATTTTGTTACAAAAAAGTATTGTCGCAAAAGGAAAAAAGTTTTCCACTACCTATTTACGTCGTATCCTTATTCTTTTACTACTAGGTTTTATTCACGGCGCTCTCATTTGGTCTGGAGATATTTTATTTTCATATGGACTCATCGGGATTTTCTTACTGATGTTTATAAACAGAAAGCCAAAAACATTATTAATTTGGACAACTATTCTACTCGCACTCCTTACACTTATGACTTATTCAACTGAACCAAATACAAATATTACTGATTTTGCTCCTTATATTGAAAAAGAACATAAAATTCATGAAACTGGAAGCTATATGGACCATGTCAAATTTAGGTTAACTGAAAATCCTTTCGAATATATAGGCATTGACGGTTTCTTTGGATTAACCTTTATAACACTTTTTACACTCATTTTCCTATCTCCACTCTTCTTAATCGGTATGTACGTAGGAAAAAAGGGGTGGTTATTTGAAATTGATAAACATATCTCTGCTGTCAAAAAGATCTGGCTTCTTACTGGTATTTTCTCGTTTACAATCAAAATTTCAGCTATGTTCGTCAAACATCCTATTTTACTTATGTTACAAGACGGTCTTACACCAGTAACCATGACCTTCTTTTACGGAAGCACAATTATTTTATTATTCCATTACAAAAAAGCAACCCGTCTACTAACATACATGGCCAATATGGGAAAAATGTCGGTTAGTAATTACTTAGCCCAGTCCATTATCGCAACAACAATTTTTTATGCATACGGTTTTGGCTTATTCGGAAAAATAGGATATTTCTTCGGTATTCTTTTAACGATTGTAATCTATACAATTCAATTATTTGCTAGCACATATTGGCTGCGGAAATACCGAATGGGGCCTATTGAATATATATGGAGGCTTGGAACTTATTTGGAGAAACCACGTTTTAAAAGAAACTTAGATAAAGCAAGCTAAACGAAAAAAAGCAATGAGCCCATACGCTCATTGCTTTTCTTATTCTTAAAGCATAACCCCAACGATAACCGCTGATAATATACTTACTAATGTTGCACCGTATACAAGTTTTAAGCCGAATGATGATACAACGTTTGCTTGTTTGCCATCGATACTCTTCGTTGCACCTGCGATAATTCCAATAGATGAGAAGTTCGCAAATGATACAAGGAAGATAGATAAAATACCTACTGTACGAGCTGATAAATCACCAGCTACTTTACCAAGGTCAAGCATTGCAACGAATTCGTTCGTTACTAATTTCGTTGCCATAATTTGTCCTGCTGTTAGCATCTCTGATGTTGGGATACCCATTACGAATGCTAATGGTGAGAAAATGTATCCTAAAATGCTTTGGAATGTGATTCCGAAAATTGAATCGAACACACCATTAATTGCTGTAATTAATGCTACGAAACCAATTAACATCGCCGCTACTGTTACAGCGATAGAGAAACCAAGCATAATATATTCGCCTAACATTTCAAAGAATGTTTGCTTTTTATCTTCTTGTAATTCTAAAATGTCGTCTTCTTCTTTCACGTCATATGGATTAATAATATGAACGATAATGAATCCACTAAATAAGTTTAATACAAGTGCTGTTACTACATATTTTGGATCAATCATTTTCATGTAAGAACCGACGATTGACATCGATACTGTTGACATGGAAGATGCACAAAGTGTGTATAAACGATTTTTCGGTAATTTGCTTAATTGATCTTTTACTGTAATGAATACTTCCCCTTGACCAACAATCGCAGCTGCTACTGCATTATATGATTCTAGTTTTCCTAAACCGTTCACTTTACTTAATAGGAAACCGACTGCACGAATGATAATCGGTAAAATTTTAATATGTTGTAAGATCCCAATTAATACTGCTAAGAAAATAATTGGTAATAATACTGTTAAGAAGAATGGTGCTTGTCCATCATTTGCTAGACCACCAAATACGAAATTAACCCCTGCTTCCGCAAATTTTAAAATAGCGCCAAACCCATCTGCAATCCCTTTTACTAATACAAATCCGACCTTTGTATTTAGTAAGAAATATGCAAGTACCAATTGAATGACAAGCATAAGTGCAATTGGTTTATATTTAATTTTCTTACGATCTGAACTGATAAGGAAACCTAGTACAAATACTACAAGTAAACCGACTAGAAACATTACTATTTTCATATGTGAATCCTCCACTTCTCCCACGAGTTATTGGTCGTATAACGAATGACGTCTGACCATTGATGTTAAAAAAATTTAAAACCCCTAAATACTATTCAACTGTTATCTAAAATCAGTAAGCGTTTACATAAATTGCAATTTATTAAAGGTAGCCTCTTCTCTCCTACCATACTTGAAAGTCTGAAATTGATACCACCTACAAATCAAATTGTAAGCGTTATCTAACTGAAAAGCAATATAAATTTAAAAAGATTTTTATATGTTAATATATTCCTAATTAATTGGTTTTTCTATGCAAATTTACCATAAAAAAATAGCCCTAGCTATGAGCTAGGACCATCTTTTTTATAACATAACACCAACGATAATCGCTGATAAAATACTTACTAATGTCGCACCGTACACAAGGCGTAGACCGAATGATGATACAACATTTGATTGATTTTCATCGATACCTTTCGTTGCCCCTGCAATAATGCCGATAGATGAGAAGTTCGCAAATGATACAAGGAACACAGAAAGAATTCCAACTGTACGAGTTGATAAATCACCCGCTACTTTTCCAAGATCAAGCATCGCAACAAATTCGTTTGATACTAATTTCGTTGCCATAATTTGTCCTGCTGTTACCATCTCTGCTTGCGGGATACCCATTACGAATGCTAATGGTGAGAAAATATATCCCAAAATAGCTTGGAATGTAATACCGAACATGGAATCAAACAAGCTATTAATTGCTGTAATTAATGCTACGAAACCAAGTAACATCGCTGCTACTGTAATCGCGATTGTAAAACCAAGCATAATGTACTCGCTCAGCATTTCAAAGAATGACTGTTTTTTCTTATTTTCTAATTTCAGTGTATCTTCTTCTTCTGTAATATCGTACGGGTTAATAATATGAATAATAATGAAACCACTAAATAAATTTAATACAAGTGCTGTTACTACATATTTTGGTTCGATCATTTTCATGTAAGAACCGACGATTGACATCGATACTGTCGACATAGAAGATGCACATAATGTATATAAACGGTGTTTTGGGATTTTACTTAATTGATCTTTTACTGTAATAAATACTTCCGCTTGCCCAACAATGGCAGCTGCTACTGCGTTATATGATTCTAATTTTCCTAGACCATTTACTTTACTTAACAAAGTACCAATAGCACGAATAAATATCGGTAAAATTTTAAAGTGTTGCAGAATTCCAATTAAAACGGCAAAGAATACGATTGGTAATAACGCTGTTAAGAAGAATGAAACCTCTCCTTTATTAACAAGGCCACCAAATACGAAAACGATTCCAGCTTCTGCATATCCAAGAAGCGCGCCAAATCCATCTGAAATTCCTTTTACTAAAATATAACCAACTTGTGTATTTAATAAGAAATAAGATAATGCTAGCTGAATAATAAGCATAATTGCAATTGGTTTATACTTAATCTTCTTTCGATCGGAGCTTATAAGAAAACCGAGTACAAATACAACGAGTAATCCTACAAGAAACATAACAAACTTCATTAATAAAATCCTCCATTTAACTCTTCATTAACGTTGAACGTCTGACCACTAAAACAAGAAATAACCCGAACTTTCCATTTCCCCTCCAAAATCTTCAATCAGATAGGAAAAATCATAAAACCTCTTGTTTCAAAGGCATTTTCCATTCTAACATAAATCACAACTCATATCCGCACTTTTCTTTAAAAAATTACATTTTATTATAAAATATCCATTAATGTTCGTCTTTTACCTCTTGCAAATAACTGGATAAAACAAAAAATGAGCATCAAGTTTCACTTGATGCCCTTTTCATTATACCGCTTTTTCTTTATCTGCTACTTGCTCTTCCCAGCACTCTGTATTTTTCAGACCTGGAATAGAATTTGCATAGAAGACTGGATCTTTCCCTTGTTTCTTTTGCTTTACGTAATCTGATAACGCTGCAAAAGCATATTTAGAAAGGAATACGATTGCAACTAAGTTAATAACAGCCATAATACCCATGAATAGATCTGCTAAATCCCAAACAATTTGAATTGTTGCGACAGACCCTAACATAACCATACCAAGTACAGCAATGCGGTAAGCTGTTAATAGCACTTTACTTCCATTTAAGAATTCAATATTCGTTTCACCATAGTAGTAGTTACCTACTAATGAACTAAATGCAAACAAGAAGATTGCAACTGCTACAAATATAGATGCCCATGGTCCGATATGTTGACTTAATGCTTGTTGCGTTAATTGAATACCATTTAAATCAGCTGCATTATGCACATCTGATAAAAGAATGATAAATGCTGTACAACTACAAATTAATAATGTATCTGTAAATACCCCTAAAGTTTGAATAAAACCTTGTTTAACTGGGTGCGTTACGTTTGCAGTCGCAGCTGCGTTCGGCGCACTACCCATACCTGCTTCATTTGAGAATAATCCGCGTTTTACCCCTAATAAAATCGCAGCACCTAATCCCCCGCCTACTACTTCTTTAATTCCGAAAGCATGTAAGAAAATTTCTTTAAATACATACGGAATTGCCGTAATGTTTGTTACAACAACGAATAATGCTACTGCTACATAAATAATCGCCATCACTGGAACAATCATTTCAACCGCGCGTGCAATTCGCTTTACTCCGCCAAAAATAATAACTGCAAGTAAACCAGCCATTACAAGACCTACTAATCTACTATCTGTTTTGAATGCCCCATCAAAAGCAGCTGCTACAGTATTAGATTGTACAGCGTTAAAAATTAATCCGAAACTTACTGTTATTAATACAGAGAAAATAGCTCCAAGCCAGCGCTTATTTAAACCCTTTTCCATATAATACGCTGGACCACCACGGAACGTATTCCCATCTTTCACTTTATAAATTTGCGCTAATGTGCTCTCGACAAATGCAGAAGCACCCCCAATTACCGCGATTAACCACATCCAAAATACTGCTCCTGGACCACCTGCTGAAATTGCAATAGCTACACCAGCTAAGTTACCAGTACCTACACGAGAAGCTGTACTCATACAAAAAGCCTGGAATGATGATACACCACTCTTCTCTTTTTGTGCTTTCCTCGTTTTCGAACTCGCCCCATCCCCAAGCAATCGAATCATTTCACCGAAGTAACGAACTTGGACAAATTTCACACGAAATGAAAAGTAAAGTCCTAACCCAATTAACATCGCAATAATGATATATGACCAAAGGACATTATTTATATCCCCAATTACCTTAGCTAAAAAATCCATAATTGCATTGCCCCCTCTTCCTAACAATAAGAAAATTATATTCTAAAAACTCTTAGTAATCAAGAACTTTATGTTAGGTTTTCTAACATAAGCAAGTTAACTTATTTAACACATGTGTTTTTTTACGCAAAATTATAACTAGTACGCGCATTTATCCAATACTAAATCACTCATCCTATGTGACCAGCCATACCTTTAAGACAGTACGTTCCCTACAAATAATATGAGAAATGAACAAACAAAAATTATATTAACAATTACCTCTCACCCTTTTCATCCTTTACTACAACAAAAAAAGGCGAGCATCGAATTCAACTCGATGCTCGCCTTTTCATTTACACTGCTTTTTCTTTATCCGTTACCGCTGACTTATCCCAACACTCTGTATTCGTTAAACCAGGAATAGAATCTGCACGGAAGACTGGATCTTTTCCTTGTTTCTTTTGCCTTACATAGTCTGCCAATGCCGCATACGCAAATCGGCCAAGAAGTGTAATCGCAATTAAGTTTGTGATTACCATTAGACCCATAAATAAGTCTGCCATATTCCATACAACTTGAAGCGTCGCAACAGAACCGAATAATACCATTCCCACTACCGCAATACGGTAAATTGTTAACCAAGTTTTACTTTGTTTAATAAATTCAATATTCGTTTCACCATAATAGTAGTTTCCTAAAAGTGAACTAAACGCAAATAAGAAAATAATAATCGCTAAGAAGCTACTTGCCCATGGGCCAATTTGTGAACTTAATGCATTTTGTGTTAGTTCAATACCTTCTAAATTCGTTGCTTTATATGCACCAGAACATAGTACGATAAATGCTGTTGATGTACATACTAAGAATGTATCTACTAATACGCCAATTGTTTGAATAAAACCTTGTTTTGCTGGATGCGTTACATCAGCTGTTGCTGCCGCGTTCGGCGCACTACCCATACCTGCTTCGTTCGCAAATAATCCGCGCTGAATACCATATTTCATCGCAGCACCGATACCGCCACCTACAGCTGAATCTAAGCCGAATGCACCTTTAAAGATTTCTGTAAACACATCTGGTATTAAATAGAAGTTTTTAATGACAACGAAAATAGCTACTGCAATATAAATAAGCGCCATTGGCGGAACAATCATTTCCGACATACGTGCAATACTTTTTACACCACCAAAAATAATAACCGCAACTAATGCAGCTAATACAACCCCAACAATATAACGCTCAATACCAAAAGCATTTTTAAATGCTAATGTAACTGTATTTGCTTGTACTGAGTTAAAAATTAAACCGTAACTAATTGTAATAAGGATAGAGAACCAAATTCCCATCCAACGTTTATTTAAACCTTTTTCCATATAATAAGCAGGACCACCACGGAAGCCACTGCCATCTTTTACTTTATAAATTTGGGCAAGCGTACTTTCTACAAAACTTGAAGACGCTCCGATAATCGCAATCACCCACATCCAAAATACTGCACCAGGTCCTCCCATAGATATAGCTAATGCTACACCAGCTAAGTTACCGATACCAATACGAGCTGCTGAACTCATACAAAACGCTTGGAAAGAAGATACACTACCTTTTTTACGCGTCTTTCCAGTTAATCCATCACTCATTAATCGAACCATTTCCCCTAAATGAGTGATTTGTACGAATTTCAATTTAATAGAAAAATAAAGACCTAAACCAATTAACATCGCAATAAGAATATATGACCAAAGAATTGTATTTGTTGATGAAATAAATTGCTCTAAAATATTCATACAATTAACCCCTCCTTTTCTCCATAAAACGAATTATATTTAAAAAACATTCAAAAATCAACATTTTTCGACAATTTGCAATTTCCAAATATTAGCCAGGCTCGCAGTAAAAATATCTTTATGACTACCCTCCCTCTAACTGTGCATACTAAAACAAAAAATAATTCACAAACAACCCTATTGACAAAAACACTAACCTGTAACTATAATGATTACAACAGGTTGTAACAAACCTAATTACAACACATTCATTCACTTTCAGATATACACTTTAACAAAACACTTTGGAGGGATTTATTATGAAAATCGGAATTATCGGAGCAACTGGTAAAGCAGGAAGTCGTATTTTAAAAGAAGCATTGGATCGCGGACATGAAGTAACTGCAATCGTAAGAAACGCTGCAAAAATTACAGAAGAAAACGTAAAGGTTTTAGAGAAAGACGTATTCGCTCTTACATCTAATGACTTACAAGCATTCGACGTAGTTGTAAATGCATTTGGCGCTCCAGCAGGCGAAGAACACCTTCACGTAGATGCAGGAAATGTACTTATTGAAGCGATGAAAGGTGCACCTAACACAAAATTACTTGTAGTCGGCGGCGCTGGAAGCTTATTTGTAGACGAAGAGAAAACAACACGTGTATTTGAGACGCCAGGTTTCCCAGGTGAATACCTTGCAACAGCTCAAAACCAAGGTAAAAACTTAGAAATCTTGCAACAAACTAACGATATTACTTGGACATTCATCAGCCCTTCTGCACTATTTGCATTAGGAAAACGCACTGGTTCTTACAAAGCTGGAAAAGATAATCTTCTTGTTAACTCAAAAGGTGATAGCTACGTAAGTTACGAAGACTTCGCAGTTGCGGCACTTGATGAAATCGAAAATCCAAAACATGTAAACGAACGCTTCACAGTTGTTTCTGAAGCTGAATAATAAAGAAAAGCTCGTAAAACATAGTGTTTTACGAGCTTTTTTTATTGTACTTGTTCTAAACCATTTGGAGTAATCTTGAAGGAAATCTCTTTAAATTTCTTCGCATCTCCTTTTCCAAGTAACTCACCAACTTTATACCAACTTAAACGATCAGATTCTGCATGATACACTTTTATCGTATCCCCATACTGGAATGGCGTACCGTTTACTTGCTCAGCAAAATTCTTTGAAGTTTCTTGTCCTTCTGCTGTTACATGTTTTTTCTCTTTTCCATTTCCATCATAAATCGTAAGACCTATATACTGTTCATTTACAAAACGATAATGAATTGTATCATTTGTAAATGTTGCATGTAATTTCTTTTCTCCATGATTTAGCGTAACGATTGAACGGGTTATATTAGATACACCTTGATACACTACGCTATCTCCGTATGTTACTTCCATAGGAACTTCTGTCACCTTTTTATTTCCAAAACGATCTTTCGTTTCTACTCTTACTGTTTGCTTACCAATTGTTGTTGTATCTGGTTTCCCTACAAAACCTACTACTTCTCCATCATTCACTTCAACAAACTTCTTCGCGTCTAACGTTTCGCTATCTGTTCCGATTACTACTTTTTGTGGCACGGCTTTTACTTCTTGTTGCGTCTCGATTCTCTCAAAACCTTTTGCTGTTACTTTGAAGAATAGTTCTTTTGCCCCTTTTTTCTCACCTTGGCCAGCAAAGTTATTATTTTGATACCATTTTAAGCGGTCTGGTTCTGCATGGAATACTTTCACTACATCTCCATACTCAAACTGCAGTCCATTCACTTGCTCTGCAAAGTTCTTTGAAGTTTCTTGTCCTTCTGCTGTTACATGCTTTTTCTCCTTTCCGTTTTGATCATATAACGTGATTCCCATGTATTGTTCTTTATCAAAGTATTCATGAATTTGTTCATCCATATCAGTCGCATGTAATTTCTTCTCTTCATGCTTTAATGTTACCACTGACGCGATTTCATTGTTATATCCTACATATACAATACTATCTCCATATGTTACTTCTAACGGTACTTCTGTTACTTGCTTATTTCCAAACATATCTTTCGTTTCTACCTCTACTGTTTGTTCACCAATCTTTGTTGTGTCTGGTTTCCCTACAAAACCTACTACTTCACCGTCTTTTACTTCAACAAAAGCTTTTGGATTTAACTTCTCAACGTCTGTTCCTACTACTACTTGTTGTGGTTTAGCCGTTATTTCTTGTAAACTACCTTTTAATTCAAAGCCTTGTGGAGTAATCTTAAAGAATTTTTCTTTTTTATTTTTAGCCTTCCCTTGATCTACAAGTGTGTTATTTTGGTACCACTTCAGACGATCCGGTTCTGCATGAAATACTTTTACTACATCACCATATTCAAAAGCCAATTCATTTAGGTCCATCGCAAATCTTTTTCCAGTTTCTTGTCCTTCTGCTGATACACGTTTCTTTTCAATTCCATTCCGATCATATATCGCTAAGCCCATATATTCTTCTTTCTCGAAACGGTAATGTATTTTATTATTAGTAAAGTTTACATTTAATTTTTTTTCATTGTGTCGAAGCGTCACTGTCGACATTACATCATTTGAAAGTCCTTGAAAAATGATACTATCACCATAAATCCCATTGACTTGGACAGGAATTGAATTTTTATTTCCCTTCTCATCCTCAATTTCTACTAATACTTCCTGTTTTCCATCCTCTAATTTAGACCATGTAATCTTACCTGTTACTTTTACATTCTCCCCTAAATTTTGAACAAGTTTACTTGCTTCATTCTCATCAGACTCTGTACCAACTACAAGTTTTTTCACCTCATTAGCAGGTTCACCATACGGAACCTTATACGGTTCAACTTGCTTCTCACGAATATCATTACTATCTGTAGCTTTCCAGATTTCCTTTTCTAATTTAGGTAAATTTAATTTTTCTATTTTCTCTCTAATATCATCATTTGGTGTTAATCCCCATTCCTCAAAGAAAGGAATTAAATTTTGCCCTGCCACTTGCGATGTCATATAAATAAATAGCTGCTTTTTCTCTTCATCAGAATGAGGCATTTCACTCTGAGGTAACAAACGATAGGCTTGATGTAATCTAGGATAAAAATGTTCTCCATAAACGACATTTAATTGCCAAAACATTGTAAGAGGATTAATGTCATCAATGAATCTTTCTGCTTTAGGTTTCTCTAAATACTCAAATGAGTTTTTATAGTGCTCATCCATTTCTAATTGATTCCCTAACGCCTTTTGAACAGCTAATGAGTAAATATTCACTGTAACTTCCCTTACTTTAGACCACTTCCAAGGTTCTTGCTGATGTAAATGTCCAACTTCATGCCATGGTCCCCAGCCATCCTTTTCAAGCACCTCTATATCTAAAACTCTATTCATTGCCGTCGGGATATATCCTGTATGATAATTTTTCGCGAACATAAAGTCACCTTCAGCAGGCTTCCGCTTCTCAACAAACTGAGCATAATGAATTGGAGATTTTGCAACCCCAACACCGTCCTCAGATAATCCTGCTACTGCATTTTCTATTCGAATAATCTTATCATGCAATTCCATTAACTCTATCGGGTTTGTTTTTTTCATAAACTTTTGTATAGAGCTCGGACTAGCAGTAATTAAACTTCTCTCACCTTTTAATTCCACTGCATAAGGATCCTTATATTTTTTTAACATTTCATCCCAATCTTTTTTCGTATGCTTACCTAAAATAAATAAAGGGAAATGACTACCACCATTCGTAACTGAAGCTGTTACTTTTCCTTCATTATTCATATTGTAAAAATATAAAATACCGCCTCTTGGAGATGAAATAATATTTTTCCCTGGTTTTAAATCAAACTCTTCTGGGTCCTTTTCATCATAAGATCTCGTTCCTATGAAAGCTTGAATAGGCTGCGTTCCTTTTATGTCAATTGTAATCTCTTCATTTGGCTCTGCATAAATTCCAGTTGGTTCATTCGCAGAAAGCTTCCAACTAACTCTTAAACGTTTATTTTCTTCATCCACGCTACCTTTACCAGGCAACTGAAATACTCTCTGCTCAAATTTATTCTCTGTAACCTCTTCTAATTTCCCACCTTTATTTTCTTCCAAAGGTGCTGCATATCCTTTCGATGCTTCGAAAGCTACTGGCGATAATAATGTAGATATACATATTCCAGCCACTAATACCCTACTCGTCTTTTTCTTCGACATAATCTGTGTCCCCTGTTCCTTTATTTAGAAAAAACATCCTATATATTCATTTAATAAAGCATCCTATTATCTTCATAAAAACATTTAATGAATAGACTAACACCTCGCGCACCTGTATCAATTACTACCGCATTCCTCTCCATGTATTCGCTTTCTTACATTATAAAATTTTTATGTACTGTATCCTCCTCACTTCTCTCTATTTGTGATGAGTTCTCTCTACATAAAAAGAGAATAGTAAAAGATATATTTCAGTATTGTCATCTATACATCTAAAGTTGCAAATAACAACAGAACCTTACATTTTCTTCATATATGACCATCTATAGGTAGTTTTTTCAACTGAATTTTACACGCTTTACACTTTGTTTGATAGCCTTTCCAATCAGAATAATGTTACAATTTTGTGAATACAATCTATTAATCGTAACGTTAGAATTTTATTATATTTATATTATTCCAAAATGAAGTTTACGCTATACAAATAGTGTTATTATCTTTCATTTAATTTTCCTGATATAATTTTCAGTTCGTAAAAAAAGCATTGGCACACGCCAATGCTTTTTCGTTATCTCTTTTGATTCGGTTTATGTGGTTCATTCGGAGTATGTGGTTTATTATTATCATGACCATTTCCTTTTTTCCAGCTCACTGATAACTCCGGACTTGTTTCTTCTTCACTGCGCTCAAGTAATACGACTGCATTTTGAATTGTCGGTGTACCTTTATGTGCAATCCCTTGTAGCTTCGTTAATTTCCCGATTACCTTAAAGCTAAATCCACCAGCTGGTGTTTGTTTCGGAATTAAAATGCGGAACTTTTCCCCTACATTAAATTCTGTTTTTGATTCGCCTTTTTCATTTACAAATTTCGCTCCCACTGGTGCACCTGTTGCTTGCACTTTATACGTTCCGCTTTTTGCATTTGTTTCTACTGTATATAAGCCTGTTTCAAAGAAATCATTTTTTAATACTGCTTCTTGTTCTTCTGTAGGAGTTACACTCATTGTAATTTCTTGTAACTCTTCACTAGCACTTGCTTTTGCAACGATATCTTTCGTTACCTTTTCTACATTTTTATTGCGGAAGTCTAAATCATTAATATCGATTTGTTTTAACGCATTCCATACTGCAAGCTGCGTTGCATAATGAGCTTCTCTCCAATCAGAAACACCTAATTCTTGCGGGCTCTTTTGTGGATATCCATTCAATAATACGCGGTACACGTTAATATCCACTTTCCCCATTTCCGGTAAATCTTGACCGCTTGGAGATTTTAAATCTACATTTAAGCAAAAAGCAATTTTGCCATCTGCCGTTTTAATAAGCTCTGTTCGGATTGGTTTCTTCTTAGACTTACTATAACTCCAATCCATTTGATACTTTGTATGGTCCATAACTTCTGCAAATGCTTTTTGAAGTGGGAATAACACAAATAAAATACTTAAAAACATAGCTAAAAGTTTGAACGATTGCTTTATATTCATGTTTACAGCCCCTTATAACAAACTTGATATTAAGTAGTATTTATTTAGAAACTATTTTTATGCAAAAAAGAGTGCTTTTACGCACTCTTCTTTCTTACCCTAATCTTAGAAATCGAAGTTATCAGGATCTGGACCAACGCGGTGATTTTGATTTAACGCATCGATTTTTTCCATATCTTCTTTCGTTAATTCAAAGTTAAATACATCAGCATTTGCAATGATGCGGTGTTCTTTCGTTGATTTTGGAATTGTAATTACTCCATTTTGAAGATCCCAACGTAAAATCACTTGCGCTGTTGTTTTGCCGTGTTTCTCAGCAATTGCTTGTAATGTTTCGTTATCTAATAATTGACCTTGCATTAATGGTGACCATGCTTCCATTTGAATACCTTGTTCTTTACAGAAAGCTTGTAATTCTTTTTGTGTTAAACGAGGGTGGTATTCTACTTGGTTAATCATTGGTTTAATTTCTGCATCTTTTATTACATCTTGTAAATGATGGATTTGGAAGTTACTTACACCAATTGCACGTACGCGCTTTTCTTTATAAAGTGTTTCTAACGCTCTCCACGTATCTTTATATTTTCCTTCTGAAGGCCAGTGAACAAGATATAGATCTAAATAATCTAGTCCTAATTTTTTTAGACTCTCTTCGTATGCAGCGATTGTTGTTTCATATCCTTGGTCTGCGTTCCACACTTTTGAAGTGATGAATAAATCTTCTCTTGAAATACCAGTTGCTTCGATACCTGCACGAATTCCTTCACCTACAGCTTTTTCATTTCCGTAAATTGCAGCTGTATCGATGCTACGGTATCCTGCTTTAATCGCTGATTTTACAGCTTCTACAAGTTCTGGCCCATCTTCTACTTTAAATACGCCTAAACCGAACCAAGGCATTTCTACACCGTTATGCAATGTTGTTGTACTTTGTAAATTTTTCATTATATTTTCTCTCCTTTATTTCACTCGATCTCTTTTTTCTAATGTCATACTCCACGCTGTTAAAATAACAGCAGCTACTACCATAAGACCACCTACCCAAGCAGTATGGATTAATCCTAACGAATTCGTTACAAGGCCACCTATATAAGAACCTAAAGCGATTCCTCCGTTAAATGCGGCAATATTAATTGCTGAAGCAACATCAACCGCACTCGGAACAAAGCGCTCTGCCAATATAACTACATATACTTGTAGCCCCGGAACATTCATAAACGCGAATAGTCCCATGAAAATAATTGTGATGAATCCAGCTACTTTAAATGGCGCTGTAAATGTTAAAACAAATAATATGATCGCTTGAATCAAGAACATGTAAAATAGCGCTCGAATTGGATTATGATTCGATAATTTTCCGCCAACCATATTCCCTATCGCAATGGCAATTCCATACACTAATAAAATGATCGTAACGGTACTTGCTTCAAACCCTGTTACTTCTTGTAATAGGGGTGATAAATACGTAAATGTTACAAATGTACCGCCGTATCCAAGTGCAGTAATAATGAAAACAAGTAATAGTCTTCCATTTTTAATTAGTTTGAATTGATCACGAAACGATACAGGTACACCATTTTTCAAATTAGATGGGACTAGTATACTGTTTGCGATAAAAGCAATAATTCCAATTACGACAATCGCCATAAATGACGCTCTCCAGCCAAATTGTTGACCGATAAACGTTCCAATTGGTACACCTGTAATAGTCGCAACTGTTAATCCAGTAAACATAATCGCAATGGCGCTAGCACGTTTATTCTCTGGGACGATTGCGGCCGCAATTGTAGATCCTATCGACATAAACACACCATGTGCAAATGCAGATACAATTCTTGCGATAATTAATATAGTGAAGCTTGTTGCTACTGCCGCAATACCATTACCAATAATGAAAATAACCATAATCCACATTAATAATGTCTTTCTCGACATACTAGCCGTTAGCGCTGTTAAAACAGGAGCTCCTACTGCCGCACCTAATGCATATAGGGAAACAGTTAAACCAGCTGTTGTAACCGAAACATTTAAATCTTTTGAAATGGATGGTAATAAACCGACACTAATAAATTCGGTTGTACCAATCCCAAACGCACTAATTGCTAGTGCTAATAAAGCAAACATACTTCTTCGATTCGTCTGAACTTCCGAAGATGGTACTGTATATGAACTCAATTGAATTCCTCCTTATTGCAAGAAATCCAATCATAATAGTGCGATAAAAAGGCCCTTCTATCTTCTAAAAATATATTTAATCTCTACAAATGCTATTATGAATGGTTTCATTCTTTTTTTGAAGAACGCACTTTAAATTACGATAGGCACCAAAAAGTAACATAGTCACTTTTCAGTACCGTACTACTCATTTGCCTCTTACATGTGCTATTATGAAACATATTTAACATGATAAAAAGTACGTACTTTAAAGTGCTATAGGTACTAAAAAGTAACATTTGTATGACTTAGCTTACTTTACTCACAAAAGGAGGGCTTTATTATGAAGAAATACAATATTCCTGTAGAGGCGACCTTAGAAGTTATCGGCGGAAAATGGAAGGTTGTTATCCTTTGTCACTTAACGAAAGGTACAAAGAGAACGAGTGAACTAAAACGTTTAATGCCTGGTATTACACAAAAAATGTTAACACAGCAATTACGTGAATTAGAAGACGACGGCGTTATTCAAAGAAAAGTATACAATCAAGTCCCACCAAAAGTAGAATATTCCCTTACTGATTACGGTTGGTCTTTAGAATCCATTCTTGATTCTCTTTGTTCTTGGGGCGAATGCCATCTTGAAAAAGAAGGTAAGACATCGATGTTAATAACAGAAGGTGAACAATAAAAAAAGGAAAAAATGAACATAAATTTGTCCATTTTTTCCTTTTTTTATTTGTATATACGTACATTTCTAAGCTTAACAAAATAATTTATGCGCTTTCATGCCTTGGCAGTACTACGTTATACACGTAATATCAAATAATTAGGAATCATTTTTATGTTAACATAGGTGTATATAGTATATAATATAGGATATATATTATATACACTTTCCGGTAACGGAGCTTTTCCATTATGCGGACAAGCCATGTATCGGACAGTTCATAAATAATAGGTAGGACATTATGGTTTTGGGTTTATGATTTCAGCTTACTTGCTGACATAAATTTAAAGGCATTTTATTGTGTTTTGTGAAACTTTGTATAAAGTTTCGCAAACGTTTACTATCTTACCTATCAAAAATAAGAGTATTGCTATCGTAAAGGAGAATTGGAGATGCCAGAAACTATGACTCAAACAAAGCCAGAACAAGAAACTGTACAAATTTCTGCTAGCCAAGGACAACTTGATGTACTTGATCAGTTGTTAAAACCTGAGGTACAAGAATCATTAACAACACTAGTAGAACAGCTTCCAAAATTAACTGAGCTTGTTAACATTTTAACTAAGTCTTATGACTTCGCTCAAACTGTTGCTACTGATGAAGTATTAAAAAGCGACACTGTTGGTGCAATCACAGAGCTTGTAGAACCTGTAAAAGATACAGTGAAAAGCATGGCTGCAACTGCAATCGAAGCGAAAGATCGTGCTGACGAAAGCAACGAAGTTATCGGCCTATTCGGTCTTTTAAAATTACTAAAAGATCCACAAGCACAAAAAATGTTCCGCTTTGTGAACGCATATCTTCAAATTAGTGCAGAACGTAACAATAAATAAGTTAACTTATAACAACAATTAGTAAAGACGGGGGATATCATACTATGTCAAAACAAATTGTCATCTTAGGCGCTGGTTATGGCGGTCTTCTTGCCGCTTTAAACGTACGTAAATATTACAGCAAATCAGAAGCACAAGTTACAGTGATTAACCAATACCCAACACACCAAATCATCACTGAACTACACCGCCTTGCAGCTGGTAACGTGTCTGAGCAAGCAGTTGCAATGCCACTTACAAAGCTTTTCAAAGGTAAAGATATTGATCTTAAAATCGCAACAGTTGAGTCATTCTCAGTTGATAGCAAAGAAATCAAATTAGCTGGCGGCACTACTTTATCTTACGATGCACTTGTAGTTGCTTTAGGAAGTAAAACTGCTTACTTCGGTATTCCAGGACTAGAAGAAAACAGCATGGTATTAAAATCTGCTGCTGATGCAAACAAAATCTACAAACACGTTGAAGACCGTATTCGTGAATACGCGAAAACGAAAAACGAAGCTGATGCTACAATCGTAATCGGTGGTGGCGGATTAACTGGCGTTGAGCTAGTTGGTGAGCTTGCTGACATTATGCCTAAACTTGCAAAAAGCCACGGCGTAAATCCAAAAGAAGTGAAACTTCTTCTTGTTGAAGCAGGTCCAAAAATCCTTCCAGTATTACCAGACCACTTAATCGAACGTGCAACTACTAGCCTAGAAGCACGCGGCGTTACATTCTTAACTGGTCTTCCTGTAACAAACGTTGCTGGCAATGAAATCGACTTAAAAGACGGTCAAAAACTTGTTGCTAACACATTCGTTTGGACGGGCGGCGTTCAAGGTAACCCACTAATCGGTGAATCAGGTCTTGAAGTAAACCGTGGTCGTGCAACAGTTGATGCATACCTACAATCTACTTCTCACAAAAACGTATTCGTTGCTGGAGATAGCGCTGTTGTCTTCGCTCCAGACGGACGTCCATACCCACCAACTGCACAAATCGCTTGGCAAATGGGTGAGTTAATTGGATACAACTTATACGCAGCACTAGAAGGCAAAGCATTCGAAGAGTTCGCACCTGTAAACTCTGGAACACTTGCTAGTCTAGGACGTAAAGATGCTGTTGCTACAATCGGAGCAAGCAATACTCCACTTAAAGGCTTACCAGCATCATTAATGAAAGAAGCAAGTAACGTTCGTTACTTATCACACATTAAAGGTCTATTCAGCTTAGCTTACTAATCTGAATATAAGCCCGAATCATGCCCTGCATGGTTCGGGCTATTTTTATCCAAAATTTTCTCTAACTTATTTATTCGTCAAAAAAATGATATACCCTTTAAATTTATCTAAATATACTGACTCTTTATAATAAAAGCTGTCCCGTTTTGGAACAGCTTTTATTGTCGCTTTTTGTCGGTAAATCGATATATCGGAGAAATCGCTGATATATTCAGATTTGCGCTGATATATTTCGAAAATCGCCGATATAATTTTTAAACCTTCTTCATTATCCTAACTTCACAAGGCTGTAGTTCTTCTTCCCTTTACGAATAATAATAAATCGTCCATCAAATGAATTTTCTACCGTAACATCCGTATCTACATCCGTTACTTTTTCGCCATTCATAGAAATAGCTCCATTATTAATATCTTCACGCGCTTGTCGTCTAGATGGTTCAATTCCTAAATCAACTAGCCATTCTACGATGTTTTTCGTCTCTTTTGAGGACTGGAATGTTGGCATTTCTTTAAAGCCTTGCTCAATTTCATCAGCTGTTAACGATTTAATATCTCCGCTAAATAACGCTGCTGTAATTTTCACAGCTTGCAGCAATGCTTCTTCTCCATGAACGAATTTCGTCATTTCTTCCGCTAATACTTTTTGCGCTTCACGTTTATGAGGCTCTGTTTCTACCTTCACTGCCAACTCATCGATGCGCTCTTTCGTTAAGAACGTAAAGTATTTCAAGTATTTAACGACATCACGGTCATCTGTATTTACCCAGAACTGGTAAAATTCAAATGGTGTTGTTTTTTCAGAATCAAGCCAAACGGCACCACCTGCTGATTTACCAAACTTCGTACCATCTGATTTCAATAATAACGGAATTGTCAATCCAAATACTTTTGCTTCGTGCCCTTCTAACTTACGAATTAAATCTAAACCACTCGTAATATTTCCCCATTGGTCACTACCGCCAATTTGCAGTTGAACATCTTCTTTCGTGTATAAATGATGGAAGTCCATCGCTTGTAAGATTTGGTACGTAAATTCTGTGAAAGAAATTCCTGTATCTAAACGACTTGCTACGATATCCTTTGCTAACATACTATTAATGCTAAAGTTTTTCCCGTAATCACGTAAAAACTCAATAATATTTATTTCATGTGTCCAGTCGTAGTTATTTACCATCTTTACTTCGCTATTTCCGCCAAAATCAAATAGCTTTTTCATTTGTGCTGTTAACGCATCCACATTATGTTGAACTACTTCTAACGTTTGAAGTTGGCGTTCTGATTGACGTCCACTCGGATCACCAATTGTTCCTGTTGCCCCGCCAATTAAAATAACTGGATGATGGCCAGCTAACTGGAATCTTTTCATCATCATAAACGGAATCAAATGTCCGATATGCATACTATCACCAGTCGGATCAACTCCGCAGTATAGCGAAATCTTTTTCTCTTCTACTAGCTTACGTAAACCTTCTTCATCAGTCTGTTGATTAATGGCGCCGCGCCATTCTAATTCATCAATAATGTTCATCTTTTGTCATCCCCTTTATTTTTTAAAAACAAAAAATCCCTATGTCTATGACATAGGGACGATGATTCACCGTGTTACCACCCAGTTTGTATAAATAGCATAGCTACTCATACCACTCTTAGCAATAATATCGATTGCCAATCCGCTTAGCATTACCTAAGATACTCCAGAGTGTAATTCGCAAATTTGTTTGTGCTAGGTTCCAGCATCCCCTAGCTCTCTCGTTAACAGTGACAAACTGCTACTGGGCTCTTTCAACGTATGTTATTTGTTAAATTATTAGCCATTATATTGAATTGAAAACAAATTGTCAACAATACCCAAATATTATTTTAAAATAATTCGCAGTTTCATACGTATATGTTATTCTTTATCTTCTCCAATAATCCTTACTTCACGCTCTAACTTCACACCAAATTTCTCTTCAACTGTTTTTTGTACGAAGTGAATTAAATCGATGTAATCTTGTGCTGTTCCGTTATCAACATTCACCATAAATCCAGCATGTTTTAGAGAAACTTCTACTCCACCAATTCGCTTACCTTGTAACCCTGAGTCTTGAATCAATTTACCAGCAAAGTTATTTGGTGGGCGTTTAAATACACTACCACATGAAGGATATTCTAGAGGCTGTTTTGACTCACGTTTAAACGTTAAATCATCCATTTTTGCTTTAATTTCTTCATGTACACCTTCTTCAAGTTCAAATCTCGCTTCAAGAATAATGTAATGGTTGTTCGCAAATACACTCTTACGATATCCAAATTCAAATGCTTCTTTCGTCAAAGTACGTAGTTCTCCATCACCTGTCATTACGACAGCTTCTGTTAATACATACGAAATTTCACCGCCGTATGCACCTGCATTCATATATAATGCTCCGCCAACTGAACCTGGAATACCACAAGCAAACTCAAGACCCGTTAAGTTATGTTCTAGCGCAATACGTGATACGTCAATAATTGCTGCACCGCACTGTGCTACAATCGTCGTTCCTGTTACAGTAACACCTGTAATATGAATTAAACTTACTGTAATCCCGCGAATTCCACCATCTTTAATAATAACATTCGATCCATTTCCTAAAAACGTAACTGGAATATTATATTTGTTCGCATATTTAATAACTTCTTGAATTTCGTCATAATTTGTCGGCGCAACAAAAACATCTGCTTTTCCGCCAACTTTAATATGCGTATGATTCTTTAACATTTCATCTTGTTTCACATGACCTTCAGGCAATACCGTACTTAAATATTCATAAACCTCTTGCATATTCATTTTACGATTCCTCTATTTCTATATTCTTTTTATCCCGTTATACGGGCCCATAATATCCCCACATACATGAAATGAACCTAAAGTGGTGGATACAGTGTACCCAAAATCAATTCGAGACACCTATTAACCTCTTAATTTATAAGAGGTGCCACTCATATTAAAATATATATTGCATAATAAAGCAACCCAAATGGGCTACTAAACTTGACATGTCATCAGAAAGACAACAATTTGTAAAATATATTACTTTTTCAAAACACTACCCTTCAGTATCTTACTATACCACACGAAAATAAAGTGGTATTTTTTTGTAATCTTTACTTTATTTTCATCAACAAAAAAAGATGCTTTTACATAGGTAAAGGCATCTTTTTCATTACTTATTTTAAATTACTTTTCGTTCTCTTCTTTTTCTTTATCAAACCATAACAGTTCATCGTTATCCACTTCACCATTATAATTGATTAAGATTTCTTCTCCTGCTTTTATATCTTTATAAGCATAGAAGTTAAATGTATGATTCTCAAAGACAATATCATACGTCGCATTCGGTGTATATGAATGATTGAATAACATGCCGTATCCTAAAAGGATTGCCGTATGATTAATCCCATACTCAAATGCGTAGTCAGCAAGTAATGTTTTCTCAATGTGTTCATGCTGTTCATTCGGATAAGAGATAACTGGCGCTGCGTGTATCAACTCACCTTTTTTAATATCACGAGTTGCAAATACACCTCTATTAAATTCTCCATCACTAAGTTCAGAAGTCTTAACTTCGATCATATACGTCACCTATTTAATTCTTTCTTTGAAGTATTTTAATTCCGCTATTAGCTGAATTTCATCTTCTTAAGCTTGGCAGAAAACGAGCAGAAAAGCAATTAAAATCCGAGCAAGTCTTCGTTTAAATGAAAAAAGGGCTCAAACGTTGTGCCCTTTTTAAGTGATATTACTTTTCTAAAATATCTTCTAACAATTTCACTTGCTCGCTAACAGTATGTAATGTCTTCACAGATGTATCATTTCGATGTTTTTCTTCTTCCACACTTGCTAACACTTCTTCTGTAGCCGCAGAAGTTTGCTGGATTACATTGGAAGCATGTGTAACATCCTTTACGATATTCGTCGTTTTAACTTGGAAACTTTCTTGATGACCAACGATTTCTCTCATTACATCATTAATTTCATCAATAAATTTCCCTAAATCCGTTACATTTGTTAAAACACTTACTAGCATTTCATTACATTCTTCTTGTACTCTTTCTGATTTCTCTACTTGCACTTCTACCTTACTTGCTTGATTACTAAAATCCTTCAAAATCCCTTGAATTCTTCCAGCAGAACGATTCGATTCCTCAGCAAGCTTTAGTACTTCATTCGCTACAATAGCAAATCCTTTTCCATGCTCACCTGCTCTTGCAGCTTCAATATTTGCATTTAAAGCTAGTAAACTCGTCTGACTTGAAATATTCGTTATTACATCTACAATTTCATTAATTTGTTTCGATTGCATCATTAAATCTCTAAATATAATTCCTGATTGTGAAACAACATCATTTAAACTTCTCATATTCGCTTCAAAACTTCGTAGAGTATGTACACTACCCTTTGAAATTTCTAAGCTTTCATCAACACGAATCGATGCATTTCTTACTTGAGAAATGATTTGTTCAATATTCCCCTCCATATCATTCAATACTTCTACCGAACGATGCATCATCTCTGATTGTGATTGCGTACCAACTGCTACCTCTTCAAAAGCGAAATTGATTTCACTCATTGACTCCATCGATGTATTCATATTTTGTCTTAAATAATTGAAATTACGATCTAGTTTTACAACCGTTTCCTCAATAAGTCTTTGCGTTTCTTCTAATTCCTGAGCTTTTCTCATTACTTCTTGCTTCTCATCACTTAAACGAGCTAGCAAGTTAGAACCAATTTTCGTGACGCCCCACATAGCGATTGTTACGATCGCTAACAAGCTTGCGAAGTTTGCAGCTTCAGATGCAGCTGTATAAGCAAAAAATTGCTCTGGCCAATAACTACAAAGAATAAATGTGATTACAACTGCCACTCCGCCTAGAATTACAACGAGGCGTTCACTTAAATAAATAAGTGAAACGGCTAGTGTAAAATAGACCATTTGAAATACAGCTGGGCTTTCATTAAAAGCTTGTACCATAATGAAAGACATCATAAGCAACATAAATGTCATGATATATTTATACGTCGTTTCCATGCTTTTTATAAAAGTAAGAAGTGTTCCAAATACAACGACAGAAATGCCACAAACCCAAAACGCGATTGCTCTCTCTGTAAAAATATATCCGTAATACCCAATTGCGATGATTCCAAGGAAGAAACTACAAATTGTAATAAACAGCAATAAATGATTTTTCTGTGATTCTTTCTCAAGGTTAGAAAAACAAGTTTTCTTTAACCATTCCATATATAGTCCCACCTTCTGCACTTAATTACTTCAGCTTAAATACCGCACTCACTGGGTTATGATCACTATTTTCAAACTTTAAATCTTTTCCTTGCACATTTACAATCTCAACATTCGGTGAAACGATAAAGCCATCAATAATCGTGACGAAGTTTTCACCTTCTACATATTTCTTCACATCGTCTCTCACTGTCATAACAGACGGGTCTACAGCCCATTTAAAGCCACCATCAGTAAAGTCCTTCGGTAACTCTACTAACCACTCAGGACGCTCCTTCACAAACTTCGGATCACTTAATTGAACATCAGAAACTAATTGATTCCAATCTCCGCCCATTATTACGTAATCACCATTTTTATAATGCTTGTTCATATATTCTTTTAAAAACTCTACTTGCTGTTTTCTAATTTTCCCGCCTTCATCGTACGCAGACAAATGTAAGTTTACAAGTCTAACATGCTTTCCATTATTAACAGGGATTGTATGTTCAACAATCGCCCGATCTAAATCAAATAAACGCTTTGGCCAAGGCTCCATTCCAGGAAGCTGGAATCTCTTCGCTTCTTGAACAGTGTATTTAGAAAACGTACTTAATCCAGCCTCCGCATATCCCATTGGACTTGTAATTGGAACGGGAACCCATTTTGTATCATAGTTCTTTCCGAACGACGAAGCATAATCAGGTAATCCTTTTTTCAAAAACTCATGCCCATTCACATCAAATGATCGCATTGATTTTATATCGACTTCTTGTAATAACGCAAAATCACTATTCTCATTTTGTAAAAACGAAAGCATACTCTTTAAGTTCGTTTCCGTTTGCGCTTTACTGCTTGAACCAGATCCCTTTCCCCCATCCATAAAGAAATCTTGATCCTTATCTAATCCAGCATATCCAATATTAAATGTTGTAACTTTAAATTCATTTCCTGTCGCTAATACGCGCTCTTTATTCTTTTCTACCTTCAAACTTATAACATCAGCAGGCTGTTCTTTAGTAAGTGTCATATACGCTAAAAAACCACCTACCACTCCCACCCCTACTAAAATACATATAAGTACTATTTTTAATAATTTCTTCAAATAAACGCCCCTTTTCTAAAACACACAACTTAATTATCTTTATTTTCAGTTAACTAAAACTGAATGACAACATACGAAATATTTTATCACAACAAAAACCTTATATCACTATATTTAGTTTATAAGCGATATTTCTTACTCTTACATTATCAAAAATACAAAACGCCCCAACTCCTTCACTGGAAATCAATCGTAATGTTTAGTACACTATATGTAATAATCATAGGTGATGGAGTTCGCCATAAACGCTACTTAGCTAATGACTCCTACCAGTATAACTACTGGTAGGAGTCTATTTTTTTGAGCAAGCTATTTAAAGAGGTGAGAAAATTGATTTATATTATGGTCGGCATTGCCGGTATATTAGGAGCCCTTTCTCGTTATTATTTAGGTCTTACTATTCATGAATTTTGGCATCATACATTTCCACTAGCTACATTACTTATTAACTTAGCCGGATGCTTCTTACTAGCTTGGCTGACTACGTATATCGCTAAGCTTAACATCTTGCCTTCAGAAATTATCACAGGCATCGGGACTGGATTCATCGGTTCCTTTACGACGTTTTCAACATTTAGTGTAGAGACTATTCAATTGATCAATCATTCTGAGTGGGGCATAGCCTTCTTATATGTATCATGCAGCATACTTGGTGGCCTCATTATGTCTGGACTTGGCTATACACTAGGTGATTTCTTACTTAAGAAACATCTTACGGAAGGTGATCACTTATGATAGAAGCTTTATTAGTAGCAACAGGAGGATTTTTCGGTGCGATTACACGATTTGCAATTAGCAATTGGTTTAAAAAAAGAAATAAGACTTCCTTTCCAATTGCTACATTCCTCATTAATATAACAGGAGCATTTTTACTCGGATATATAATTGGCAACGGAGTCACTACAGGTTGGCAATTATTGTTAGGCACTGGATTTATGGGGGCCTTCACGACATTTTCAACGTTTAAGCTAGAGTCCATTCAGCTTTTCAATCGTAAAAATCTTAGCATACTATTTCTATATTTAAGTGCTACTTATATCATTGGTATCCTCTTTGCATTCCTTGGAATGAAGCTAGGCGGAATATAAAAAAAGCGACTCTTATCAGTCGCTTTCTTTTTATAAGAAGTAAGTCCCGCCATATGGAATGGAAAGTAAACCCGCTGGATACACATCATAATGCACACTTTGCATTGGAAGTTGTGAGTATGGCATATACTGTCCTTGCATCATTTGTGCCAAATATGCTTGTTGCTGCATTTGAATCACTTGATTCACAGCATGGATAGTTCCCTGTGCCCCAGCCAAAGTAATAGCTGCTCCTATTCGTCTATCATTATAAAAATAATGATTCATCATGATTCAACTCACTTATTATTTTTCTTCCATATTATATGTTTCTATTTCATAGTAGGTGTTTTAGCTCATAAAATTCCATTTGCCGTAAGCTAATAACCTATCAGGCTGGCCCCACAGACTAAAGTTCTATTTTGTCTATTACTGCTTTTTCAACTTCGAAGTAATAACTTCAAATAGTAATACACCAATACCACTCAAGAACAATACATAACTTATCGGTACTAGGAAAAGGAAAGGCTCTACAAGCAAACCATTATCCGCTATTTTACTAGTTGCCCCGTGCATTAATAAACAAGTAACTCCTAACGATAGCAGTACGATAGCTAATAAAAATTTATTTTCCATAATATATTCTCCTTTAACTTCATAATTCATTTATTTGTATTCCTTTTTACTACCATCATAATAAATTCAACAAAACTATAAGTCAATATTTTTTTATCGTTTTTCAATAAATTATTATTGATTTGCAATTAAAACAAAAGGTTTATGAAGCACCTTAAATTGCCTCACAAACCTTTTTAATCATGAATATTTACACTTTAAACCTCTTACTTACTACAACATATATCGCACATAACAGCACGAATATCCCAGCATAAATTAACAAAATTTCTACACTAAACATATCAGCCAATGGGCCAAATAGTATCATTCCTAAAGGAAGGGCGCATGAATTAGCGATTTGTACAAGACTAAACATTCGTCCGTGCATGGAAGTTTCTACTTTTTCCTGCAATAACACGTTAACCGGTGTATTGAAGCACGGCATTGTTATACCAATTAAAAAGTTACATACTAAATACATAATAAATACCGGAGCGATCCCTAGTCCAATCATAAGCAGTCCATATAACGCACAAGCTAGCGCTGTTGTATGCATACGATTACGGAAACCACCCCACGCTGCAATCAATATGCCACCAGCTGCCGCTCCCGCACTAAAAGTCATCTCACTAGCAGTAAGTCTCCACATTTCTGCACCGAAAGAACGGGTTACCATTAAAGGTGTTAAAAAGGCAGCTGGACTTATTAAAATCATGACAATAATTAATAAAACGAGTAGCCTTTTAATAAATACATTTTCTTTTAAATAAGCAAAGCCTTCTTTTATGCCTTGTAGATTAGATTTTTGCTTACTCTCTGCATTTACATGTCTCTCCACTTGAATAATAAACATAATACTAATTCCGATCATAGCCGTAATAACATCAATAAAAAATGTCATTTCAATGCTAGCAATAGAAAGAATTGCAGCACTTGCTGCTGGAGAAAGAAACATAATTAAAGATGTAATACTGCTATTCATCCCATTTACTTTCATAAGGTAATCTTTCGGAACGATTTGTGGGATTAATGCATTCACAGCTGGCGTTTGTACCCCTGTCCCAGCTGAACGAATGAGTAGTACTATAAAAAGTAACCAAATACTTTTATATCCTGTTAAGAATAGAACTGCTAAAACTAACGTAGCAATTGCTATAACCCCGTCTGATAACATAATCATTTTTTTACGGTCGTAACGATCAATCCAAACACCTGCAAATAAAGAAATCGCGATTTGTGGTAGGAAACCGCAAACAGTTGAAATGGTCAACATCATCCCCGATGATGTTGTAAGGGTGATATACCATATAATCGCGTATTGCACGAGAGAGGAACCGAACAACGAAATCGTTTGAGCGGTCAAAAATAATATAATTTTCGTTTTCCAATTGTTTTCACTCATACGTTTCACACCCCCTTAACTAATCCCGTCTCTATATGAAAGATGCTATCTGCCCAATCAAGATAAAAACTTGCTTCGTGAGATACGAGTATAATGCTACCCTTAAACTTAATTAGTGCCTTTTGCAAAGCTTCCTTCGCTTCTGCATCTAAATGGTTTGTCGGCTCATCTAAAATTAAGAAGTTACAAGGTGATAGTAATAATCCGCACAGTTTCACCTTCGATTGTTCACCACCACTTAACGTACGAATTTCTTGCGAAACGTGCGTATCCTTCACACCACATGCAGCTAAATGATGGCGTATTTCCTTCCTATTCAGTTTAGGAAACTGTTCTGAAATAATTTGAAGCGGCGTTAAAGAATCATTGCTCCAATTTAAATCTTGCTCATAATATCCAATCTTTATTTGCTCTGAAAAGTGAAACTCTCCAGAAATACTAGCAATATTTCCAACGATTGTTTTTAACAAAGTAGATTTCCCTACTCCATTGAAACCTGTAATCACAAGTTTTTGCCCACCCATTACTGAAAAATTCAACTTTGGTAAGAGAGCAAAATCGTAACCAACTTCAAGATTATTTACTTCCAGAACTGTCTGAACTGAAATGGGAAGTTCCCGAAAATGAATAGACGGTTTATGAGTAAAACTTGGTGGCGCAATTCTTTCCATACGTTGCAACTGCTTTCTACGTCCCTGTGCTATTTTTGAATTGACCCCAGCAATATTTCTACGAATATACTCCTCCGTTTTTTCAATTTTCTTTTGTTGTGCATGATATTGACGAATATAATCTTTTCGCAAATGCTCCTTTTGTCTTACAAAATCCGAGTATTTTCCGTAATACTTCTTCACCGTTCCAAACTCTACATCACATATACAAGAAGTCACTTTTTCTAGAAAATCAAAATCATGAGACACGACAATAAACGCCCCTTCAAAATTCATTAAATAATTAGCAAGCCATTCAACATGCTCTTTATCAAGAAAGTTTGTCGGTTCATCTAGTAATAAAATATTAGGCTCTTCTAATAAAAGCTTTGCTAAAATTACCTTTGCCCGTTGTCCTCCGCTTAATTCACCAATAATACGCTCCATCCCAATAGCATCAATACCTAAACCAGCTGCCACCTTGTTTATTATGCTATCTACTGAATAAAAACCGCGAGCCTCAAGCTGCTCTTGTATTTCAGCTGCTTTCAATAGTTGATTCTCACCTCCAGTCATCGCACTTTCTTCATATAACTTATTCATTCTCTTTTCCATTTCAAACAAATCATAAAAAGCTCGTTTTAAATACTGTGAAATAGTATAGCTCCCATCAATTTCTGCATATTGATCAAGATGTCCAATCTGAATATTAGGTTGCCACTTAACACTCCCCTTATCAGAAATAATTTCCCCCACCAATATTTTCAGTAACGTACTTTTTCCTGCACCATTCTGTCCAACAATCCCCATATGTTCCCCTTTATGCAAATCAAAAGAAGCATTTTCGTATAATACTTTATCTATAAAACTATGTGATAAACTTTCAACTTTAAGTAAACTCATTTTTATTCCTCTTTTCCTGAAATTAAAAAAAGCAGAGAGATAGCGTCATTCGACACTAGCCCTCTGCTTCGTGGTTTTTTCCATACTAATCCAATTTACAGTAAAAGCTCATTGGAATAATATACACAAAGGGCCATAGACAAAGCATTGTCTATGGCCCCTTAATCTATTTTATACATCAGCTAAATAACCATAACGAAATAAGCATAGGTAGACTATACTTTTTTCAAAAATTATTCAGCCGATGAATATAGGGGGTTATACCCCTTGATTAAGCTCCGTACAACGCTTCACCGTATACATTTGTGCGGAGCAAAGTTTTCTAATGAGTTTTACAAATTTTATATAAAGCATGTTCTACACCTTCCTTAATACTTAAAAGGGATTTTAGCATACAGTTTTATGAAGCGTCAACATTACTTCCAAATCTTTCAACTACTTATTTTCAAAATATTGCTTCTGAAACATACACATTCTTATCGCATTATGATAGTTACCATCAACGAAAAACTCGTCTAACAGTTCACCCTCTACCATAAATCCAACATTTTTATAAACATGTACTGCTTTTTCATTTTCCTTATCCACAACTAAATATATTTTATGCATATTTAATACAGAAAAAGCGTAATCCATCGCTAAACGCGTCGCTTCCGCTGCATAACCATATCCTTGATAATTCGGATCAATAATGATTTGGAATTCCGTTCTACGGTGAATATAATCGATTTCCACTAACTCAACCAATCCAACCATTTCATTATCTTTTTCAACGATAAATCGGCGTTCACTTTGATCATGTATATGTTTATCGTATAAATCTTGCAGCTCCACAAATGCCTCATACGGCTCTTCAAACCAATACGACATAATATGTGCATTATTATTCAGTTCGTGTACAAACTTTAAATCTTCTCGCTCTAATGGACGCAATTTCAATTCCTGACTCATTTCTATAACCTCCAAGTAAAAGAAACCTCTTCACTTAATTTCTCAATTTTTTTCAATTTCAAACGCCCTAATTTCATTGTAAAGTCTCAAGTGACTTTAAGGTCAAGATATAAAAAAAGTAGTGCAAACTTATGTGTGCACTACTTTCTCTTACTCTTACTCTTCTTCTCTTAATGTTTCTAACACTTCAATTGCCCATTCACACCAGTCGATGTACATTTTTGAATACCTTATTCCATATTCAACAGTAATATACTCTCCGATCACCTGTTTACGAATAGACGACTGATCCGGAAAACTATAATCTTTCCATTTTTGAGTTTCCCGCATTACATGTGTTTCTCTATCAATTACCTTCTGTAATAGTGAAATAGCTTCACTTACTGAAATAACATTAAAACTTGAGGCTTTTAATAAAAACTCATCCTTTATACGTTGAGGCTTCGTTTTCGAATGAATAATCCATTCAACAAGAGCCTTTTCGCCCTCTTTCGTCAAAGAATATATTTTTTTATTTGGACTTCCTTCTTGATAAATATATTCGAACGTAACCAGGTTATCCTGCTCCATTTTTGATAATTCTTTATACACTTGTGAATGACTTGAATTCCAAAAATAAATGAGTTGTTCTTGAAAAGTATGATACAAGTCATAACCAGTTTGTTCTTTTTTTGAAAGTAGTCCAAGTAATGCATAACGAATAGACATTCTAAATTCTCCTAACTGGACTTTTAAATTATGAATAATTTGTTTCAATTTCATTATATCGATTGTACTCCTTTTAATAAACCATTATCATAACCATATGACTATTTAGTCATATGTCATTTAATTAATAAGAGTAAAGGAGGATATGATGAAAAGGAATATAGTTCCGTTAATGATCGTTCAATTTTTCATCTTTTTAGGATTCGGTATGATTATCCCTGTTCTACCAGAAATCATTACAAATTTACATGTGCCGTCGCATCATTTAGGAATGCTGTTATCTTCTTATTCGCTCGCTTCATTCTTAACAGCTCCACTTTGGGGAAAGATTTCTGATCGAGCAGGTCGGCGTCCTGTACTACTAATTGGCATACTCGGGTATTCCATTAGTTTTTTCTTAACAGGTTTACTGATTAATAATTTAACTGGCTTATACATCGCAAGAAGCCTAAATGGATTGTTTGCCGGTGCATTATACACCGCTGCAACAGCTTCCATTGTCGATATGACAAATGAAACTGAGCGTAATCGTTATATCGGAATGATGGGTGCTTGTATCGGGATGGGCTTTATTGTCGGTCCAGCAATTGGCGGGATGCTAAGCCATTTTGGAAATGCAGTTCCGTTCCAAATTGCTAGCAATCTTCTTGTCATTTTATTTCTCTATACATGCTTTACTTTTAAAGAGAGTTTAAACAATGCAGGTGAAAAAAATGCGGGAAATCCATTTAAAAATTTTATTCATTTACCAGCTTCATCAATCGGCTTGTTTTTCATTACTTTCACAATTTCTATGGCATTAGCCGGGTTAGAAGGTACCTATCAACTATTTGGCAAACAAGCAATCGGCATTACACCATTTCAAATCGGCATAATCTTTTTAGCAAGCGGCCTAGTAGATGCATGTATACAAGGTGGACTCATACGCTACATTCGTAACGGAGATGAAAAACGCTACATTATAATCGGACAAATCATTTCTGCAACAGGCCTATTTTTAATCCCTTTTATTACGAACTTACTATGGGCCGGCATTTGTTTATCCATCTTCACAGCTGGAAACGCGCTCGTACGAACTTGTACTCTATCCTTTTTAACAAAACAAGTAAAAAGCGATCACGGTACCATTTCAGGCTTAAATTATTCATTTGATAGTTTAGGAAGAATTATCGGACCAATATTTTTCACAATGATATTTACATCACAAGGGGCAGTATCTTTCATAGTAGGAGGCATGATGACGATGCTTTCTATCGGATTCGTAATCCTATTTTCAAAAAAACAACATACATACGGGAGTGAACTATAATGCTTAATATGTTTTATCAAATTCACGCGGGATCATGGGCAATTCTTATCATCTTATTTATTATGAGTTACATGCTTAACAAACAAGAATTTACACTGTGGGGACAACGTGCCTTTTATGTTCTTATGCTAGGTTCAGGAATTGGAATGGTAGTCATTAAAAACTTCCCTGTCATTTCTATGATAAAAGCTGTATTCGCTCTTATCCTTATTATGTCGATGGAAATCCTCGTAGCAAGGAAAAGAAGAGGACAAACTCATACGTTATGGTGGGGCGTATTCGCTATCACGTTCATCGTTATTTTATTAATTGGATTTCATATTATATAAAGTGAAACTTTAATTAGTGGGGTTTTGTTCATCCCCCACTGATTATTAGTTGAACCAATCGGGCTTTTACGGGCAGTTGATCCCCCACCTAACTTCTTTGCTTCCTCTGAATTTTGAGATGGGGGTCTTACTGCCCGTTAATGCGGGATAAAGTAAAAACCCCTAGATTTAGGGGTTTTTTGCTACTCTTTTCTCAAATCTCTCATATTTGATATGTATAAAGCAACGACTAAAACGAGAATGGATCCCGCATATAACAACGTCTCCATCGGTTCCTCATGAGATACAATAATTAAACGAATTAACGCCGTAATTCCGATATAAATGAAATAACGTAACGGAAAATGATAATTCGACTTAAAATACTTAATAATCAATGCGATGAACTCGAAGTATAAGAAATAGACGATGATACTCTCAACCAATTTATACGATGTATATTCCTTTGTTGAAAATATGTATTGAATAAATGTGATAGTCTCGTTAATTAAAAAAATTGATAAAACAATGGATAATATAATTAACGCTATATTCAATATCCACTGTAAAACGCTAGCTATATAATGATCGATATTAAACTTCATTTCACACTCTCCTTCACGTAAATACTTATTTATTATAGCAAAATTATGATTGAAACGAAGTTAAATCATATATTCTTCCTTTGTTGTCACCTGTATGGGGGATGTTCATTGTTTGGAGGAGTCTTTTGACCGCACAACTAGATTGCATATTAAGAAAGTCCCTCAATTTACTATTAGTAGTTATCGTTCCAAACAGAAGTGTGTAGTCTTGTAAAGCACGTAAATGAGCATGTTTAGACGTACTATTACAGTTTGAGCAACGCCATCCCTGTTTTTCTTTTAACATTGCCATTGTAAAACATTCCTCACACTGCACGCCCTTTAGCAATTCCTCTTTTTTCACTTTATATTGAGCAAGAATATTTTGTCGCTGTGAAGAATGCCCATTCATAATTTTATTTATAAACCCATTTATATCGCTAACCACTTTTTCTTTATATTGATTTTTAATCTGTTTTATTTTATTAGGTAAATTTGCGCTGTGGATAATTTTACTAGAAAGTATTTCATCTGAAGTTTTAATAATTGTACGAGGTGAACTAATTACAATGAGGGATTCAATTGGAAGATTATATATACCATGTAGACTCAGCCATTTTTTCAGCTGCATCTCTTGCCGTTTTATTTGTAAAAATGGATCTGGAAAACCTTCTTCCAAGGTGCCATCTGATATTCTAATGAGCTGATTAAACTTGGCGTCGAAGATTAATGTACCAACAATATTTTTTATTTCAAGAAAAAGAAGAAAACATGAGGAAACTATGAGGGTATCAATTTGAAAATAATGTTTCTGATCAAACAACCTAATATCATGTAAAATACTGTATTCCGTTTCGGGTAAGAAACTAAGTGGATATTCAATCGACTGCTCTCCTTTATAGCCGGCCATAAATTTCGCTAGATTTTCAACCACCACATTTCTTTTTGAATGATGAGCAGGCAATCTTCTCAGTAGAGCTTCTAATTGGAGCAAATGTACAGGCATTTTCCGCTCTTTCACAATCATTTTTATCCCCCTCCAAAATATATCAGCGATTTTTCAAATATATCAGCGCAACTCCAATTATATCGGCGATTTTCGAAATATATCAGCGCAACTCCAATTATATCAGCGATTTTCGAAATATATCGACTTACCGACAAAAACCGACACAACAAACACTCATAAACATTATATCACCACACCGAAAATCGCACTGTAAGCATAATATTAATCCCCCCTCTTGATTACGACATTTTAAAAACGGTAAAATAACATTCACCGTATGTAAAAGAGCTTTTTTATAAAGTGAACTTTAATCAGTAGGGGGCTTACCGCTCGTCAAATAGTGGAATAAATGCAACCTCATATTGTGAGCGCTCAAAGCGTCACCAATAAATATCACAGGCAATCGTACAAAAAAGCTGCTGCCTATAAAATACAGGCAGCAGCTACAGTATACATTTTCTAACTAATAAACGGCGATCGGCCCATAAGGACCATTAATAATCTCTATTTTTGTTTCAAAAATATCCGTCAAAAGTGTTGAGTCCATAACCTCTTCTACTGTTCCAAAAGCAGCAATTTGTCCATCTTTCATCGCACAAATTTTATCAGAGTATTTAGCTGCAAAATTTATGTCATGCATGACAGTCAAAATTGTTCTTCCAAATTCATTAGCCGCACGTCTCAAATGTTCCATCATTTGAACAGAACGAGCGACATCCAGATTATTTAGCGGCTCGTCCAAAAGTACATATTCAGTCTCTTGGCACAATACCATCGCTACATATGCCCTTTGTCTTTGCCCACCAGAAAGCTCATCTAAATATCTATTCTCTAAATTAGTTAAATCTAGGAAGTCGATATATTTAGAAATGATAACTTCATCCTCTTTCGTTAATCTTCCCTTTGAATAAGGAAAGCGCCCAAATCCAACTAATTGTCTAACAGTAAGCCTCGTTACAAAATGATTTTCTTGTCGCAATATAGTCAAAACTTTTGCTAAGTCTTTTGATTTAGATTCAGAAACATCCATATTTGCTACCTGGATTTGACCTTCGTCCATATCTAAAAGTCTGCCAATCATCAAAAGTGTCGTTGACTTTCCAGCACCATTTGGTCCGATTAAAGAAGTAAAGCCTGCTTTTGGTATTTCAATATCCAAAGGTCCTATTTTTACCTTATCCGTATAGAACTTTTTAACATTATCAATTTTTATCATAAAGCCCTCTTCCTTAAAACTATAGTTAAGAATATAATTCCACCAAATAATTCAATAATAACTGAAACTACACCTTGAGCATGGAACACATGATACATTAAAAAGTATGCACTCGTCATTATTAAAAATCCTATTGCAAAGGCCATTGGGAAAATATATCTATGATCATAAGTTGACGCCGCCTGATAACTCAAAGTTGCTACTAAAAATCCGTAGAAAGTAAGCGGCCCAATTAGAGCTGTTGAAATGGACATCAATATAGCTACTAATACAAGCGTATAAATTACACTCGGTTGATATTTAACTCCAAAAGAAGTAGCAACATCCTTTCCTAGTGACAAAACATTCAAATTCTTAGAATGAACAAAAATTAATACCGCTACAATTATGATCATAGGAATTACAATAGGAAAATATGCAGGATCTGCATGATTAACAGAACCAAATAATCTCGCTTGTAAAATATCAAATTCTGAAGGCGCAAGTAGTTTTCTCATGAAAGTTGAAACAGAATTTAGCCCGGTACCAATAATAATTCCAACTAAAAGCATAAGTTGTAAGTTCCCGTATTTACCGGAAAGCAACCATCCATAAAGTATCAAACTCATGAAGACCATAACAACGACTTGAAATAAAAATGATCCAATTCCATTAAAATTGATCAATGCACTAGCACCAAAAAAGAATACTGTACTCGTTTGAATTGCTGAATAAAGTGATTCGAAACCTAAAAGTGAAGGAGTAATAATCTTATTATTCGTAATGGATTGGAAAGCAACTGTCGACAAGCTATGGCAAACAGCTGCAATAATCATTGCAACAATAGCTACTATCCTTCTCTTAACGACCGGGATAAAAGAAGGTGAATCTATCGGCACTGGATTGTTATACACTAAAAGTCCATATGAAGAAAGGAGGCCTAAAGCAATCAATGTTATGAGTAAAATCCAATAACGTCTTGCTTCCTTCTTAGAACGAAAAGCGCTAGCTGATCTACTTTCATTATGAAGGCTAGAATCGATTTCGACATTTTCTTTATTTTTATATTCTAATGTGATCATCGTAGCCTCCTTGGTTTTCTTTGTCTCAATAAAATAGTAATAAACACAACTGCTCCCACTGTTGCAAGTATTAAAGAAACAGGTAATTCAAAAGGCTGTATAATTGTTCGAGAAATGATGTCACAGGCAGTTATTGATCCCATTCCGATCACACAAACCCAAGGTAAATTACTCCTAAGATCATCACCTCTAAACATGGAAACGATATTTGGCACAATTAATCCTAAGAAAGGTAAGTGTCCAATAACAGCTGCAACAATTCCAACTGCAACAGAGATAAGAGCAGTCCCAAAAAGAACAATTCTATTGTAATTAACTCCAAGACTTGTTGCGACATCTTCTCCTAGTCCAGCTAAAGTCAATCTATTAGCATACATAAAAATAAGAAAAGTAATGATAACAATCAGCCATAAATATTCATATCTTCCCACCTGAATGTTAGCAAATGAACCTACAAACCAAGTTTCAATACTTTGCGTCTTTTGAAAAAGGAGTCCTAAAAAAGTAGACACTGCAGAAATTACTGCTCCAAGCATCAATCCAATAATCGGAACAATTAAAGACGAACGAAGCTTAACTCTTCTTAAAAATAGAAAGAAAATCATAGTTCCTATAAAAGAAAAAATGATTGCACCAGTCATTCTTTGAACTAAAGTCGGGGCAGGAAATAATAGATACACAAAAAGCAGGCCTAAGCCTGACCATTCAATAGTCCCCGTTGTAGTAGGTTCAACAAAGCGATTCTGTGTAATGAGTTGCATTACGAGCCCTGCCATCGCCATCGCAGCTCCAGTAAGCATTAATGCAGCTGTTCTCGGAACACGAGTTATGAAAAACATCTCTGTCCCGTCCTCTTGTCCACGTATATCATAAACTCCAGTAAACAGTGATATAATCCCTAAAATTATAACAACTATAATGGCTATTATAAAAGGTTTTGTCCATAATTTATTGTGATTATAAAACTGGGGTTGAGAAATATTCTCAACCCTAGAAATTATATTTTTTGACACTGTTTCGTACTCCTTTACACTACTTAGCTAAAGTTTTTGCCATATTTCCAAATAACTCTATATAAGTTTGAATTGATTCATTTGTGTAAGTATCTTCTGGTGCATAAATAACTTGTTTCTTAGAAATAGCAGTTGTATTTTGAAGAGCAGGTGATTTAGAAATAACATCCTTAGCAGGTGTTGACTTAGCTGCATCAGATGTTGCTGCATCACGATCTAATACGAAAATCCAATCAGGATTTGTTTGTGCAATAGCTTCAACAGAAACGTCATCACCTTTATGACCTGCAGTAGAATTAGAAACTTCTAACGCTGGAGTCCAACCGAAAATTTCATACATTGGTCCCCAAACGCGACCAGAGTGCGGTGCAGCAAAACCAATATTACCACCAGTAACGATAACACTCATAACTTTATCTTTTCCGTTATAAGCAGATTTTGCTTTTTCAATAGATTTATCAAAATCAGCTACTAATTGTTTAGCTTCTTTATCTTTATTAAAGATTTTTCCTAAAGTAATTGTAGAATCTTTAAGTCCTTTTACTAAGTTTTCTCCAGGTTTAGTAGCTTTCTCAGAAACATCAAAATTAAGATCAATAACAGCTGCATTTGGCACTAATTTTTTGATTTCTTCGTAATGGTCAGCAAATCTTTGACCAACAATTACAAGTTCAGGATTTGCAGCTGCAATGATTTCAAGATTTGGTTCACGGTGATTCCCGATATTTTGAACTTTTTCATCCTTTTTATATGCTGAATCAGCAGGCATGATATCCTTTGGAGCAGCTGCTAATTTAATTCCCCAATCAGCTAAAGTTTCAAACGTTCTATTATCTAAAGCAACTACATTCTTTGGATTTACAGGAACTTTAACTTTTCCATGTGCATCAGTGATTTCAACCGTTTTTGGCTTATCACTACTATTATCTTTAGTAGCTTTCGAAGTTTCTTTACCTGAATCTGAGCAAGCTACTAACATTAAAGTGAAAATTGCTAGAATACTTACTAATTTTAAAAGCATAGTTTTTTTCATACGTATACTCCTTATTATGTAATTTATTTCGAAAATGATAACGTCCATAGGTTGAATTAGATAGTAACTGCTATCCGCCTAAACCAATATTGATAATCATTTTCAATTGAACATCCTGTTAATTAGTATAATCATTAATTCTGTGAAAATCTTGTGAATGGTATGAGTTAATAAAATTAAAAATAAATTTGATAAGGTCTCAACTAATGCGCATCAGATCCATCCCCCCACACCTTATAAAACATGATTTCTACTGCAAAAAAATGACCATTTCCTGATAGCAATCTTCTTTTTATAGTTTCTGTCTTTTCATATTTCACAGAAACTACTTTATTATCTTATTTTTATCATTCAACCATTGAATAGCCTCTGCCATGTATCGTTTGAATATATCTATTTTTCTTCTCACACTTTAACTTTTTTCTTACATACCCAATATATAAGTCTACTACATTTGGATTTACGACTACGTTATGTCCCCAAACTTGGTTCAAAAGCATTTCACGGCTCAATATTGTATTTTTATTCTTAATTAAAAATACAAGTAAATCGTACTCACGCTTCGTAAGCGAGAGATTTTTACCACCTTTTTTCACAATATTGCTAGATGCATCAACAAAGAGATCTTTAAACTGATAAAAGGTTGTCTCATTTTGCTGGTTACAGTCGCTTCTCCTTAAAATGGCTTGAACCCTTGCTACTAGTTCTTCTTTCGCAAATGGTTTTCTAATATAATCATCAGCTCCTGCTTGTAACCCTGCTACGCAATCCTTACTAGAAATATTGTCGGTAACAATAATGATCGGTGTCATTTTAACAAGTCGTATTTGTCTGCAAATTTCTGGCCCGGATATGCTTAATGAATCCCAGTCTAATATGATAATATCCCAATCTTGTTCATATATTATATTTAAACCTTCGTTTTCATTGTGAAGTTTTAAAATGAAATGGCCTTCTTGCGTTAGACCGCTTACGATTTTCTTCGCTAAAGACCGTTCATTCTTAATTACTAACACCTGCCTCACCGATGGTTCACCTCTACTTCAATATAACTTAGTTAAATAAAAAGTTATTTAAGACTTATAAATATTTAACCCCTAAAAAATCCATTCAAACAGCTTATTAGGAGAACTCTATATAATCTTACAATAGGTATGTGTAGAAACACAAAACATATTAATATTTGAATAAAATGATTTTATTAATAGAAACTCATCAATCGGGCGTTTACGATCAACTATAGTATATACCTACTTATCATCCATAACCATTTCTTTATTTTCTGTTTCAGGGGTACTGCCTCATCCCTATCAACTTAAGTATTTTATAAAAGAACAAAACAAAAAGAACCACAACCTCACCAACCTGGCAAGATTATGGTTCATATCATACAAAATAAAAAACCACCAAATATGTATTGGTGGAGACGGTGGGAGTCGAACCCACGTCCAAAAATATCGGCACTTAAGCTTCTACGAGTGTAGTCGATATATTAGCGTTTCGCGAACTCTTCGGCCTATCGACAGGCTTCCAAGTTGCTAGTCTGGTTGTTCTCTTCCTTTGTCCTCAGACGGCGAACTCCGGCGTAGTCCACTTAGTTTGAGTCCCTTACCCTACCACATGGACGATGGAGGGAGGAACCTTTAGTGCAATTAAGCAGCTAAAGAAAGATTGTTTTGTTTGCCAATTATAGGCTTTGACGTTTTAACGAGGCCGATCCCCTCGACTCGCAACCTAAGCTCGAACTATCCCTGTCGAATCCGTAACGTCCCCATGATAAAAATGGAGCATACGAAGAAAATTTCGTGATAGCTACTAAGAGCTGTTTTTCAATGTGCAACAATCTTACATAAGTTATTATAACATACGCGCGCCGTTTTACAAATGTAAATATTTGTATTACATCTTTTGGCGATCACGGAACGCGCGTGCAATTTCACGTTTAGCTTCTTTCTCTTTTAAATCATGACGCTTATCGTATTGTTTCTTACCTTTTGCTAAACCAAGTGCCATTTTCGCAAATCCATTTTTCAAATAGATTCTAACTGGAACTAGTGCGTATCCTGTTTCTTTTGAAGCACCAGCTAACTTCTCAATTTCTTTTTTATGAAGAAGTAACTTTCTCGTGCGAAGCGGGTCGTGGTTGAAACGATTCCCTTGTTCGTACGTACTAATATGCATATTATGAACCCATACTTCACCATTATGTACACGAGCAAACGCATCTTTCAAGTTCACGCGTCCAGCGCGAATCGACTTAATTTCCGTTCCTTGAAGGACAAGCCCTGCTTCATATGTTTCTTCGATGAAATAATCATGAAATGCTTTTTTATTTTGTGCAATAACCTTACCTGAACCTTTTGGCATATAACGTCCCTCCTCTATTTTTACTATTGTAACAAATGTTACTAAAAAGCGAAAGTGGCTCGCTTAGAATCTTTGGACATTGGAACTCCCGACAGAGAAGCGCTTTTTGCTTCGTCCGAGGGAGTGAAATGGCCAACAAATTCTAGCCACTGTAGCTGGATTCCATAAAAAGCGAAAGTGGCTCGCTCAGAATGTGAGGTGGATGGAGCTTCTGACCTTGAGGCGTTTTTTGCCTCTTGGGAAGAAGCGAAGCCGCCGAACATTCTAGCCACTGTAGCTGGATTCCAACAAAAAGCGGAAGTGGCTCGTTCAGAATGTGAGGTGGATGGAGCTTCTGACCTTGAGGCGCTCTTTGCCTCTCGGGAAGAAGCGAAGCCGCCGAACATTCTAGCCACTGTAGCTGGATTCCAATAAAAGGCGAAAGTGGCTCGCTCAGAATGTGAGATGGATGGAGCTTCTGACCTTGAGGCGTTCTTTGCCTCTCGGGAAGAAGCGAAGCCACCGAACATTTTAGCCACTGTAGCTGGATTCCAATAAAAGGCGAAAGTGGCTCGCTCTCAAGCCACCAATAAAAAAGAAAAAGCCTCGCTTTCCATCAAAGCGAAGCCATCCTTTTCTTACTTACGCTTTTTCTTTTTCTTCTTGAATCCTGGTACGTTTTCGAAGAATGCTTTTTTCTTCTTGCCGTTACCCTCTTTTTTCCCTGACTGGCTAGCGGACGTAGATGCGGATGCAGATCCTCTTCCTTTCCCTTTGCCACCACGGTCAAATTTTCTACCTGTGCCACGTTCTCCGCCGCGCTCATTACTACGCTCGCTACGTCCACCGCGTTTCTTTCTGCCTGTTCTTGGCTGTTCGATAACGACTGGGCGGTCTTTGAACTTACGACGAGGCGTACCTTTCATGCCAACGATTTCAAAGTCGATTGCACGCTCGTCTTTGTTTACGTTAATAACGCGAATTGTAATTTCGTCACCGATGCGGAATACGTTACCTGTACGTTCTCCGATCATTGCGAAATGCTGCTCATCATAACGGTAGTAATCATCCGTTAAGTAGCTAACATGTACAAGACCTTCAATTGTATTTGGAAGCTCTACGAATAAACCGAAGTTTGTTACAGAGCTAATCATACCGTCATACTCTTCGCCAATCTTATCAAGCATATATTCTGCTTTTTTCAGTTCGTCTGTTTCACGTTCTGCTTCAACAGCACGACGTTCCATATTAGAAGAGTGCTCTGCAATCTCAGGTAATTTTTCACGCCATTTTGCTTGCGTTTCATTATCGACTTTACCGTTAATGATGTATTCACGAATTAGTCTATGAACAATCGTATCTGGGTAACGACGAATTGGCGATGTGAAATGTGTGTAGAACTCAGTTGATAAACCAAAGTGACCTAAACTTTCTGCATCGTAACGTGCTTGCTTCATAGAACGAAGCATTACTGTTGAAATAACTACTTCTTCAGGCTGCCCTTGAACCATTTCAAGAATTTGTTGCAGCGCGCGAGGATGCACTTCATTCGCACGTCCTTTTACGGCATACCCGAAGTTCGTTACAAACTCGAAGAAACGCTCTAGCTTATCTTCTTTCGGATCTTCATGGACACGGTACATGAATGGTACGTTCATCCAGTGGAAGTGCTCTGCTACTGTTTCGTTCGCAACAAGCATAAATTCTTCAATTAACTTCTCTGATACAGAACGATCACGCATAACAACGTCTGTCGGTTTTCCTTCTTCATCTACTAATACTTTCGCTTCTTTAAAGTCAAAGTCGATTGCACCGCGGCGCATACGTTTTTCACGTAGGATTTGTGCTAATTGACCCATTTCTTTAAACATCGGTACGAGTGGCTCATAGCGTTTAATTAACTCTTCGTCCTCATCTTCTAAAATGCTTCTTACGTCAGCATACGTCATACGCTCTGTCGTTTTAATTACACTTTGGAAAATCTCGTGCTTTACAACATCACCTAAATTGTTGATTTCCATTTCACAAGATAACGTCAGACGGTCTACTTTCGGATTTAATGAACAAATACCATTAGATAGACGATGTGGAATCATCGGAATTACACGGTCAACAAGATACACACTCGTCGCTCTCTCCGCTGCTTCTACATCAATTGGAGAACCTTCTTGAACGTAATGGCTTACATCCGCAATGTGAACGCCAAGCTTGTAGTTACCGTTCTCAAGCTTCGTTACTGTAACAGCGTCATCTAAATCTTTCGCATCTGCACCGTCAATTGTTACAATCATTTGGTCACGTAGATCACGGCGATCTTTTAAATCTTCTTCTGAAATCGTTTCTGGTACACTGTTTGCATGTTCCATCACTTCCTCAGGGAACGCTAAAGGTAAGTGATGTTTATGAATGACAGATAAAATATCTACTCCTGGATCATTTTTATGACCTAGAATTTGAATAACTTCACCTTCTGCACTTAAACGATTCTCTGGATAGCTCGTAATTTTCACAACTACTTTATGACCTTCTACAGCGCCCATTGATGCGCTTTTTAATACGAAAATGTCACTTGTCCAGCGTTTATTGTCAGGTATAACAAATCCAAAGTTTTTCGATTCTGTATATGTACCAACTAATTCTTTCGTGCCACGCTCTAAAATGCGTACAATGGAACCTTCTTGACGCGAACCACTCGATTGGGAACTAAGGCGTGCTAATACTGTATCGCCATGAAGTGCACCGTTTAATTCTGTAGGTGGGATGAAAAGATCATCATCTCCTGTTTTCTTCTCGTCTGGTACAACGAATGCAAAGCCACGTGCATGTCCAATTAACTTACCACGTACTAAATTCATCTTTTCAGGAAGACCGTAACGGTTGCTACGAGTACGAATAACAAGTCCCTTTTCTTCCATCGTTACAAGTGCCTTTACGAAATCTTTAAAGCCCTCAGAACCTTCAATCCCAAATGCCTCTTCTAACTCTTGTATCGTTAGCGGTTTATACGCTTCTTCTCTCATAAATAATAACAACTTATCAATATGTTCTTGTATGATTTCTTCCAAGCAAAAATACCTCCTTTAAAACCTTATATTATTTAGTGTATCCGAAAGATAGGGGATGTATAAAGCGAAACTTCAATACTCCCCTTATGATTTTTACAGTTTTCACAAAAAATTCCTTATGAAAAAAAGAGGCAACTAGATCTTACCAATCTAGTTGCTCCAAGAAGTTATATACATCCTCATGTAGCTCGTCACGCTGCTTATCAAGTGTAATGACATGCGTAGAGTCTTCATACCATTTAATGTCTTTTAACGTTGATTCTACACCGTTATAAATAATGTTCGCACTATCTGTATTAATCATTTCATCATGACGCGCTTGTACAACAAATGTTGGGGCATAAATCATGTCCACATTGTTACGCACGTCAGCAATTAATTGTTGTAATGCTTTTAATGTATTCATCGGTGTCTTTTGGAATTCCAACATTTCTTGCTCAATTTGCTCTGGTGATTTTTGCTCACGCTTTTTATATTCGCGGGCATATGCCAATATACCTTGGTACATCGTTTCTTCACTCTTAATATACATCGGTGCACACATTGGCACTACACCTAAAACCGGTACTGTATAACCTAATTTTAGAGAAAATACGCCGCCAAGTGACAATCCAACGACAGCAATTTTCTCAAAGCCTTTATCTTTTAACAGCTGATATGACTCTGTTACATCTTGCCACCAGTCTTCAGGACCTGTATGAACAAGCTCTTCTGGTGGTACACCGTGCCCTTTATAAATTGGAGCATGACAAGTGTAGCCTTTCTTTTCTAAGAAACGCCCTAACATACGTACATCAGCTGAGTTTCCTGTGAATCCATGTAGTAATAAAACAGCGCGGTCTCCACCTTCAAATGTAAATGGTTTCGGAGATGCTAATTTCATCATGTACTTCTCCTCTTTCTCTTCTGTAATCTAGTCGTATTCTTTCTATATCTAGTGTACCATATTTATATTTCCATAATCTAATTAGAAACTTTTTTCAAATAACAAAAAAGAAGAACCATTAGAATAATCTACTAACGCTTCTTCTTTCAATTCTATAAGTTTAAGTACGTAACACCAATTGTTAATGCGAAGAACAATACAGCTAAAACAATTGTAATACGGTTTAATACCGCTTCAATTCCACGTGCTTTTTGCTTACCAAATAATTGCTCTGCACCGCCTGAAATTGCACCTGAAAGGCCTGAGCTATTACTAGACTGCATAAGTACCATAACAATCATTAAAATCGATACAATAATAAGTAAAACAGATAATAACGTATGCACTTGGCGTACCTCCTACAAAGATTCAGTTATTGTAACTGTAGCATAAATTCTATAGAAAAGCGAGAGCTATAAGGTTGCTCTCGCTTTTCTTCCATTACATGAACATCATTGCAAATAGCGGCCCGAGCAAACATGTCAAAATCGCTGTTAATGTCATTGTTACCGATCCAATAACACCTTCATGTTCATTATTTTTCATCGCTCTCATCACGCCCATAATATGAGAAGCACATCCAAATCCGATACCTTTACCAACTGAGTTTGTAACGCGGCTCCATTTTAATAAAAGCGGGCCGGTAATCGTTCCAGTAATACCTGCAATAACAACGAAAGCTGCTGTTAATGACGGTACACCACCTACTTGCTCTGAAACACTCATCGCAACCGGCATTGTCACCGACTTTGGTAAAGAAGATAAAATTAAACTTTTATCTGTTCCCATAAGTGACGCAATAGCAAAGTCACTTGCAATGGCAACTGTTGTACCTACTAGTACCCCGCCGGCAATCGGTACAACATATTTTTGAAGAACGTGACGTTGTTTATAAAGAGGAATTGCAAATGCTACAACACCGGGTCCGAGCAGCTTTGCAATCCAGCCGCCGCCACTTTCCATATAATGTTGATACGGTATATCAAGCACGATTAATAAGAAAGCCATTAATCCTGTTGCTACAAGCATTGGAATGGTGAATGGTGTTGGAAATACTTTATAGATTTTTTTAGATAATTGATATAATAGCACCGTAAAAAGAACCCAACCGATTCCGATTAATATTTTGCTCATCGCGACTCTCTTTCCTTTCTATTCGCAAGATATTGTCCTGTATGTCCTGCGACAATAATAATTAAAAATGTACTCGCTACAACTGTAATGAAAAGAGAAATTCCTTTACTCATAAAAAAAGCACCGTAATTCATTAGGCCAAGCGTTGGCGGAATTAATAAAAACGGCATAATAGCAACGAGTGTTTCTGCTCCTAAATCGAACCATTTCACTGGAAGAACTTTTAGGCTAAGTAAAACAAGTAAGAGGAACATTCCAATCAAACTTCCTGGGATCGGAATATTTAACATTTCTTGTACCCAAGTTCCAACCATATAAAAAACGTAAAGAGCAGCAATTTGGACAAGAATCTTTGTAAATTTCATGTTCATCATCCCTCTTGTTTATACGATCTTCTGTTAATATCTTTATCATAGTATAAATTGTAAAAAGCTGCAATTTATCAACTTGACAGCAAAAACCGCCTATGTTATACGCTTACAACCTTGATATGACTACATTTCCAAGAGGAAATTAAGTCAAAAACCTTGACCTAATATAAGAAGTTTTTATTTTCTGAATTTTAAATGTTGTTATTTCAATAAAATAATCTTTTTACCTTTAAGCTTACATATATATAAAGTGAAACTTTAATCAGTGGGGGTTCTTTATCCCCCACTGATTATCAACCCTCACCAATCGGACTTTTATGGGCAGCCCGACCCCACCTAAATTCTTTGCTTTCGCTGAATTTTGAGGTGGGGGTCTTACTGCCCATTAAAGTGGGATAAACAAGATAGGTGGTGAACATATGCCCAAAAAAGTTCTTATTTTTTGTGATCCTGGCATTGATGATACGATGGCTCTCCTATTAGCGTTCTTTATCGATGAAATAGAAATCATCGGCATTGTTGCAGATTACGGCAATGTTCCAAAAGAGATGGCCGTACAAAATGCTCATTTTCTTAAGAATGAAACAAGGAATAGAAATATTAAGATATTCGGTGGTTCAGAACGCCCTCTTACTGGTGCCCCACCTGCTTTTTTTACAGAAGTACACGGGAAACAAGGGCTTGGGCCAATTATTCCAAATGGGAATGTGACTAACGGAGAAATGGAGAATTTCTTTGAAGTCATTCCTCTTATTGAACAGTATAAAGATGAATTAATCATTGTAAGTTTAGGAAGACTTACCTCTCTAGCAATTTTATTTATCATGTGCAAACAGTTAATGAAACAAATTAAATCTTACTACGTAATGGGCGGTGCCTTTTTACATCCTGGTAATGTCACCCCTATTTCCGAAGCAAACTTTTATGGCGATCCTACTGCCGCTAATATAGTCCTTCAATCCTCACCTAACATGTACATCTATCCATTAAACGTCACCCAATATTCCATCATTACACCAGAAATGGCTGAATATATTGAAGCAAAAGGAAAAGCCCCACTCGTCAAACCGTTATTCGATCATTATTACTACGGCTATTATAAAAATGCTCTACCACATTTAAAGGGTAGCCCCTTCCATGACACAATGCCAATACTCGCTTTACTTGATAACTCTATGTTTACGTATCACAAATCCCCTATCGTTGTCATGACAGAATCCTCTGCACAAGGAGCAAGTATAGGGGAATTTCGTTCTTTAGTGAACCAAAAGCCATTTATTGATTGGCCGGGTCATCAAATTGCAATTGATTTTGATTATAACAGTTTCTTTAAACATTTCATGTCACTTATGACGGGGGAACAATTTTAGCATAAAAAAACAGACCGTGATTTCTCACGGTCTGTCGTTATTTTCTACAATTATCGTTTGATGTTGTAGAAAGATTTGATACCATCGTAAACAGCGATTTCGCCTAGTTCGTCTTCGATGCGTAATAATTGGTTGTACTTAGCAATACGGTCAGTACGGCTCATAGAACCAGTTTTGATTTGGCCAGCGTTAGTTGCAACTGCGATGTCAGCGATTGTAGCATCTTCAGTTTCACCAGAACGGTGAGATACAACTGCTGTGTAACCAGCACGTTTAGCCATTTCGATAGCTTCGAAAGTCTCAGTTAAAGTACCGATTTGGTTAACTTTAATTAAGATTGAGTTAGAGATACCTTTTTCGATACCTTCAGCAAGTTTTTGAGTGTTAGTTACGAATAAATCGTCACCAACTAATTGTACTTTGCTTCCAAGACGCTCAGTTAATAATTTGTGACCATCCCAGTCGTTTTCGTCTAAACCATCTTCGATAGAGATGATTGGGAAGTCTTTGCAAAGCTCTTCGTAGAAATCAACCATTTCTGCAGAAGTTAAGCCAGTACGGCCTTCGCCTGCAAGGTCATATTTACCAGTTTCTTTGTTGTAGAATTCAGAAGAAGCAACGTCCATTCCTAAGAATACGTTCTCGCCAGCTTTGTAACCAGCTTTTTCGATAGCTTCGATGATTACTTCTAATGCTTCACGGTTAGAACCAAGGTTTGGAGCGAATCCACCTTCGTCACCTACTGCAGTGTTAAGACCTTTGTCATGTAATACAGCTTTAAGTGCATGGAATACTTCAGCACCCATACGGATTGATTCTTTGAATGTTGGAGCACCAACTGGTAAGATCATGAACTCTTGGAAGTCTACGTTGTTATCAGCGTGAGAACCACCGTTGATGATGTTCATCATTGGAGTTGGTAATTGTTTTGCATTGAATCCACCAAGGTAACGGTATAATGGAAGACCTACGAAGTCAGCTGCTGCGTGAGCTACTGCCATAGATACACCAAGGATAGCGTTAGCGCCTAGTTTACCTTTGTTTGGAGTGCCGTCTAATTCGATCATAGCACGGTCGATACCAGCTTGGTCAGTTACGTCGAAACCAACGATTTCTGGAGCGATAATTTCGTTAACGTTGTTTACTGCGTTAACAACACCTTTACCAAGGTAACGAGACTTGTCACCGTCACGTAATTCTACTGCTTCGTGTTCACCAGTAGATGCACCACTTGGTACGATAGCGCGTCCGAAAGCGCCGCTTTCTGTGTAAACTTCTACTTCTACAGTTGGGTTACCACGAGAGTCAAGGACTTCGCGAGCATAAACATCAATAATTGTTGACATAATAAATTCTCTCCTTTTTATATAAGCAAATTATTTAATAATTGTTTTACCTGTCATTTCTTTCGGTTGCTCAACACCAAGAAGTGTAAGCATAGTTGGAGCGATATCACCTAAGATACCACCTTCACGTAATTCTACGTCGTTCTTAGTAACAATGAAAGGAACCGGGTTAGTTGTATGAGCTGTCATTGGCTCTCCGTCAGAAGTTAATTCTTCGTCAGCATTACCATGGTCAGCAGTAATAAGTGCTACACCATCTTTTGCAAGAATCGCTTCTACAACTTTTCCTAAACATTCGTCAGTTGCTTCTACTGCTTTAATCGTTGGTTCCATCATCCCAGAATGGCCAACCATATCACAGTTCGCAAAGTTAAGAATGATAACATCATGTTTATCATTTTCGATTTCATTTACTAAAGCGTCCGTTACTTCGTAAATGCTCATTTCAGGTTTCAAGTCATACGTTGCAACCTTCGGTGAGTTAATTAAGATACGCTCTTCTCCTGGGAATTCAGCCTCACGACCACCGCTAAAGAAGAATGTAACGTGCGGATACTTTTCAGTTTCCGCGATGCGAAGTTGCTTTAATCCCGCTTGCGCAACAACTTCACCTAAAGTGTTATCAAGGTTCATTGGCTTGAATGCCACGTAACCATCTACTGTTTCACTAAAGTGTGTCATACATACGAATTCTGGAATGTGAGGTACTTTTTCACCACGATCGAACTCACGGAAGTCTTCGTTTGTAAATACACGAGCAATTTGAATTGCACGGTCTGGACGGAAGTTATAGAAGATAACTGCATCATCATCATTGATTGTTGCAACTGGCGTGTTATCTTCGTTAACAATTACAGACGGCAATACGAATTCATCGTAGATACCATTTGCATAAGAGTCTTCTACACACTCTTCTGCTGATTTATAAGTAGGTCCTTCACCATTCACCATAGCACGGTAACATTTTTCTACGCGATCCCAACGCTTGTCACGGTCCATGGAGTAATAACGACCAGAGATAGTCGCGAATTGTCCTACTCCTGTTTCTTTAATTACTTCATTTGTTGCATCAATATAGCTTTGTGCTGTTTTTGGTCCAACATCGCGGCCATCTAAGAATGCATGAATGTATACTTTCTCAACGCCTTCTTTAGCTGCTAAGCGAAGAAGAGCAAACATGTGGTTCATGTGACTATGCACACCACCGTCAGAAAGTAAACCGAATAAATGAAGTGCAGTACCTTTTTCTTTTACGCTTTTAATTGCACTTTGGAACGTTTCGTTCTTATCGAACTCACCTTCACGGATTGCAACGTTTACGCGTGTTAAGCTTTGATATACAATGCGGCCAGCACCGATATTTAAGTGACCAACCTCAGAGTTACCCATTTGACCTTCTGGAAGACCTACTGCCTCGCCACAAGCTGTAAGCGTTGTGTGAGGGAATTTGTTCCAGTAACCATCAAAATTAGGTTTCTTAGCTTGTGCTACAGCATTCCCGTAAGTTTCTTCACGAAGTCCGAAACCGTCAAGAATAATTAGAGCTGTTGGCTTTCTCATTTTACCGCCTCCAGAAGACCTAAGAACGAAGCAGGCTCTAAGCTAGCACCGCCAACTAAAGCGCCGTCGATGTCAGATTGTGCCATGTACTCTTTAATGTTTTCTGGTTTTACGCTACCGCCGTATTGAATACGAACAGCTTCTGCAGCAGCTGGAGAAACAGCTTCTGCAACAACTTTACGGATGTGCGCACATACTTCGTTTGCATCTGCAGAAGAAGAAGATTTACCTGTACCGATAGCCCAGATTGGCTCATAAGCGATAACAGTTGCTTTAACTTGCTCTTCAGTTAAACCTGCAAGTGCTTTTGTCACTTGACCTGCTACTAGATCAAATGTTTTTCCGCTTTCGCGCTCTTCTAAAGTCTCACCACAACATACGATTGGTGTTAAACCATGTTCAAATGCTGCGATAGTCTTTTTGTTTACTGACTCATCTGTTTCAGCAAACATTTCACGACGCTCAGAGTGGCCAAGTACTACGTAGCCTACTTTTAAGTCGCTAAGTGCTACTGGGCTAATTTCGCCAGTGAATGCACCATTTTTTTCGAAGTGCATGTTTTGTGCACCTACTTGTAAATCAGTTCCTTCAGTCGCTGCTACAAGGCGCTCTAAGAATAGAGCTGGAGAGCAAACTACTGCATCAACAGCTGAAGCTGCTGGGATTTGACCTTTAACTTCCTCTACGAAGCTAACTGCTTCAGATAGAGTTTTATTCATTTTCCAGTTACCTGCGATAATTGGTTTACGCATGCTTTGCACCGTCCTTTTTCTTTGGCTGCTACTTATTTGTCGTTAAGACAAACTACACCTGGAAGTTCTTTACCTTCCATGAATTCTAATGACGCACCGCCGCCAGTAGAAATGTGGCTCATTTTATCAGCCATACCGAATTTTTCAACAGCTGCTGCAGAGTCACCACCGCCGATAACAGAGTATGTACCTTCTGCATCTGCTAATGCTTGTCCTACTGCTTTTGTACCTTCTGCGAATGGAGTCATTTCGAATACACCCATTGGTCCATTCCATACAACAAGCTTAGAGTTTTTAATTACATCTGCATAAATTTCACGTGTTTTAGGACCGATGTCCACGCCTTCCCAGTTAGAAGGGATAGAGTCGATACCAACGATTTTAGTTGTTGCAGTTTCAGAGAATTCCTCAGTGATTACAACATCAACTGGCATATAGAAGTTTACGCCTTTTTCTTTTGCAAGTTGCATAAATTCTTTTGCTAGTTCAATCTTGTCGTCTTCACATAGAGATAGACCAATTTCATGACCTAAAGCTTTAACGAATGTGTAAGCAAGTCCGCCACCGATGATTAAGTTATCTACTTTGTCTAATAGATGACGAATTACACCGATTTTATCTTTTACTTTCGCACCACCGATGATAGCTGTGAATGGACGTTCTGGGTTAGAAAGTGCTTTACCTAATACTTCTAACTCTTTTTCCATTAATAGACCAGATACTGCTGGTAGGTAGTCTGCGATTCCTGCTGTAGAAGCATGAGCACGGTGAGCTGCACCGAATGCATCGTTTACGAAGATGTCAGCAAGAGCTGCAAATTCTTTCGCAAGTTCTGCATCGTTCTTTTCTTCGCCCGCATAGAAACGTACGTTTTCAAGAACTAATACGTCGCCTTCGTTCATTGCTGCAACCATTTCTTGTGCAACTGGTCCGAATGCTTCGTCTGCTTTTTTAACGTCTTTACCAAGAAGCTCGCCTAAACGTGCTGCTACTGGAGTAAGACGTAATTCTTCTACTACTTGACCTTTTGGACGGCCTAAGTGGCTTGCTAAAATAACTTTCGCACCTTGCTCTACTAAATATTGAATTGTAGGAAGAGCTGCACGGATACGAGTTTCATCTGTAATTTTGCCTTCTTTCATAGGTACGTTGAAGTCAACGCGGCAAAATACACGCTTACCTTTTAAATCTACGTCACGAATTGATTTTTTGTTCATTGGATTTCCCTCCGACTACTAGTTAGGATTGACAAAACCCACTCAAAAGCTTAACACATTTGCTTTTAAAACGAAAGAAGAGAGAGAGGGAACAAACCCTCTCCCTCGTTTTGTCATTGATAACTTATATAATTAAGAATTAAAGACCTTTTGAAGTCATGTAAGCTGCTAGGTCTACTACGCGGTTAGAGTAACCAGTTTCGTTATCGTACCAAGAAAGTACTTTAACCATGTTACCTTCCATTACCATTGTAGATAATGCATCGATTGTAGAAGAAGCTGTACATCCGTTATAGTCGATAGATACTAATGGCTCTTCGCTGTATCCAAGGATACCTTTTAATTCGCCTTCAGCTGCTGCTTTGAATGCTGCATTTACTTCTTCAACTGTTACTTCTTTATCAAGTTCAACAACTAGGTCAACTAGAGAAACGTTAGCAGTTGGAACACGTACAGCGCCACCGTTTAATTTACCTTTAAGTTCTGGTAATACTAATGCTACTGCTTTAGCTGCACCAGTAGATGTTGGGATCATGTTTTCAGCTGCTGCACGAGCACGACGTAAATCTTTGTGTGGTAAGTCTAAGATTTGTTGGTCGTTAGTGTAAGAGTGAATTGTTGTCATCATTCCACGTTTTACGCCGAATTTTTCGTTTAATACTTTAGCGAATGGAGCTAAGCAGTTTGTAGTACAAGAAGCGTTAGATACTACGTTGTGGCTAGCTGCATCGTATTGTTCGTGGTTAACACCCATAACTACAGTGATATCTTCGTCAGAAGCTGGAGCTGAGATGATAACTTTTTTAACTGATCCACCTAAGTGTTTTTCAGCGTCTGCTTTTTTAGTAAAACGGCCAGTAGATTCTACTACGATTTCTACTCCGTAGTCGCTCCATGGTAATTGTGCTGGGTCACGCTCAGCGATAACTTTAATTTCTTTACCGTTAACAACGATGCTGCTTTCGTTAGCAGATACTTCTGCGTTTAAAGTTCCGTGAACTGTGTCATATTTTAAAAGGTGAGCTAAAGTTTTAGCATCTGTTAAGTCGTTGATTGCTACTACTTCTACCTCTGGGTTGTTAAGAGCTGCGCGGAATACGTTACGTCCGATACGTCCAAATCCATTAATACCAATTTTAGTCATTTGAATTTCCTCCTTGGGGGATTATATTAAAGGGTAATACCCTTTGTTAACTGTTTTGCTGCACCTTCATCTGTAATTAGAATTGAAGTGTGCCCTTGTTTAATTACAGCCTGTATTGCCTTTGCCTTTGAAGAACCTCCAGCGACTGCAACAACGTGAGATACATTTTGTAAATCCTCTAGTTGCATACCAACTGTTCTTACTTTATGAACAACATTTCCTTGTTCATTAAAGTAGTAACCGAAAGCTTCGCCAACTGCTTCGCTTGCCTGAATCTTTAACCAATCTGCTTCTGAAGTATTTCTGCGACGTGCCATTGTTAACGCATCACCTATTCCATGAATGACGATATTGGAAGATCGAATCAACTCAAGAACTTCTTTCACGGAAGGCTCTGTCACAATAGACGCATATGCTTCGCTGCTAACATGGTCTGGAACATACAATAAGCGATAATTACTCATCGTATTTTGCGCCATCTTGGCACAAATAGTATTGGCTTCTAACTCGACGCCTTCTCCAATTCCACCACGTGCTGGGACAAATAGCATATGTAAATCTTTGCAATCAAGCTGCATCATGTCCGCAACAGCAGCTAGCGTAGTTCCTCCAGCCACAGCAACGATATTATTCGCTGTCAGACGGTCTTTTATACAAGTCACACAAGCACGGCCCATCTCCAGTTTGACCCAAGGCGATTCATCACTATCACCAGGGACAACGAAAACTTCATCCAAGTCTAATGTTTCCTTAAGTTGCTTTTCTAAAACCTTTAACCCGGAAATTTCTTTCATAAAGTCTTCCAAAGCAAGAACTAAAGCTGTTCCTTCTTCTGTCAAAGTCATTCCAGAAGAAGCGACGTGAACTAAGTTTTGTTCTTTCAAAACTTGAACTTCACTTCGCAATACTCGTTCTGTCATACCGAGACTTGCTGATAAATTTCTTCTTCCAATCGGCTGCATAAGCCTAATGTATTGAAGAATTTGCATTCTCGTTTGCATAACAGGTAGCAGATCAGGTAATAATTTTTTTGTGTTCTGAATCCATGAGCGCATATCTTTTCTCCTCACTACATCGGTTCATTTTCCCTCATGGTCACTTTACGTCCCGTAGTGACATTTTGTGTCCCACATAGGTTAAAAAAATAATCCCTGCTACGTGTATTATTGTAACAGGAGATAGAAACTTATTCAACTCTTAACTGCATTCTTTATATAGTTTATTATGACACCTTTGTGAATGTTACCATATTCTACTTGTTTTCCGTCTATTTCTACAACCGGAATCATTAGGTGATATTTTTCTAAAAGGTCATTATCTTCATATATATCTATTTCCTCAATTTGAAAAGAATATTCACATTGTACTTCCTGTAAAACTTGTTTCGCCTTCACGCAAAGGCCACAATCATTTTTTGTATACAGTACAACTTTCATCTTCTTCACCTATCCGATTGTTTTTCGTAATGACGACGCTGGGATGTGCATTTGCTCTCTATACTTCGCCACTGTTCTTCGAGAAATAACGATTTCATGCTCTTCTTCTAATAATTTTGAAATCTTTTGATCTGAAAGTGGCTTTTTCTTATTCTCTGCCTCAACAAGCGTTTGAATAAATTGTTTTACACGCTTTGTAGAAACCGCTTCATCTTCAGTCGTCGAAACGGCATTACTAAAGAACGATTTCATCTCAAATAAACCGTGTGGTGTTTGCACATATTTATTTCGCGTTGCACGACTAATTGTAGATTCATGCACACTTAGCTCTTCTGCTACTTCTTTTAAAGCAAGTGGCTTTAAATACTCCGGACCTTTCCAGAAGAAATCACGTTGTTTTTCCATAATAATGGTCATCACTTGCAAAAGCGTTTGTTTTCTCTGTTTCAAACTACGCATAATCCACTGTACATGCTGATACTTTTCTGAAACGTAAGATGCTACTTCACTTTCACTATTATTAAGAAGCGCACTATATTCAGAATGAATTTCAATTCTCGGCATATTTCTCTCATTCATTTGTAAAACGAGACGATCGCCATCTTTTTTCACTGCCATATCAGGCACAATATAAAGTGGTTTATCAGAAGAAAACGCAAGACCTGGTTTTGGTTGTAATGACGTTATACAATTTACTGCATCCTGTAATTCTTCATTACTACACTTCAACACTTGAACAAGCTTTCTCCAATCTTTCTTCACGAAATAAGCGAAATGATCTTCTACAACCTCTTCTGCCAATCCATTCCGCCTTTGTAAGCGCTTCAATTGTAAGGTTAGACATTCCTGAATATTACGCGCCCCTACCCCTGCTGGCTCGAGTGATTGGACAAGCTCTACAGAGCGGTCGACTACATGAAGCGGTGCGGAAAGAAGATTTGCTAACTCTTCATTCGTTTCTTGCAAATACCCATTTCCATCCATGTTCATAATAATGAAAGAAGCTACTTTTCGCTCTTCTTCCTCTATTTTATAATACTGTATTTGATTTAATAAATGTTGCTGAATCGTTGTAGAATCCACACTGTAGATTTCCATCTGATTCTCGACTTGTTTGCTGGTACTTTTACTTTTGTTAGAGCTCTTTTTCTTCTCCCTCTCAAAACCACCTAACTCAATAAGGGGATTCTCTAACGATTGCTCATACAAAAACTCCGATAATTCTTGTACATTATACTGGAGCATTGTAATCGCTTGCCTTAACTCTTGTGTCATTGCCAAACGTAAGCTTTGTTCTTGTAAAAGACTTGCCTTCAAACTAATCTCCCCCTTGTTTCTATTGTACAATAAGTTTGGTAAAAGGAGAATGCTATCACAGACACCCATTCCAAAATGTTATTAATTTATATGTATTAATGAGATTTACAACTTAAAACCGAAATTTGAATAATATTGAACGAAAATAATAACGGAATTAAATTATAACCAAGTACTAATAGTAAATCTTATTATCAGATATAACAAGAGGGAAATAAAAAAAGTCCTAACCTACAAAACGTAAGTTAGGACTTTTTGACGCGCCCAGAGGGATTCGAACCCCCGGCAGACGTGGTACCGGAAACCACCGCTCTATCCGACTGAGCTATGGGCGCATGATTATAAAATACACTTCATTTTCTTCTCATAATAATAGCAATAAAATCCATCTAAATCAATAAAAATATCCCCATAATCCTTTATGCACCTTAGTTATGATTACATCAACAAAATAACATCCCCTAAATTTTCCAATCATAAATTCACCCCAACTCACAAATTATAATCTTTGAATTGATATTCCAAAGGGGGCTTCATTCAATGACTGTAATTACGAAATTAAAACAAACTGTTTCTGGATTAAAAAGTGCACAAGCTAGCTTAGAGGGATTCGCTCTTGATACGGATAACCAACAAGCTAAGCAACTTTTCCAAACAGCTGCACAGCAAACACAAACGATTATCGATTCTTTAAACCCACGCGTTGAAGAAGTCCAACAAGAAGAACCACAATACTCACAGCAATAACAAATCAGTCTTGCTGTGAAATAGAAAAAGGATGATATGCAGTCATCCTTTTTCTATCACATTACATATTGCAATAGAAATGGAATGATAATCATGCGAAAACTCGGCCTCATAACCGCATTATTTGCCCTTCTATTTAGCTCTTTTACCGGGTGTGATAATAGTCCCTTAGATAAAAAAGTGAAAGAAGAGGCAAAACGAACAGAGAAAGAAAAAGGTCCAAAATTAACAAAGACGAGTACAGAATCCTTTAATCAATCTATATCACAAGGAGCCAAGAAAAGGGCTCTCGCTATGAATGAAATTATAAAAAGTACAGCAGTGAATTCAAATTTAGATCTCTACATAGCAGTTACACCTGAGCATCATGAAAGATTTGGATTAAAGCCTCTGCGTAGCAAACTTCAAAAGCAATTAAGTGATGAATACCCTACTTTCGATGTTCGTGTAAGTACAGATAAAAAAATCTTTATGTTACTCGAAAAACTCGAAAACAAAATTAAGAAAAAAGAAGTATCTAAAGATGAAATTAATCAGCAATTAAAATTCATCGGCAAAAAAATGGAGTCTAACACTTAACGCTTTTTAAAAGAAAAGGAAGGATCGCAATGTCTAGTAAAGATAAGAACTTAACCCCTGTACAACAGGAGTACAAAAAATTCGAACAAGAACGCGAACCGAAGCGTCCTGTCTTAAAAAATTGTATTAAAGCCTTTTTCGTCGGTGGTTTTATTTGCTTCATCGGACAACTCATTTCTACATTTTATATCACATATTTTGATTTCACTGAACGCTCAGCAGGAAATCCAACAGTCGCAACTCTCATTTTCATCTCCATGTTATTAACTGGATTTGGTATATACGATCGGTTTGGTCAGTTTGCCGGAGCAGGCACAGCTGTACCTGTCACTGGATTTGGTAACTCCGTTATTGCCGCATGTATCGAACACCGGACGGAAGGGTTTGTCCTTGGCGTTGGCGGTAACATGTTCAAATTAGCCGGCTCCGTTATTTTATTTGGTGTATTTTCAGCTTTCGTCATCGCACTTATTAAAACGATTCTCGTTCAATGGGGAGGGCTATAAATGTTACAAGGGCACCGAACATGGGTATTTGAAAACAAACCGGTTATTATTTCGACGGGAGTCGTTGGTGGGCCGTTTGAAGCTAAAGGAAAAATTCCAGAAGACTTCGATACCCTCCATGAAGATTTATGGCTCGGACAAGATTCCTATGAAAAAGCACATAAAATTTTATTTGAAGAAGCTTGTAGCCGCGCCACTGAAAAAGCAGAACTTCGTAAAGACGATATTCAATTCGTACTTGCAGGAGATTTAATTAATCAAATTACTCCCACAAGCTTTGCTTGCCGTACACTGGGCACTCCTTATCTCGGATTATTCGGTGCTTGTTCTACTTCTATGGAAGGTTTAGCACTTGGAGCAAGTATCGTAAATGCAAAAGGCGCAAAATATTTATTAACCGGGGCATCAAGTCATAACACCGCTGTAGAAAAACAGTTCCGCTACCCTACCGAATATGGTGGACAAAAGCCACCTACTGCACAGTGGACAGTAACCGGCGCCGGAGCTGCTATTTTAAGCGATACTGGACACGGTCCTCAGGTAACATCAGCCACAATCGGAAAAGTAGTTGATATGGGATTAACGGATCCGTTTAATATGGGAGGCGCAATGGCTCCAGCTGCCGTCGATACAATTGAAGCTCATTTACGTGAACGTCAAATTGATGCCTCATACTACGATTTAATCGTAACAGGCGATCTTGGCCATGTAGGACGCGAAATTGCTTATGACTTACTACATAAACACGGAACGAAAGTAACGAGCGAACAGTTTCAAGATTGCGGGCTGCTCATTTATAGAGAAGGGCAACCTGTCATAGCTGGTGCTAGTGGACCAGGATGTTCCGCAACAGTCGTGTACGGTCATTTATTAAACCGGATGAAAAGAGGAGAGTTCAAAAAAATACTTGTCGTTGCGACAGGCGCTTTACTATCTCCACTTACATTCCAACAAGAAGAAACAATCCCGTGTATCGCTCATGCCGTTTCGATTGAATTTGGAGGTGCAACGCAATGATTTTTTTCTGGGCTTTCGTCATTGGCGGACTCATATGTGTAATTGGCCAACTTATGTTTGATGTTGTAAAACTTACACCAGCTCATACTATGGCAACACTCGTTGTTGCTGGAGCTATATTAGATGGATTCAATTTGTATGAACCATTAATTGATTTCGCTGGAGCTGGGGCAACCGTACCTATTACAAGTTTCGGTAATGCTCTCGTTCATGGGGCAATGGAAGAAGCTGCAAAACATGGCATCGTTGGCGTTATTACTGGCATGTTTAAAGTAACGAGCGCCGGTGTGTCCGCAGCTATTATTTTCGGCTTCATCGGAGCATTGTTATTCAAACCGAAAGGATAAGGAGTGTTTGTATGACTGTTATCGCTAGTGTAAAAACCTGCCTTGCTAGTGTAAGGGGAGCTCAAGCAAGCTTAAGCTCCCTTTCGCTAAATTCTACAGACGATGAAGCAAAACGCGTATTTCATGAATGTATGTTAGAAATGGACAGCATCATCGCTGATTTACAGGATAGAGTTTCAGTATTGGAACGTGAAGAACCTCAATATAAAGGGTTTTAAGTAGACTGGAGGAAATGACTATGTCTCACCTACCGGAATGGACACTTGTCATCCTTCGCTCTGTATTCATATTAATTATTTTATTCACTATTACAAAGTGCTTAGGAAAAAGGCAAATCTCTCAACTTTCCTTTTTTGAATACATAGCGGGAATGACAATCGGTGATATCGCTGCTCAAATAGCTACAGGGCTTGATCAAAAGTTTTTCCATGGTGTCTTTGCCATACTTATTTTCGCCTCAGTACCATTCTTTGTCGGAATTCTCTCCCTAAAAAATAAAACTGCTAGAGATTTTTTTGAAGGGAAGTCTACAGTTTTGATAAAGGATGGTAAAGTACTTGAGGATAATTTAAAGAAAGAAAAATATACAAGTGATGAGTTACTTGAACTTCTTAGAGGAAATGGTGCATTCAGTATAGCTGAAGTCGAATTTGCTGTCTTAGAACCGAGTGGAGAATTAAATGTATTATTAAAGAAAGATTTTCAGCCACTTACTGCAAAAGATCTCGGTTTAAAAGTGCCGAATGAAAAAGAACCACAAACTGTTATTATGGATGGGAATGTACTAGATGAACCACTTTCCGCAAGCGGTCATAACCGAGCTTGGCTACATTCTGAACTAGAAAAACTCGGTGTTGTCATTGAAAACGTCTTTCTCGGTCAAGTGGATTCATATGGACAACTTACTATCGACATTTATAACGACAAACTACAAATGCCTTCTCCTCAAAACAAACCTTTATTATTGGCATCTTTAAAAAAATGTCATGCTGATCTTGAACTATTTTCCTTAGAAACAAAGTCGAAATCAGCAAGCGAAATGTATAGTAAAAACGCGAAACAAATCGAAAAGATTTTAAATAAAGTGACCTATCTTTTAAAAGAATAGATATCGAAAGAACGCTTCAGTCAAAAGGCGTTCTTTTTCTTTTTTCCTATCGCTTTTCTAACGTTTAAATTTATGTAATTCGGTTATGATGATGAAGATACATAAGCAGGGAATTTCAAAAACATAGCGAATATTTCATGATACAACTACATATTTTTTTGATTTAAAGTGGTTTTGTTTGACCTTTATTGACCATAATTGTATTATAAGACTAAGAAAGCTTTATAAGGAGGAAATAACAGATGAATTTAATTCCTACAGTAATTGAACAAACAAATCGTGGAGAACGCGCTTACGATATTTACTCTCGACTATTAAAAGACCGCATCATTATGCTTGGTAGCGCAATTGATGACAACGTAGCTAACTCAATCGTTTCCCAGCTTTTATTCTTGGAATCTCAAGATCCAGACAAAGATATTCACCTATACATCAATAGTCCAGGTGGTTCTATCACAGCAGGTATGGCAATTTACGATACAATGCAGTTTATTAAACCGCAAGTATCAACAATCTGTATCGGTATGGCTGCATCTATGGGTGCATTCTTACTTGCAGCAGGTGAAAAAGGAAAACGTTATGCACTTCCAAACAGTGAAGTAATGATTCACCAACCACTTGGTGGTGCACAAGGTCAAGCGACTGAAATCGAAATCGCTGCTAAACGTATCCTATTCTTACGTGAAAAACTAAACCAAATTCTTGCTGACCGCACAGGTCAACCACTTGAAGTATTACAACGCGACACAGACCGCGACAACTTCATGACAGCAGAAAAAGCTTTAGAATACGGTTTAATCGATAAGATCTTTACAAATCGTTAATCGGCTCGTTCAGAATCGCAGGGTGTTGGAGCTTTTACATCCGAGGCGCTTTTTGCCTCGAATGTAAAAGCGAAACAACCGGAGATTCTAGCCGCTGGAGCTGGATAGATTAAAAGCAGAAGCGCCCTATAACAGGGCGCTTTTTTTATATGCTGTTCTCCGCCTGCATACCCCACCTAGTATCAGCCGAAATATATCGGCGATTTTTCAAATATATCGACCGTAACTCCAATTATATCGGCGATTATTTTAATATATCGACTTTTCGACACAACTTATCGACTTACCGACAATTCTCGACAAGAACGCACATCCCACATACCCCCACCAACAAGCCACAAACAATAAAAAAGCTATCGCACATACGCGATAGCTTCTTATTGTACATATGCAGCTAATGCTTCTAAAGCTTCTTCTGCATCTGAACCTTCTGTTGTAATTGTTATCATGCTACCAGTTCCAATTGCTAAGCTCATAATCCCCATTATGCTCTTTGCATTTACTGTCTTCCCATCTTTTTCGATGAAAATATCTGCATGAAAGCGATTGGCCTCTTGTACAAACAACGCAGCCGGACGTGCTTGTAAACCGTTTTTTAATGAAACCTGAACTCTTTTTTGAACCACAGCTCCATTTCCCCTTTAACCTCTTATTTTTTTGCTACCGTTTCCCCCGCGCGTAATTTCTCTGCAATATCATCAATTTTACGCAAACGATGATTAATACCCGATTTACTAATTTTCCCCCCGGATACCATCTCACCTAACTCTTTCAATGTTACATCTTGATAATCTCTTCGTAATTGCGCAATTTCTCGTAGTTTATCCGGCAATATATCAAGACCAACCGTCTCATCAATATAACGGATATTTTCAATCTGCCTTAGCGCTGCACCAATTGTTTTATTTAAATTAGCTGTTTCGCAGTTCACTAAGCGATTTACAGAATTACGCATATCACGTACGATTCGAATGTCTTCAAATCTTAAAAGTGCATTATGAGCACCTATAATATTTAAAAACTCTGTAATCTTTTCTGCTTCTTTCAAATACGTAATGTACCCTTTTCTTCTTTCCAACGTCTTACTATTTAAATCAAATCCGTTCATCAGTTCACATATAGCATCATTATGTTCCTTATATAACGAAAAGATCTCTAAATGATAAGATGATGTTTCTGGGTTATTTACTGAACCACCTGCTAAAAATGCACCGCGTAAATACGATCGTTTACAACATTTCTTCTCAATTAATTCTTGTGATATATTTCGAATAAATGAAAAGTCGTCTCGAACGATATGAAGATCAGCTAATATTTCGCGTGACTTCTCAACAAGCCTTACGATATATACATTGTTTTTCTTCAATCGCATTTTTTTACGAACAAGTAATTCTACCGTCACGTCATATCCTTTTTTCAAAAGCGTATAAATCCTTCTTGCAATTGCCGCATTTTCCGTTTGAATATCGATTGATAGACGACGATTTGAAAAAGAAAGCGATCCGTTCATACGAAGTAACGCTGATAATTCTGCTTTCTCACAGCATTCCTTCATCTCTAGATTCGTCAACTCTTTCTTTGTTTCTGATGCAAATGACACAGCCAACACCTCCTTATACGATTATTGTGGAACAAAAATCTTGTCCTATATGAAATGAGGAGCGTTACCTCAAACGAGGCAACGCACATCTACAACAGTGAATATAAAATAGAAGCTAGTTTTAATGTATCGTGTCTTACAACACGGTCATCATACTTCGCTAATTGATCTTGAATCACATTAATATTGTTTTCAGTAAAACGCTCTTCATCTACTACAACTGGCGCCGACATTTCTTCCTCATATAACTGACGTAATTCACAAGGAATATCACGGTTATTTACAATTGCAGTATCGATAAATGGTTCACCTAAATGATCATGTAACGCCTGCACATGGTCAAACGCAGTATATCCCATCGTTTCACCAGCTTGCGTCATAACATTACACACATATACCTTCTTTGCTTTTGCAGCAAGAACAGCGTCCCCAATTTTATTAACAACTAAATTCGGTAATATACTCGTATACAAACTTCCTGGACCGAAAACAAGTAAATCAGCTCGTTTAATTTCAGTCAACGTTTCATGTAACGGCTCTACATCTTCTGGAGTTAAAAAGACACGGTTAATTTTCTTTCCGAAATAAGGAATCTTTGATTCACCTGTTACAATTTCTCCGTCTTCTAGTTCCGCATGTAGTACTGCACTTTGATTCGCTGCTGGCAATACACGTCCTCTAACATTTAAAACTTTACTCGTTTCTGTAATAGCATGGAAGAAGTCTCCTGTAATCGAGGTCATACCTGCCAATAATAAATTTCCTAACGCATGACCTTTCAGCCCATCTCCCGTTGTGAAACGATGCTGAAATAAAGCTTCCACCAGTGGCTCTACATCTGATAATGCAACAAGTACGTTACGAATGTCACCTGGAGGTGGAATTTCTAGCTCATCACGTAATCTACCTGAACTGCCACCATCATCAGCGATTGTAACAACTGCTGTAATATCAACAGGATATTGCTTTAATCCTCTTAATAAAACAGAGAGTCCAGTTCCGCCTCCCATAATGACAATTTTAGGCTTTCTCTCTTTTTTCATCCCTTAATGGCCCTTTCTCTTCTCCACATCACGATGAGATACATGAACACTATACTCTGGTTTCAAATGTTTCCCAAGGTATTCTGTAAGCGTAACAGAACGATGCTGTCCACCTGTACATCCAATTGCAATTACAAGTTGACTTTTGCCTTCTCTTTTATAATGAGGCAGCATGAAAGTAATCAGATCCGTCAACTTTTCTAAAAACTTATGCGTCTCATTAAATTTCAGCACATACGATGAAACTTCTTCATCTAGTCCTGTTAATGGCTTCATATGTGGAATGTAATATGGATTTGGTAAAAAACGAACATCAAATACTAAATCTGCATCAATTGGAATACCGTACTTAAATCCAAATGACATAACATTTACACGAAATGCTTGCTCAGTTTCAGTTGAAAATAGGTGAACAATTTTTTCACGTAATTCTTTCGGTTTTAAATCAGATGTATCAAGCACAATATTCGCGCGTGCCTTCATATCTGTTAATAAATTACGCTCTGCTTCGATTCCCTTTAACGGCAGACCAGTTGGTGCAAGTGGATGCGAGCGTCTCGTTTCTTTATAACGAGTTACAAGTGTGCTATCTTTCGCATCTAAGAATAAAATATGAGGAATAATCCATGTACGTTCTGATAAATCATCAAGCGCTTCCCATAAATGTTCGAAAAACTCTCGGCCACGTAAATCAATACCAAGTGCTACTTTATTCATTTTTCCTTTTGAATCCGCCATAAGCTCAATAAACTTTGGCAATAACATCGGTGGTAAATTATCCACACAGAAATATCCTAAATCTTCAAAACTTTGTAAAGCTACTGTCTTTCCAGCTCCAGACATTCCTGTAATAATTACCATTTTTATATCATTATTCTCTGTCATCGTATCCTCTCCTTGACGGTTTAACTCGGATCTAATCGATATGAAAGCAACTCAAAATCTGGGGTATATACAAATGTACCGTAGATTATTCCATTTCCTTTAATTAAATAATCAATAATGTGATAATCTCCTGGTGCCATTGCTAAATCATCAATTTTATCAAATGTATGCCAACCAATGATGCCTTCTTCGCTCTCTAGTTTGTTTTCTCCTGCAAAATCTGTCGCTAAAAAGGAGAACATCATCCATTCAGAAACAACTTTATCACCTTCTTGGATGACAAAGGTGAAGACCCCCTTTAACGCTGGGTTCTTTAAATAAATACCTGTTTCTTCACGATACTCGCGAACAACGGAATCCCTTACAGTCTCACCACGCTCCATTTTCCCGCCTGGTGCAACCCACCAATTCCGGCGAGGTTTTTGGAGTAAGAGTACTTCATTATCTCTAATTAACACACAGTTTGTCACTCTTTGCATGTTTCTTCACCTCAGCTACTTGCAGCAAATTTCTCACTGCATACTCATTTCATTATACTATCAAAAACAGTTTGCTACAACGAAGGAGCCAGTCCCCCTTTCGCTAAGCACTGCTACTCAACAATTTTAAAAAAGCTTTTTATAACAAGCAATGTAAATGCCTGGACTTTCCGTGAATAGCATGAAAAATCCCCTTAACGACTTTTATCGCCAAGGGGACTCCAGCCCTTACTTCTTACCGAAATAAGTAACAATCGCAAATCCTAAAATAAAGGTAATAATTGAACTTATAATTGAAAATCCTCCAGTTGGAATACCAGGGAACACAATTACAATCGAACCGATAACTAGTCCAATAATTGCCGCAAATGTCATACTTTTATAACGATCTAATAAGAAACTAATTCCTTTACTACTTACAACAAACCCTACCATAACACCAGCACCAATAACTGCGATTAAAGGTAAGTTGAGTGTAGTTAAAGCATTAATTGCTGTTGGATACACACCAATAATTAATAAAATAAATGATCCGCTAATTCCAGGAAGTAACATAGCCATACTAGCCATCCACCCTGCGAAAAATAAACCAATTGCATTTAAAATTGTTAACGTCGTAATTGGATCTGCTGTCTTATCTGGTTTAAAGAAAGCTGTGATCGCAACAAGAATTGCTGCAACTATTAATAAAACAATGTGCTTACCTTTAAACGACGACTTTGCATCAGCTTCTCTCATTAACATCGGTAATATACTAATAATTAAACCGAGAAAGAAAAATTGAGTCGGTTCATAATGATTTGCAAGTAAATATTTAATAACGTGACTTAACGTTAAAAACGCTGCTGCCACACCAGCTGCAAGTGGAATTAAAAACCCTAAATGTTTTTTCCATTCACGACTAAAGAATCCACTAATTGCCGCAAGCAATTGTTCATAAATCCCTAACACAACAGCGATTGTACCGCCGCTCACACCAGGAATTAAATCACTAACGCCCATACAAAATCCACGATATATATTACGCCATTCCATACTGAATAAATTCCTCATTTCTTATAGTGATTTTTTCCGTAAAGTCCAGTATATCAATAAGAAAGCTTATAATCCCAATATTTTTTGACAAAACTTTGACATTTTCACACAAAAAAAGAAGAAAGCTCCTATCGGTAGCTTTCTTCTCAAAAGGTATATTATCCCTTATTTTTCTGATACAGTTTTTAGTTCTTCTAATAATTCTTCTACGTAATGTTGTGCACTTTGTGCTGCAATACTACCGTCACCTGTTGCAGTTACAATTTGACGTAGCATTTTTTCACGAACATCACCTGCTGCGAAAATACCAGGAACTTTCGTTTCCATACGCTCGTTTGTTTCAAGGTAACCATTTTCATTTGTAATACCTAGCTCAACAAATGGTTTTGATAGTGGTAACATACCGATGTATACGAATACGCCGTCAGTTTTGACTTCTTTCTCTTCTCCACTGTTTACATCTACAAGTGTTACACTTCCTACTTTACCATTTGCTTCATTAATTTCTTTTATTGTGTGGTTCCAAATGAAGTCTACTTTTTCGTTTTGGAAAGCACGATCTTGTAAAATTTTCTGTGCACGAAGCGTGTCACGACGGTGAACGATCGTTACTTTTGATGCGAAGCGTGTTAAGAACACACCCTCTTCAACAGCAGAATCTCCGCCGCCGATAACTACAAGTTCTTTACCTTTAAAGAATGCGCCATCACATACCGCACAATATGATACACCGCGGCCGCCAAGTTCTGTTTCACCTGGTACACCAATTTTTTTATACTCTGCACCACTTGCAACGATAATTGCACGTGCTTTATATTCTTTTTTACCAGCAATAATTGTTTTGTATTCTTTACCATCGATGACTTCTTTCACATCACCGTATGCATATTCAGCACCAAATTTCTTCGCATGCTCGAACATTTTATTTGATAAGTCTGGTCCTAAAATAGACTCATAACCTGGGTAGTTTTCTACATCTTCTGTATTTGCCATTTGTCCGCCTGGAATACCACGCTCAAGCATTAATGTGCTTAAATTCGCACGAGATGTATATACTGCAGCTGTCATACCAGCTGGTCCTGCACCAATAATAATGACATCATAAATTTTTTCTTCTGACACACTATTCACTCCTATTCATTCCTACACAATTAAGTTACCCTCATTATACTGTTCGCATCATTTTTTTCCCAATGATTTGCTTACTTATGTGTGCGTACGCTTAACAGCTTGCACATACTTTCGAACAGTCGCTACAGATACATTATATACATCTCCGAGCTCCGACTGTGTCATCTTATTTCCTTGTTCGCTACGTACGATATATTCAACCGCAGCTGACCAGCCGTATACATTTGTAAAAACTGCCCCAGATGTATATAAACGTATGAACGTACAAAACCAAAATTGTAAACACTCTTCGATTAATTCATCATCTTTTTTCGTATAATTGTATAAAGCATCCGCGATTCGCGCGCACTGTTCAAATTGCTGTAAATCAGCTGGAATACTCTTATGGCTACTCAGTAAAAAGAAATACTTTGCAAGTTGCGATACGATCGGAACACCATTCTTCGCCTGCGTTACATCAAAGAAGAATCCAACCTTCTCTGGCGTTGATAATTCATTCATTAAATATAAAGCTAGCATTTGTTCCTCTAGCGTTGCACTTTGCTGAAATGATTTTCGTAATTCTTCAAATAACACGTTTTGTCCTTCATCCGCTAAATTCAATGCATTCCACGGTTCTTTTCCCTTTTTATCAGGGTGCAATTCTACAACATGTTGCCACATTTTTTCAGCTACTTGCTGATCTTTTACCATATACGCAGAATATGCAAACCAATAATAAAAACTAACGTCCCCCTCGTATCCTTGACGCTTTAATAATTTGAACCATTTATATGCAGGCTCGAAATGACCAATTGTTGCAAGTGTCGTCCCAAGTTTCAAACGATGTTCAAACGAAATCGGATATACCGAAACTAACTGAGCAGCTAACGCCTCTACTTGTTTATGCTCTCCAATTGAATATAGAAAAATAAGCGTATTACAAAGCGCATGTATATTACCAGGATTTTTCTCTAAAATCATTTCCGTTAATTTCAGCGCCTTATCTACATTACCAGATTGAAAATGCGCAATGGCTAAATTATTATGCCCCGACCAAAATTCCGGATAGTCTTTCGTAACAATTTCTAATGTAGCAATTGCTTCTTCCAATTGTCCGTTACGAATATAACGATTGGCTTCTTCCTGCATAACAATTAAATCATCTTCATCCTCAATCTCTTCCGCACCCATCGCTTCTTCTTCCATAATTTCAAGTAATTCTAATGTATCTTCAACAAATTCCTTCTCTTCTGCAACTTCTAAATAGCGATCCGCATACTTCTTCGCCTGCTGAAATAGACCCATATACGCATAATTATTTGCAATAAAATAATAACATTGTTCAAGTTCTGGATTAGATCTAACAAGCTTAAAGAAGGTTTGATTCGACTCTTGATATTCACCAGCCTCAGATAATACTGTTGCTAATTGACATAAAATAAACGGCTCCTTCTCGCTTTGTGCCGCTCTTCGAAAATATTTAATTGCATCTTGCAATTTTTGTCCTTTGTAAGCCCTCATCCCTTTTTTATAAAAGAAGTCCGCTAATTGATTAAAAGAGATAACTTGTCCGTTCTCCTTATATATTCTTTGATTTTTCCCCATATATCCTCCAGTTTTTTGTTTTCTTCGTTCACACATTCTTCTATCTATAAGTATAAACGATTCCGTAAAAAACAAAACAGTATATTATACTCAATTATTTCCTTTTTATTCATTAAAAAAGAAGAGAAATGTTACATTTTTAGCATCAACCTTCTCTAGCATCTATTTCTTCTTTTGTATAAATAACACGCATTGGATTTCCACCTACGAAAGCACCGCTCGGTACATCTTTATGAACGAGTGTGCCAGCTGAAACAATCGCACCATCTCCAATTTTCACACCTGGTAATATAGTCGTATTTGCTCCAATCATCACTTCATTTCCTATAACGATCTCTCCAAGTCGATATTCTCGAATTAAATATTCATGTGCTAAAAGCGTTGTATTATAGCCTATAATCGAATTTTCTCCCACAGTTATCTTTTCCGGGAACATAATGTCTGGCATTACCATAAGCGCAAACGATGTTTTCTTTCCTACTTTCATCCGCAAAAATGTGCGGTATAACCAATTCTTGACCGATAAAAAAGGGGTATAACGTGCAATTTGGATAATAATAAAATTCTTCATTACCTTCCAAAAAGACACTGTTTTATACACGTTCCATAATGAATTTTCTCCTGAAACAGGATAGCGCGTTGTCCGTCGCACTTGACTCGCTCCTCTACTTATCTTTACGAACGATTCATGTCGGACAAAATCGGCAATAAATCACTCATTTTATCTAGCATAAAGTCTGGCTTGTAAGCCTCTAAATACGCTCTACCTTTCAATGTCCATGAAACCGCAGCTGTTTTCGTACCCGCATTTTGTCCGCCAACAATATCATGATGATTATCCCCAACCATCAATGCTTCTTCCGGTTTCGCATTTAATAACTGAAGCGCTTTTTGAAGTGGCTCTGGATGTGGTTTCACATGCTCGACATCATCAATTGTCACAACAACATCAAAAAACTCATCAAGCTTCGATAACTTTAATCCCATCTCAACAGTTTGTCGTGCTTTCGTTGTAACAATACCAACTTTATAACCTTGCTTCTTCAACTCTTGAACTGTTTCATATACAGTTTCATATTCTTCTACTAATTCATCATGATGATCATGGTTAAATTGACGATAGCTCGTAATTAACTCTTCAACCTTACTTTCATCAATCTTGCTGAAAGTATCATGTAAAGATGGACCGATAAATGGCAATACATCCTCACGCTTATATTGATTTGGATAATATGTATGTAAAGTATGTAAAAAAGAAGAAATAATAAGTTCATTTGTATTAATTAACGTTCCATCTAAATCAAATAACACTGTATTTATTTTCATTGCCTTAGTCCTTTCTCTTTCCTGAATATGAAAGAAGCAGCATCTTATAATAAGATGCTACTTTTCTCTAATTTTCTAAATATCTTTTATCAGCTTGCCCCATTTTTCGTCTCACAATAATGAAAATAATAGAAATAACAACAAGTCCAATTGACATTACTTGTGCAATACGAAGTGGCCCTAGCATTAAACTATCTGTACGTAACCCTTCTACGAAGAAGCGTCCTACTGAATACCAAATTAAATATGTGAAGAATAATTCCCCGCGGCGTAAATTTACTTTTCTTAATGCAAGTAATAGAATTACTCCCGCAAAATTCCATAACGATTCATATAAAAACGTCGGGTGGTAGTACACACCATCAATGTACATTTGATTAATAATGAAATCCGGTAAATGAAGGCCTTCTAAAAACTGTCTCGTTACTTCATCACCATGCGCCTCTTGGTTCATAAAGTTTCCCCATCGGCCAATTGCTTGTCCTAGTAAAATACTTGGTGCAGCAATATCCGCCAACTTCCAGAATGAAACCCCGCGACGTTTCGCAAAAAGAATCCCTGTAATAACAGCTCCGATTAAACCACCATGAATCGCCAAACCACCTTGACGAATATTAATAATTTGACTCGGGTTTTGCACGTAATATTCCCATTCAAAAATAACATAGTACATTCTCGCAAATAGAATAGCGATCGGTACTGCAATTAATACAAGGTCAACAAATGTATCTTTTGGAATACCTAGCCTTTCTCCTTCGCGAGTTGCTAGCCAAAGACCTAATAGCACACCTGTACCGATAATAATCCCGTACCAATAAACAGGAAACGGTCCAAGTTGGATAGCTACGCGGTCAAGCTGTGGTACAGAACCTAACAGCATATGTATGACCTCCCTCTCCAATGTTTACTCCTGATTTCCTAACTCAATCGCACTCATTAATCGTTCTGAGAACTGCTGTGCCGCATTGACTCCCATACGTTTTAAACGGAAGTTCATCGCTGCCACTTCAATAATAACAGCTAAGTTTCGACCAGGACGAACTGGAAGTGTAATCTTCGTAAGTTCTGTATCAATAATCTTCATCTTCTCTTCATCAAGACCTAAGCGATCATAATTTTTCTTTTGATCCCAAATTTCAAGATTAATAACAAGTGTAATACGCTTATAATTTCGCACTGCCCCTGCACCGAATAACGTCATAACGTTAATAATGCCTAGACCACGAATTTCTAATAAATGCTCAATTAAATCTGGTGAGCTTCCGACTAACATGTCTTCATCTTCTTGGCGAATTTCTACACTATCATCGGCAACAAGGCGATGACCACGTTTTACAAGCTCAAGAGCTGTCTCACTTTTACCGACACCACTTTGTCCTGTAATTAAAACACCAACGCCGTAAATATCTACTAACACACCATGAACAGCTGTTGTTGGTGCTAACTTACCTTCTAAATAATTTGTTAAACGACTTGATAATCTCGTTGTCGTTTGAGAAGAGCGTAATAAAGGCATGCCCGATTCACGCGATGCTTGCAACAACTCATCTGGTACATCTTGATTACGAGTTACAATAATACATGGCGTCTCCTCAGTACAAAGCGCTTTCATTCTCTCTTGTTTTTGCTCTGACGTTAACGTGTCAAAGAACGTTAGCTCCGTCTTCCCAAGAAGCTGCACGCGATCAGCTGGATAATATGTAAAAAATCCTGCCATTTCAATTCCAGGTCGTGATAAATCACTTGTATCAATCGGACGATGAATTCCTTCTTCACCACTTATTAACTCCAATTGAAATTGTTCAATTAAATCTTTTGTCCTTACTTTCGGCATATGTATAAACCTCCACTCCGCTGCGGGTTCAGTCTCATTTGATGTAAAATTCCATTCTACCGGATATTGTACCATTTTTTTCTGGAAACAAGAAATACGGTTTCTAATAAATAGAAAAAAACATTTCATACATATCATGAAATGTTTTTCTTTTTGTCATTTTCTCTTTTTTTCATATAAAGGTTCCACAATTGCCTTTTCAATAATCATATTAAAAATTGAAATACAAATTGCCGCAACGATTGCTACACCGAAACCTGATATATTAAATGCGTCTCCTAATAATGAATCTGCTATTTTTAACGTAATCGCATTAATAACAATTAAGAAGAAACCGAAAGTTACAACAGTAATTGGTAGCGTAATTAAAATTAAAAACGGTTTTACAAACACATTTAAAACAGCCAAAATAATACTCGCAATAATTGCAGTTTGTATATTTGCTACGTAAAACGCGTCTGGTGCAATCCCTTTTAAAAGTCCCGATACAGCGATTAACACAACGCTATTTACAAGAAGTGATACAATCCATCTCATTTTCTTACACATCCTTTTAAACATATATCTTTCATCATACGCTAATAGATAATAAACGCAAGTATGATACGGATACTTATATCAACTTATTCTACTCTTCATGCTTGTATACCTACTAACAATTCTTTGCGAAATAAGGCCCACACCATCTATGCTCATGCGTTTTCACAAAGGTCCAAGTGAAATCTTTATCTACAATATAGATATCCCCTTTATACATATTATCCGTCTCACACAATATATCATCCATATGTAATAAACTCGCATCCTTTATTAACAGTACCTCATCACAGTGTTGATAGAAGATGTAGCACTCCTTTTTCACTTCATTATGAAACGCGTTTTCTGCTTCTTCTCCCTCTAAACACTTCTTTTTCTCATAACTAAATATGTGCCATAGATACCCACATCCATACTTATCTCCATAAAGAAAAATATCTTCTTTTTCTTCATCATTTAAATGATTTGCCAAATAATCCTCACAGCGCTTCCGAAAATATACACCCCAATTTTGAAACTCTCTTACCTTCATATTTTTCTTTCTTAAAACATCTATAAACTCCATGTTCTCCCCCTATGCACAAAAAACCGAGTGTCATTGCCACTCGGTTTTTCGTAATCCCCTTATTGTGATAACTCTACTTCTTTTATTCTCTCTTTCATTCTTGCTTTATCACGATTTAAAATCTCTTTTAAATACTTACCTGTATATGAGCGCTCTTCTTTCACTACTTGCTCTGGCGTTCCAGAAGCAACAATTTGTCCACCTTTGTCTCCGCCCTCTGGTCCAAGGTCAACGATATAATCCGCTGTTTTAATTACATCTAAATTATGTTCAATTACAAGTACTGTCTCACCGCTCTCAACAAGACGTTGCAGCACTTCTAGAAGACGTGCGATATCATGCGCATGTAAACCAGTCGTTGGCTCATCTAAAATATATAGTGTACGTCCTGTAGAACGACGGTGTAATTCAGAAGCTAGCTTCACGCGCTGTGCTTCACCACCAGATAACGTCGTTGCTGGCTGGCCTAATTTCATATAACCAAGTCCAACATCTACAAGAGTTTGAAGTTTACGCTTAATTTTTGGGATATTAGCGAAGAACTCTACTCCGTCTTCAATCGTCATCCCCAACACTTCAGAAATATTTTTATCTTTATATTTCACTTCTAACGTTTCACGGTTGTAACGTTTACCGTGACAAACTTCACACGGAACGTATACGTCTGGTAAGAAGTGCATTTCGATTTTTATAATTCCATCACCACGGCACGCTTCACAACGTCCACCTTTTACGTTAAAGCTGAAACGCCCTTTTTGATATCCGCGCACTTTCGCTTCATTCGTTTGGGCAAACACATCACGAATATCATCGAATACACCTGTATATGTTGCTGGATTAGAACGTGGTGTACGCCCGATTGGCGATTGATCAATATCGATTACTTTATCTAAATGCTCAAGACCTTTAATTTCTTTATGAGTACCCGGTTTCGCTTTCGCTTTATATAACTTTTGCGCTAACGATTTATATAGTACTTCATTAATCATCGTACTTTTACCTGATCCAGATACACCTGTTACCGCTACAAACGTACCAAGCGGGAATGACATTTTTGCGTTCTTTAAGTTATTCTCTTTTGCACCAACAATCTCCACTTTACGTCCATCACCTTTACGTCTTTCAAGTGGAACTGGAATAAACTCTTTACCGCTTAAATACTTACCTGTTAGTGAATTCTCATCTTGCATCACTTCAGCTGGTGTACCCGCTGATACGACTTGTCCACCGTGAATACCTGCGCCAGGACCGATATCAAGTAAATAATCAGCTGCCATCATCGTATCTTCATCATGTTCAACGACAATTAACGTATTACCTAAATCGCGCATTTCTTGCAATGTACGAATAAGACGATCGTTATCACGCTGATGCAAACCGATAGAAGGTTCATCAAGAATGTAAAGTACGCCAGTAAGACGAGAACCAATTTGCGTCGCTAAACGAATACGCTGCGCCTCACCACCTGATAATGTTCCTGCGGCACGACTTAACGTTAAATAATCTAAACCGACGTTCACTAAGAACCCAACGCGCTCCTGGATTTCTCTTAAAATTAAATGAGCAATTTTTTGTTGTTTCTCTGTTAGCTCCACACTTGAGAAGAATTCCTGTACTTCTTGAACAGAATATTTCGTTACATCAGCAATCGTTTTTCCGCCAACGAAAACAGCTAAACTCTCAGACTTTAATCGTCCACCTTTACACTTCGGACAAGCTTGCTCTGCCATATATTTTTCCATTTGCTCACGAACATAATCAGAACTCGTTTCACGATAACGACGTTCAATATTTGGAATAACACCTTCAAATAAAATCTCATTTTCCTTTACTTGACCAAATTCATTTACATAGCGGAAATAAACTTTCTCTTCACCGCTCCCGTACAATACTTTATCAAATAAATCTTTCGGTATATCTTTCACAGGCACATCCATATCAACGCCGTAATGATTACATACAGATTGTAAAAGCTGTGGGTAATATTGTGAGCTTGTCGGTTCCCAAGGCGCAATCGCATGTTCCTTTAACGATAAATCCCAATTCGGGATAACAAGCTCTAAATCTACCTCTAGCTTTGAACCAAGTCCATCACAAGAAGGACATGCTCCGAACGGACTATTGAATGAGAACATACGCGGCTCTAATTCTCCAATTGAAAAACCACAATGCGGGCAAGCATGATGTTCACTAAATAGAAGTTCCTCTTCTCCCATTACATCGATTAACACACGGCCTCCGCCAAGCTTCAATGCACTTTCAAGTGAATCCGCAAGGCGGCTTGCCATCCCTTCTTTTACAACAATACGGTCAATTACAACTTCAATGGAATGCTTCTTATTTTTATCTAACGCAATATCTTCAGATACATCAAGCATTTCACCATCAACACGTACACGAACATATCCTTGCTTCTTAATATCTTCAAGTACTTTCACATGTGCACCTTTACGCCCAGACACGATAGGAGCTAACACTTGTAATTTCGTACGTTCAGGATATTCAAGAACACGGTCTACCATCTGCTCTACTGTTTGTGATGTAATTTCAATTCCATGATTCGGACAAATTGGCGTACCAATTCGCGCAAATAATAAACGTAAATAATCATAAATCTCCGTTACCGTTCCAACAGTTGAACGTGGATTACGACTCGTCGTTTTTTGATCGATTGAAATCGCTGGTGACAATCCTTCAATCGTGTCCACATCCGGTTTATCCATTTGTCCTAAAAACTGGCGCGCATACGCAGATAACGATTCTACGTATCTGCGCTGCCCTTCTGCATAAATCGTATCAAATGCTAATGATGATTTCCCCGAACCAGACAATCCCGTTACAACGACAAGTTGATTTCTCGGAATGGTTACATCAATATTTTTTAAGTTATGTGCTCTAGCACCTTTTACAACGATAAAATCCTTGCTCTTACTCACTTTTTTCACCCTTCCGCTTTTAATTCTAATAGTAAATCTCTTAGTTCAGCTGCACGCTCGAAGTCTAACGCTTTTGCTGCTTCTTTCATTTCTGCTTCCATCTTCGCAATTGTCTTTTCACGCTCTTTTTTCGTCATCTTCTTAGCTGGCGTTGCTTCATACGTTTCCGTTTCTTCAGCAGCTGTCGTTGCACGAATTACATCACGCACACCTTTTTGAATCGTTTTCGGCGTAATACCATGCTCTTCATTGTAAGCTTCTTGTATACTACGACGACGCTTCGTTTCTTCAATCGCAATTCCCATCGATCTCGTTATACGATCTGCGTACATAATAACGCGGCCGTTTTCATTACGTGCTGCACGGCCAATTGTTTGAATTAACGAACGCTCTGAACGCAAGAAACCTTCCTTATCAGCATCTAATATCGCTACAAGCGATACTTCTGGAATATCTAATCCTTCTCGCAATAAGTTAATACCAACAAGAACATCAAACTTACCAAGGCGAAGATCTCGTATAATTTCAATACGTTCTAACGTTTTCACTTCAGAATGCAGGTAATTCACCTTAATTCCTACATCTTTTAAGTAGTCTGTTAAATCCTCTGACATCTTCTTCGTTAAAGTTGTAATTAATACACGTTCATTTTTTGCAATGCGATCTTGAATCTCTCCTAATAGATCGTCAATCTGCCCTTCAATTGGTCGTATATCAATTGGCGGATCTAAAAGCCCTGTTGGGCGAATAATTTGTTCTATTACTTCTGGCGACTGCTCTAATTCATACGGCCCTGGTGTTGCTGAAACGTAAATAACTTGATTCGTTTTCTCTTCAAACTCATCAAATGTGAGCGGTCTATTATCTAAAGCTGATGGCAGACGGAATCCATGATCCACAAGCACTTGCTTACGCGCTTGGTCCCCGTTATACATCGCTCTTACTTGCGGCACTGATACGTGCGACTCATCCATAACGATTAAGAAATCTTCCGGGAAATAGTCTAATAGCGTATACGGCGTTGCACCCGCCGGACGAAGTGTTAAATGGCGGGAATAGTTTTCAATTCCTGAACAAAAGCCCATCTCGCGCATCATTTCTAAATCATAACGTGTACGCTGTTCTATACGCTGCGCTTCTAACAACTTACCGTTATCATTTAATTCCTTTAAACGCTCTTCTAATTCTTTTTCGATATTTTCAATAGCGACCTTCATCTTTTCTTCACGTGTAACGAAGTGAGATGCTGGGAAGATTGCTACATGATCACGTTCTGCTAATACTTCCCCCGTTAAAGCATTTACTTCGCGAATACGATCAATTTCATCGCCGAAAAACTCAATTCGAATACAATGCTCGTCAAGTGATGCCGGGAAGATTTCAACTACATCTCCGCGCACACGGAATGTACCACGCTTGAAATCAATATCATTACGTCCATACTGCACATCAACAAGTTCACGAAGCAATTGATTGCGGTCCTTTTCCATACCAACTCGAAGTGAAACAACTAACTCGCGGTATTCTTCTGGAGAACCTAAACCATATATACATGAAACACTCGCAACAATAATTACATCGTCCCGTTCAAATAATGCGGACGTTGCTGAGTGACGCAATTTATCAATTTCATCATTAATTTGCGCATCTTTTTCAATAAACGTATCTGTTTGCGGCACATATGCTTCTGGCTGATAATAATCGTAATAACTAACAAAATATTCAACTGCATTATTCGGAAAAAAGTCTTTCAACTCACTATATAACTGTCCTGCTAATGTTTTATTATGAGCCATGACAAGTGTTGGCTTTTGCACTTCTTTAATGACATTTGAAATCGTAAATGTCTTACCCGTTCCTGTCGCTCCAAGCAACACTTGCTTTTTCTTTCCACTATTAATTCCCTCTACAAGCTTCTCTATAGCTACCGGCTGATCACCTTGCGGGGAATACGCTGAGACAATTTCAAATTGACGTTCCACGTAAGATCCGACCTCCTCATAAAAATCTGTATTATTATTTTACCACGAATGCCCATAAAAAACCTAAAAAAACGAACAGATATTCGGTAAAGTTTTCGACAATATATATAGAAAAAGGAAGAAGAGTACACCTCCTTCCTTATCAAATCTTCTTCCGCATGAACAAACAGTAAGCATCACACTGATTAAGGTTCCACTTCATTTAAAATCAGCTCTTTTTCCTACTGTCATCCTCTCCTATATAAACTATTGGCATACTAAAAAAGCTACTTTCCCCTAAGAAAGTAGCTTCTTGTTCCCTTTCTCCTTCTTCGGAAAAAGAACATATGAAAATGAAATAACTGTATCCACTAAAAGTATAATCGCCCAAACTTGGCTAACCCGACTCGCTGCTTTATTTAAAACAATTCCCGTTTCTAACCAATTACGCCATTGTTCAACCGGGGCAAGACCGTACAGAAAGAAAAAGAAAATATGCACAACAACAAACAAACTAAGGTGCAATACCCAATTTTTTATTTCCTGCTTCGCATAAGCCATACCTGTTAATTCTACCTGTTCTTCTATAATAGGCGCCGGCTCATCCCTCCATTTCGCAACTAGCTTTTGCGCAAATATATCAAGCTTCTTCAAATCCTTTTTCCCGTAAAAGACTGCATACAATAAAATGATTACAGTAATGATTTGAAAGTTAGAGAACTTTCCTGTTTGATAGTAATCCACTACTCCTAAAGTTAAAATAAACACTTCATTTATGAGTAGTACAATCCCCATAATAAAACTCGCCTTTTTCAAACGAAATCCGTAACGGAGTAAAAAGAAACCGATAGCCGCTAACCAAAATACAATCTCTGCCCCAATTAAAAAATACCAACGATATTCTGCAAGTATACTCATTTATCCTTCTCCTTTTCATCATATATACGAAAAGCTTCATCCATATATAATAAAAGTTCTTCTTCAATTGGATACATGCTCATTTTCTGTGAATCTTCCTTCGATTTTCTAACTTCCCATAACTTATCTAAAAATGCTTCATCACCATTGGCCATTTCTAAACACTTCTGCATTAATCTCTTCGTTGCCCCTTGTACCTCATCATTTGCAGCTTCTTTACCATCTTTCATAAAAGTACGAAATTGCTTTAATAAATCTACCCACTCTAAAACATTCGGATCTTCTTCACTCATATTTGGCAAATTATGAAGCAATTTTTGTTCTTCCTTTGAAAACACTTCATTTTGAAATATTTCACGTATACGAGAAGACTGTTTCGAAAGCTGAATCAGTTCAAACATAACTTTCCAATCAAGTTCACCCTCTACATCTACCGAATAAACAACTGCTTGTAAAACACGCTCCATTCGATTGAATTTCTTTTGTTCTTCCTGTACAAATCGAAGTTGTTTTTCAAGCGAATTTTTTAAATCCAGCTCACCTTTTACTAACATATTCGCAGTTTCTTTTAATGAAAATCCCATTTCCTTTAAAAACAAAATTTGTTGCAAACGAATAACGTCCGCTTCACTATATAACCGATGTCCACCCTCTGTTTTACCACTCGGCTTTAATAAATCTATTTGATCATAATAACGTAATGTGCGTACTGTTATCCCTGTTTCTCTCGTCAATTGTTGAATTGAAATCACTACCATCACCTCTTCTCCTTCATTATAAAAGATGACGTTACGTAACTTTCAAGTGTTTTGTAAAAAAAATACAAAAGGCTGTTTATACACTTCGTATAAACAGCCTTTACGGAAATAACCCCTTTTGCACAGCACGACCACAAAATAAAATAAGTGCCCCAACAACAACACTCGTTGCTGTTTTATGATAATGAGCTGAAACTAATAAATAATACGATAAACCTACAGTACCAAGCATAATACAAATACTCGGCACTGGATTATGAGAGAAGTTCTGCACTCCCCAAAACAAAGCAAAAATAGCCGTAGCGACACATAATACCGGTAATCCCATCCCAGTTCCCCTTTTTCTATCTATTCCTTGTTGCTAACACGCTCGTCGATGCCATACTTATTAATAGACCAAAAATAGCAATATATAATAACTCATTTACATGTACTACTGGCCTGTCTAAATACTTATTTACACAAAGATACATAATGAATAAGAACACGAAGCTTGTCATACTAATCGTAAAATATGACTTCATCTTGTTCACAACTCGCTCATCTATATCGGGAAGTTCCTCTTCTTTGTACTTACGCTTTTTGTAATTTGTATAAAACACTAAAAATACAATCGCTAAAATGTTACTAACTACGAGCGGTAAAATTGGTATAGCCGGATTCATAATATGAACTATAATGTCTCCCAAAAACAATCCAAAAGTCGCACCGATCAATAACTTTTTCGTATCGTTCATTTTTCCTCCCCTTACTCTAGCGTAAATATTTCTTCCACCTTCACTCCAAAATATTTGGCGATTTTTAAGGATAACTCTAGACTCGGATTGTAATGATGGTTTTCAATCGCCACAATTGTCTGCCGCGTCACCTGCATCGCTTTTGCCATTTCAACTTGCGTTATATGATGCTGCTTTCTTAATTCTTTAATTTTATTTTTTACACCCATAGGCTCCACCTTCAAAAGTAAAGATATCTTTACTTTAATTATAAATATTTTCCAGTTACAAGTAAAGATATCTTTACAAATTTTAGAAAAATATTTCACTGAACATCTTTTCTAACAAAGTACAGGGGGAATTAAATTTATATCAGCGATTTCCTAAATATATCAGCGCAACTGAAATTATATCGGCGCAACTCCATTTATATCAGCGATTTTCCAAATATATCGACTTACCGACAAATACCGACATCCGTAGCACTATAAACATAAGAAAGAAGCTGTTCCAAAATATCTTTTGGAACAGCTTCTTCATCCTACTACATAAATCCTAACGCCCATACAAGAACGTATCCAAGAACCGATAGACAAACCGAGCCGATCAACCCCGCCACGAATGCTTTACTTCCTAACTTACGGAACGTTTTAAACTCTACATTTAAACCAAGTCCCGCCATCGCCATTGCAATAAGCATGTACGCAATGACAACAATGTATCCAGCAACAACTTCTGGAATAATACCGAGCGAATGCACTGCACTCATTGCTAAAAATCCGAAGATGAACCATGGAATTGGAAGGTCACGCCACGATCTTTTTTCCTTGCTACCTTCACTCTTCCCAAACCATACTCCAATTAAAATCGCTACTGGTACAAGCATTGCTACGCGCGTTAACTTCACGATAACTGCGATGTCTACAGCCGTGCTTCCTCCTGGCGCCGCAGCTGCGATGACATGAGCGATTTCGTGCAGCGTCGCACCCGAGAATACACCGTAGCCGTACGGAGAAAAGCCAAGCACTGGATATAATAACGTATAAATAAGTGTAAATATCGTACCTAAAATAGCAATAATTGCAGCTCCAACTGCCGTTTCATCATCTTTTGCTTTCACTTGCGGTGCAATTGCCACGACCGCGGCCGCCCCACAAATCGCTGTCCCACATGCTGTTAAAATCCCAAGTTTCTTTTCTACCTTAAATACTTTCGTTAGTCCATATACAACGAAAATCGTAAATGTAATAACAACCGCAGCGATAACCAATACTTTCGGTCCCGCCTTCGCAATATCAACAAGATTTAATCGCATTCCAAGTAAGATGATCCCAAAGCGCAGCAACTTCTTACTCGCAAAGTTCGTCCCTGCAATCGCATCATGAGGAACTCCAATTGCCGCACGCCAAACCATCCCAATTAGAATAGCAATTACTAATTGTCCCATAATATTTAAAAATGGAAGCTCCGCTAAATATTTCGCCACAATTGCGATTAATAGTGTAATCCCAATTCCTTGCGAAAATCCAAACCGCTTCTTCTTTTGTATAACAAGTGTTTGCTCCACTTTGAACCACTCCAATAATCGTATTGGAACATGCATGTTCTATCTACTTACATTATAAGAGAGTTTCTATAATAAGTTTAATACCAATATCAAATCTCTATCATCAGAAATACTTATGATAAGATGAAAGAAAAACGAAAGGAGCTCATTACATGAACGTAGACATTTTAAAAATTTTTGTTACGGTTGTTGAACAGAAACACTTCTCTCGTGCAGCGGAATTATTAAACCTTTCACAACCTGGCGTAAGTATGCACATTCGCAACTTAGAAAACGAATTCGGAACTACACTCATTCAACGATCCCCGAAGCACGTTCAAGTGACAGAGGCTGGAAACATTTTATATATACATGCAAAGCAAATGCTCTCTCTTTACGAAGATGCCAAACAAGAAATTAACGAACTACATAACGTTGTAACAGGAACGCTTCGCATCGGTGCTAGTTTTACAATCGGCGAATACTTACTTCCAAAAATACTAGCTAACTATGCGAATGAAAATCCGCACGTCGAAGTCCATACTTTTATCTCAAATACAGAAGACGTCTTGCAAAGTCTTCGCTCTAATCAAATTGATATCGGCTTAGTGGAAGGGCAAGTCGTATACGCTGATGTTGACGTTGAAACATTTATGCAAGATGAAATGAAGCTCGTTGTTCCGCCAAACCATCCACTGCTTCGCACAAATGAAGTGAATGAAAGCACACTTCAAGATCAAGTATGGGTATTAAGAGAAAGTGGTTCTGGTACACGCGCTTATAGCGACCGCTTTATTCATCAACACCATTTAAAAATGAAGCGATTCTTTACATTCAGCAGTATTCAAAGCGTGAAGGAAGCGGTTAGTGCCGGTCTTGGCATCGCTATACTTTCTGATTGGACTGTACGGAAAGAGCTACTTGCAAAAGAACTATTTCACGTCAAAGTTCCGAATGAACAACTCATCCGTCCATTTTCCATCGTGCGCGGCAAATATTTTATTCCGTCTAAAGCTATTCAAGTGTTTTTAAATCATGTAGATTCTTTTGCGAAAAAACAGAGTTGACCTTCACATTAGTGTTAAGGTTTACAATACATGTAAAAGGAGTGAAACACATTGCGAATCGGGGAATTATCAAAAGAAACTGGCGTTAGTGAAAGATCGCTAAGACATTATGAAGAAAAGGGATTACTCCCTTCGAAGCGCCTCGCAAATGGCTATCGTGATTTCGATGAAAGTGCTATCGAAAAAGTGGAGCTTATTCAAATGTACTTACAAATCGGCTTAAATTTAGAAGAGACGGCAAGGATGCTACGCTGCCTTGAAATAGAGCCGCACCTATATGACAATCCATGCAGCAGCATCCTTACACTTTACGAAGATAAACTCAATGAAGTAACAAAGCAAATCTCATTGCTTTCCAACATTCAAACGAATTTGCAAAAACACGTTTCACTCCTAAAACAAGCAAAAGAAAAGGAATGATAACATGTTTGTTATACATGGCAGTTCAAGACAAAATGGAAATACAGAAGCTTTAACACATATGATGATAGAGGGCATTGAAACAGAACAAATTTACTTGCGAGACCATACAGTCCATCCTATTACAGACCGACGTCATGATGCAGAAGGATTCCAACCTGTAGATGATGACTACGAGCAGTTAACGAAACGCATGTTAGAGCACGACACGATTATCTTTGCAACACCATTATATTGGTACGGAATGAGTGGACATATGAAAAACTTTGTTGATCGCTGGTCACAAAGCTTACGCGATACATCACTTCATTTCAAAGAGAAAATGAAAGATAAAAAAATGTATGTTGTCATCGTTGGCGGAGATAACCCGAAACTGAAAGCATTACCGCTTATCTCCCAGTTTCAATATATCTTTAATTTTGTTGGTTCATCATTTGAGGGATATGTTATTGGGGATGCGAATGGATTAGATGAAATCCAAAATGATGCTGAGGCGCTGGCGAAGGCACAAATTTATAATAAAGAATTCAAAAATCACAAGCTGAAATAAGTTTGACAAACTATTTAGACTTAGCGACGCAAGAAGAATTAGAAAGCATGCTACAAGAATATCCTGGCACTATACTTTTCATTAGCCACGACCGTGCCTTCATTCGTTCTGTTGCAGACCATATTCTACAAGTAGATGAAAGTGAACCAAGGGTATTCCACGGTAATTACGAGCAATACACAAACCGAACAGCCGATGCTTCTGTAAACGTTACTGCACAAGAATTATTACGATTACAAACAAAATTAACAGAAATCATCGGCCGAATTTCCATACCAAATCATCACGATGACATCACATCTCTCGAACAAGAATACGAAACATTATTAGTTCAAATCCGGAAATGCCAAGAAGCGCTCTAATGTCTTCCCTATATATCGACAAGGCCTTCCACATTTCCCAAGAAATATAGAAGCTTCGACATGATAACAAAACAGCCGTGCATCAGCACGGCTTTTCATTTTAGATACGGACAGCAGTCCCGCTCACTGCAACCATTAGCATCCCTTCGCGAACTACTTCGTAATCCACGTCGATACCAACAATTGCATTCGCATTTTTTTGTCTTGCGAAAGTTTTCATTTCTTCCATTGCGATGTCGCGTGCTTCTTTTAATTTACTTTCATAAGCGCCAGCACGACCGCCGACAACGTCACGAACAGAGGCAAAAAGGTCACGAACAATATTCGCGCCCATAATCGCTTCTCCATTGACGATATCGATGTACTCAATAATTTCTTTTCCTTGAATTGTAGACGTTGTAGTTACAATCATACTTTATTACCTCCCATATGAGATTTTTTACCTACTTATGGTGCACTAATTCCGTACAAATTATATTTACGAACTAAACTGAGCTTCGTATAACCTACTGTATCCTCCGCCTTGTTCAATTAATTCATCATGTGAACCTTGTTCTGCAATACCATCTTTATTTACAACGACGATGCGATCTGCATTTTTAATCGTTGCCAGTCTATGAGCGATAACTAACGTCGTACGGCCGACAGATAGTTCAGCAAGTGATTTTTGAATCGCAAGTTCCGTCTCTGTATCTAATGCGGAAGTCGCTTCATCTAATATTAAAATTGGCGGGTTTTTCAAGAACATACGAGCAATTGCTAGACGTTGTTTCTGTCCGCCTGAAAGTTTCACGCCGCGCTCACCGATAACTGTATCTAAACCGTCTGGCTGCGAGTAAATTAAATCCTCTAACTGAGCTCTCTTTACCGCCTGCCAAATATCAGCTTCTGATGCTTTTAAATTTCCGTAAGCAATGTTTTCACGAATCGTTCCTGAGAATAAGAACACATCTTGCTGCACAATTCCAATTTGCTTACGAAGTGAAGATAACGTCATGTCTTTCGTATCAATACCATCAATTTGAATTGATCCAGATGATTGTTCATAAAAGCGTGGTAATAAGCTACATAACGTCGTTTTTCCAGCTCCAGATGGCCCAACGAACGCAACTGTTTCACCTGCGTGGATTTTCAAACTAATATCATTTAAAATCGGTTCTTTATTTTCATAACCAAACGTAATGTTGTTATATTGAATATCACCGTGTACATGCTTCACTTCCATCGCATCTTTAGAGTCCACAATATCTGGCTCTGTTTCAAGAAGCTCTACATATCTCTTAAAACCAGCGATTCCTTTCGGATAACTTTCGATTACCGCATTAATTTTTTCAATTGGGCGGAAGAAAATATTCGTTAATAGAACGAATCCGATAAATCCACCGTACGTTAATTCTCCTTGCAGAACAAACCACGTACCGCATATTAAGACGAAGAGCGTTACGAGACGCATAAGCATATAACTAATTGACGAATTTAGCGCCATAATTTTATACGCCATTAATTTCGTTGTACGGAAACGAGCGTTGTTCACAGCAAATTGCTCTTTCTCAAACTTTTCATTTCCGAATGCTTGTACAACGCGAATACCACCAACGTTGTTCTCAATACATGCATTGAAATCAGCAACATCTGAGAATAAACGTCTAAATGTACCTGTCATTTTTTTATTGAAGTAAAGTGCCAACCATAATAAGAATGGAATAACGAAGAACGTTAATAGCGCTAACTTCCAGTTGATCATCATCATAAATGAAAATGCCCCAACTAAAGTCATAACGGCAATAAATAAATCTTCTGGCCCGTGGTGAGCAATTTCCCCAATTTCCATTAAATCGTTTGTAAGGCGTGAAATTAAATGACCTGTTTTATTATTATCAAAAAATCTGAATGATAGCTTTTGAATATGATCAAATAATTTCTGTCTCATATCTGTTTCAATGTTAACACCAAGCATATGTCCCCAATATGTAACGACATATTGTAAGCCTGCATTTAACATATAAACTGCGAGTAAACCGAAACAAGCCCATAAAATAAGCGTCCAGTTTTGCCCTGGCAATAACTTATCAATAAATTGATTTACGATAAGCGGAAAGCCGAGTTCTAATAATCCTGCGACGACCGCACAAGAAAAGTCGAGTATAAATAAACCTTTATACGGTTTATAGTAAGAAAAAAATTTACGTAGCATATCTTCCCTCCATTTTCCAAAATTAAAAAGACTCTCTAAATGATAACTATTATCAAATAATTATTCAAGTGATTCGACTATGAAACTAAAATGAGGTTTGCGATAGTTGTCGTTTTTTGCTAGAAAGTCGATATATTTGAATAATCGCTGATATATTTCGAGTTGCGCTGATATATTTGCAAAATCGCCGATATATTTCGAGTTGCGCTGATATATTCGGAAAATCGCCGATATAAATTTCATTTACTAACTACCTTCCCCCGCCAAAAAAACAAAAAAGGCATCACCACAAGATGATACCTTTTCTTCTATTACATCGCTTCCGTATCCCACTCATGCTCCTGCTGAACAAACACAATACCTAATTCGTGATGTCCACCAGCGTATAATGCCGTTTGAGCAAGGCGAAGTTCTCCATTTGTATCTAATACTTCTAATTTACAAAATGCTCCTGTCGTCTTCGTTTGAAGCGCATCATAAAATTCCTCAGCACTTCTTGGAATGACTCCATTTACTTTCGTAATCATTTCTCCAGGCAGTAAATTCAGCTCTGCTCCAATTGTATTTGGAATTGTATCTAGTACAACGAGTCCGTCATTACGTGCAGCGAAGTACGCTGGTCTTGTTTCATCCGCAATTTTCTCTTGCATGGAAATTGTAAAACGTCCAAGCATTGCAACGCCCATTGCAATAATGGCAAGTACGTGCCACCAATAACTTGCGATTCCTAAAACAAGCACAAATCCTGCTAATCCGTACACACGTCTTCCTGTAAATAATAAAGCTTCCGTCGGCTCATAACTTCTAATCCTTCTCATAAATCCAATTAAAAATGGAACGAGGAATAGAGAATATGTATGTGAACCGATTGAAACGACAGGCCACCATGAAATAAACTGCGTTACTGCGTCACCTGGTACAAGAATAAAAATAGGAACGATCCATAAACGCTTTGATTCGTGTAAACCAATCTTTAATCCGCGCTTCCCCTTCCTAATCTTCGGCGTCGAATATCCTACTGCATTTTTAGAAATCAACAAGCCCTCTACAACGAGCATGATGCCTAGCAAAATAGCAAGGGATACGATTGTATTCTCTTCACCTTCTCCAAGCTGTAAGAAAGAAACTGGTAGCTTAGAAGATAATAGAACACATACAATCGCAATACTAAACGTATAAGCCGCTGATAAATATCGATACATAGCAGTTAATCCAAATAGTAACGTCCAAAGTAAAATGGCCCATAAGCTCGCCTTAGAAACAACAAGTCCGAGCCCAATCGTAATGATAGATACGATTAATCCGTATTTAACTCCCGCCAATAAAGATGTTCGCAGTTCAAACCAAATATCATAAACTTTAAAAGAAAAATCTTTTCGTTCTCGTAACATACGTAAGTATCCAACGAAGATACTACTTATTAAAAATACATAGACAGCAGGGTGTAAGAAAAAACGTCCAACTGCCCGCATTATTTCAAAAATCCATGCCTCCACGAACCCATTCACCACCATTTATATCATTCTTTCTTTTTATATTATCATAACTGGACAAACGTTTGTTTAACACAAAAAAATACAGGCAGCAAACCGCCTGTATTTCTTTTTACTTCGCCATTAATTTTAATGCTGACTGTAATTGTAGATCATTTTCTCCAGAACGGATTTTTTCAATAATTTTCGTTTGAATCGCCTCAGCTGTCTTTTTATCGAGCTGTCCTGTCGCTTCCATCTTATTCGCATTTTGGAATGCTTTCAGTGCTGATTCTGTCTCTTTACTAAAGTAGCCATCTTCACGTCCTGGTACATATCCTAAACTCTTAAGCATTTCTTGGGCATGTTTTACTTGTACATCATTTGCATTGTATGAGAGTGTCTTTTCAATTTGAATTGGTGTCGCATGATAATAATCTGGTTGTTTCACTTCTACAGTTGGCTTGATTCCTTTTTTATGAATCCAGTTTCCATCCGGTGTTAACCATTTGAACATCGTTAATTTGATATTGCTGCCATCTTTAAATGGAACAGCTTGCTGAACAGTACCTTTGCCAAACGTTTTTTCACCAATTAAATCGTATCCTTCTCCCTCTTTTAGCGCACCCGCTAAAATCTCTGAAGCAGAAGCACTTCCATTATCAATTAATACTGAAATTGGATATGGCTTTCTCTCTTTTAGTTCCGTAGAGAATTTCTTCTTCTCACCATTTCTTTGCTCTACTTGTAGCATCGGCTTTTTATCCGTCATAATTTCTCCTAGTATCTCTTCTACACTATTTAAGTAGCCACCTGGATTACCACGTACGTCAATAACTAAGCCTTTTATGTTTTTCTTCTCTAACTCTTTTAACTGATCCTTAAATTCTTTCGCTGTATTTTCAGCAAAAGAAGTGATTTGCATATAACCGATATCTTTTCCACTCTCTTGTTTCACAGAGCTAAACACTGTGAAGATTGGAATTTTTTCACGCTTAATTTTAAATACAATCGGATCAGCTACTCCTGCACGCTTAATTTCAATCGCAACAGTCGTTCCTTTTTTACCACGAATCTTTAATACTGCTTCTTCACGTGATAAATCTTTCACACTATTTCCATCTACAGATAAAATTTGGTCATTCGGTTTAATTCCAATCTTTTCTGCTGGTGAGCCTTTAATTGGAGATACGATAATAAGCTTACCGTCCGTTTTGTTCACCTCAGCCCCAATCCCTTCTAACTCGGGATCAAGCGATTCACTAAACTGTTTAGCCGTTTCTTTATCCATATACGTGGAATAAGGGTCCTTCAGCGTAGACAACATGCCTTGTATTGCACCTTCGACTAATTTTTCATCTTTCACGTCTTCCACATAACGTGAATCAATTAGTGCATACGCCTCATTAATTTTTGCCAAATTCCCTTGCGCAGTGCTAGCGTTTCCATTCGAAATTGTTTGCGTTACTTCTGCTGGGTTAACCCCAAATAAAGACATACCCGCAAACATTCCGCCAGCACCAATTAAAAATGCAACAACCATTCCAATAATTGCAACTCTACGTTTCAATGCGGAATTCCCCTTTCCAAAACACACAGGTGGTGTAGCAAAAGGCATCACACAGTGTGTGATGCCTTTACCTATTTCTACTATATGATAAGCTTGTACGAATTATGTTTGCAACTTTTTATACTTTTAAGAAGCGACGAATTGACATTACACTTCCCCACATACCGATTAAAGCCCCGATTAACACTAGTAAACCAGCTAATTGGAATACGAATGGGCTGTATGGTAGAAGTTCGAAAATTGTTCCGCCAAGTTTTTCGTTAAACACACCTTGCAACGAATTATACGTAACTAGAATTAAGCCAATTGGAATAATTGATCCTAATACTCCTAGGAATAATCCCTCTAATAAGAACGGCCAACGAATAAACCAGTTTGTTGCACCTACAAGTTTCATAATTTCGATTTCTGTACTACGAGCATAAATTGTAATTTTAATTGTATTAGAGATTAAGAACATCGCTGTGAATAAAAGACCAGCAATTAACACAATCCCGATGTTACGACCAGTTTTTACAGTATCAAATAATCGTTCAACTTGCCCTTTTCCGTACTGAACATTACTTACAAACTGCATTTTTTCAATCTTTTTCGCAATTGTTGCTGTATCTGTTGGTTCTTTTGCTTTTACAACGAATACGTTTTTAAGTGGGTTATCTTGTTCAAATAACTCAAATGTCTTTCCGCTATCGCCTAAGCTTTTAATTAAACGTTTTAACTCTTCTTCTTTAGAAGAATATTTAATAGAGTCTACTTTTGCAATCTTACTCATATCATCTTCTAATTTCTTTTGATCAGCTTCTTTTGCTGCTGGATCAATGTGTACACGAATTTCTACATCTTGCTCTACTTTCGTCGCAAAATGGTTCATATTCATAATCGCTGTTAAAAAGACACCTACAAGTAATAATGTAACTGTTACTGCACTAACAGAAGCAAACGTCATCCATCCGTTACGTGATAGATTCTTTACACCTTCTCGCAAATGTCGACTAAGGGTCTTAGCCTTCATATCCGTATCCTCCCTCCATCTCATCTCGAACAATTTTTCCGCCTTCAATCGCGATTACACGATGACGGATTGTATTTACGATATCTGCGTTATGTGTCGCCATAACGATCGTTGTACCACGCTCATTAATGCGCGTGAAAATCTTCATAATATCAAGAGCTGTTTCAATATCTAAGTTACCTGTTGGCTCATCGGCAATTACAACCTTTGGTCTATTAACAATTGCTCTCGCAATCGCAACACGTTGCTGCTCCCCGCCTGAAAGTTCGCTTGGAAGTGCGTCTGCACGATCTTCAAGACCTACAAGACCTAACACTTCTGTTACACGCTCACGAATTGCATCTGGCTCTTCTTCAATTACTTCTAAGGCAAACGCAACATTCTCATATACCGTTAATTTAGGTAGTAATTTAAAGTCTTGGAAAATCACGCCTAATTGACGACGGAAATATGGAACGTCTCTTTCTGCTAATGACTCGATAGTAAGACCATTTACATTAATTGATCCTGTAGATGGCTTCTCTTCACGATACATCATTTTAATAAATGTAGATTTTCCGGCTCCACTCGGTCCAACTACGTATACAAACTCGCCTTGTTTAATGTTAACTGTGAGACCAGCAATGGCTTTCATACCATTCGGGTACTCCTTATAAACATTCGTCATTTTTATCATTATTTATCACCCAATACTTAATGATTTTTTTCGAAATACTTTTCTGTACATTTGAAAATAAAAGCTAAACCTTTATTCTCTTTTAAACCACTCTTGTTGAAGGTAGTCTACTTATACTCTTTTTCTAAGCAATACTACTCTATGTAATATATTTCAGCAAAATTCTACAAACCTCATTGTAACATCAAACGGTTTCCAGTTTGGATACATTTTTGTTACAGTTATGTTACATTCCAAAAAAAGGAAACGAGTTGATTATATGAATCAACTCGTCCATTTTACCCCTTTTTATTTATGTTCAGCTAACCATTCAGCTACTTTTTTCGCATCTTCACCTTGAATAAGTCCTGGCGACATTGAACCGCGACCTTTTTTAATAATTTCTTCGATATCTGCAGCGTCGTACTTCCCGCCTACTTTTCTTAAATCAGGTCCAGTTGCTCCTGATAAATCTGTTGCGTGACACCCAGCACAACTTCTTTGGAAAATTTGTTCTGCACTGTCTGTACTTGCAGACTGGTTCGAAGGCTTACTCTCTTCTTTATTTCCACACGCTCCTAAAGCAAAAACGACTGATGTTCCTAGCGCAATAGCCAATAATTTCTTTTTCACTTCTATCGCTCCCCATTGTTGATATTCTTTTCATTCCTAACACACTCATTTTCATTATAAGCATTATCTTTATATAGAAAAACTAAGGTATATTTCATATTCTTCAAAAATAAAGTGAGAACCCTAATGATATAAAGCTTTTATAAGTTGTTTCAATTCTGTGAACAACTTATAAACTTCTATAAAGGATTCTTTTTGAACGGGAATTTAGAAAAATTCTGTAGAAAGCCTTACTCTATTGCCAATCTGTTTTACTATTTTCTACTTTTTACAAAACAATATACAACATTGTATGCTACATATAATCCCATCAAAAAGAGAAGTTGTCGTTTCCAACTTCTCTTCCTCTGTACTTCATCCATATAAATAAAATAGCACTCTTTATGTCCTCTATATCCTCAACGTGCGCCAACAATTTTGTTGGCTTTTTTTCACTTAGCTTATTAGATGCGAGAACGTAAGTAAGCATCAATAAATGGATCAATTTCTCCATCCATAACTGCTTGCACATTACCAACCTCTGTATTTGTACGGTGGTCTTTCACAAGAGAATATGGGTGGAATACGTAAGAACGGATTTGGCTACCCCATCCGATTTCTTTTTGTTCTCCGCGAATTTCATCTAACTCCGCTTGTTGCTCTTCTAATTTCTTTTGATATAATTTCGCTTTTAACATCTTCATCGCATGCTCACGGTTTTTAATTTGAGAACGCTCTGACTGACACGTTACAACCGTATTTGTCGGTGTATGCGTAATACGAACTGCTGAATCTGTCGTATTAACGTGCTGTCCACCCGCTCCACTTGCACGATACGTATCAATTTTCAAGTCTTCTGTACGCACTTCAATTTCAACTTCATCATTGAACTCAGGTACAACTTCACAAGATACGAACGATGTATGACGACGGCCTGAAGAATCGAATGGTGAAATACGTACAAGACGATGTACACCTTTCTCAGCTTTTAAGTAACCGTAAGCGTTATGACCTTTAATTAATAAAGTAACGCTCTTAATACCAGCTTCATCACCTGGTAAGTAGTCAACAGTTTCTACTTTAAACCCACGTTTTTCAGCCCAACGTGTGTACATACGTAGTAACATAGAGCCCCAGTCTTGTGACTCTGTTCCACCAGCACCTGGGTGTAATTCTAAAATGGCGTTATTTTTATCATAAGGATCACTAAGTAGTAACTGCAGCTCATACTCATTCATTTCTTGAATTAAGCCTTTTACTTCTGATTCAAGTTCCTCATGTAAATCTTCATCATACTCTTCTTTTAAAAGCTCATGCGTAATTTCTAGGTTTTCGAACGTCTCATCTAGCTGACGGAACTTTCCAACCATATCTTTCAGTGCATTTGCTTCGTTAATTACAGCTTGTGCGCCTTGTTGGTCATCCCAAAATCCTGCGCCCATCATTTTCTCTTCTAATTCTGCAATTTGTTTCTCCTTAGTAGGGAGGTCAAAGAGACCCCCTAAAAGCCGCTAATCTCTTAGCCATTTTCTCTAATTCCTGTCTAATTTCTACTAATTCCATTTCCTTCACCTCTATGTAATTGCTGTTACTTTCGTATGAAAACAAGGGAAACTCTCTCCACTTATGACGGAGAGAGTTTAATCCTTCTTAATTATACATTTTTGATGTAAAAGTTTGCAAAGCAGCCTGGGCTACCGCCCTATATTACTTCCCAATGCCACAGCAGTTTTTATATTTTTTACCGCTACCACATTTACATAAATCGTTGCGGCCCACTTGGTCACCTTTTACAACTGGTTTTTTCTTCGCCTCTTCGCCATCGCTAGATGGGTGAACAGCTTCACCTTGAACAACTTCTTGACGCTCTAAGTTTTGTTCAATTTCAGCCTTCATAATGTAACGAGAAATTTCCTCTTCAATAGAAGCAATCATTGATTCGAACATTGCGAATCCTTCCATTTGATACTCACGAAGTGGATCAATTTGACCGTAAGCACGTAAATGAATACCTTCACGAAGGTGATCCATCGCATCGATATGCTCTGTCCATTTCGTATCTACAACACGGAATACAACAACTTTTTCGAATTCACGCATTTGCTCTTCTGGCATAAGCTTCTCTTTTTCGTTGTAACGCTCTATTAATTTCGCGATAATTGGCTCGCTCATTTCCTCTGGAGCAAGGCGACGTAATTCTTCTTCTTTCACATCTCCTTCTTGCAGAAGGTTCGTATTTAAGTAGTCAACAAGACCTTTAATGTTCCAATCTTCTTCAATTTCCTCTTGTGTATGAAGTGCAACCGCACGCTCTACTGTAGATTTCATCATACCTTCAATAATACCGCGTAAGTTCTCAGACTCCATTACCTCTTGACGCTGTTTGTAAATAACTTCACGTTGCTGACGAAGTACATCATCATATTGTAGTAACTGCTTACGTGCATCATAGTTATTTCCTTCTACACGTTTTTGCGCAGATTCTACTGCACGAGAAACCATTTTACTTTCGATTGGCTGAGAATCATCCATACCAAGGCGATCCATCATCGCTTTCATATTATCAGAACCGAAGCGACGCATTAGTTCATCTTCCATTGATAAGTAGAACTGCGTAACACCTGGGTCCCCTTGACGACCAGCACGACCACGTAACTGGTTATCAATACGACGACTTTCGTGACGCTCTGTACCGATAACGGCTAAACCAACGTTTTTCACATCGTCTCCAAGCTTAATATCTGTACCACGACCTGCCATGTTCGTCGCAATCGTTACAGCGCCTTTTATACCTGCTTCTGCAATGATATCCGCTTCACGCGCATGGTTTTTCGCATTTAAGATGTTATGACGTACACCTTTACGTGTTAACATTTTTGAAATAAGTTCTGACGTTTCGATCGCAACTGTACCGACAAGAACTGGTTGCCCTTGTTTATGACGATTTACAATATCCTCAACAACAGCATTAAATTTACCTTCCATTGATTTGAAGATTAAATCTGCACGGTCATCACGAATAATCGGTTTGTTCGTTGGAATTACGATAACGTTCATATTATAAATGTTACGGAATTCCTCTTCCTCTGTTTTCGCTGTACCAGTCATACCAGATAACTTTTCGTACATACGGAAGTAGTTCTGGAATGTAATTGTCGCAAGCGTCATACTTTCATTTTGAATTTCTACGCCTTCTTTTGCCTCGATAGCTTGGTGTAACCCTTCGCTATAACGACGACCTTTCATAAGACGACCAGTAAATTGGTCTACAATTACGATTTCGCCTTCTTGTACAACATAATCTGTATCACGATGCATAACAACGTGCGCACGAAGTGCCTGATTAATATGGTGAAGAAGCGCTACATGTTTTAAATCAAATAAGTTTTCAATATGGAAAGCTTTCTCCGCTTTCGTAATACCATCTTCTGTTAACATTACATTTTTCGTCTTCACATCAAATGAATAATCTTTTTCATTTTCTAACGTACGAACGAATGCATTTGCAAACATGTACAGCTCTGTTGATTTTTGAGCTTGTCCAGAAATAATAAGTGGCGTACGCGCTTCATCGACTAAGATAGAATCGACTTCATCGATAATAGCAAAGTGCAGTGGGCGTTGAACGCACTGCTCTTTATATAAAACCATGTTGTCACGTAAGTAATCGAATCCAAGCTCATTATTTGTGCTATACGTAATATCAGCAGCATAAGCCTCTTGTTTCTCTTCGCGTGACATACTGTTTAAATTAATTCCTACTGTTAATCCTAGGAACTCATGAAGTTGTCCCATTTCGCTCGCATCACGTTGTGCTAAGTATTCATTGACTGTAACAACGTGAACACCTTTTCCTGTTAAAGCATTTAAATATACAGGTAATGTAGATGTTAACGTTTTACCTTCACCCGTTTTCATCTCAGAGATATTCCCTTCATGTAAGGCAATACCACCCATTAACTGTACACCATACGGACGCATTCCAAGAACACGAGTCGCAGCTTCACGAACAACCGCAAAAGCTTCAGGTAGTAGATCATCTACTGTTTCACCTTTTTTTAGACGTTCTTTAAATTCAAGCGTCTTCCCTTTTAATTGTTCATCAGTTAATGGCTTAATAGATGGCTCTAATGCATCAATTTGCTCAACTGTCTTCTGCATACGTTTAATTTGGCGTTGATTTACATCAAATACCTTTTTTAAAATACCGATCATAGGAAATACGCTCCTCTTTTTTATTAAAATAAAACTTCCGATTGTTTTTCTTTTTCTCTATTACAATCAGTCGTTATAAAAATCAAATGTATGTTATGCCAATTTTTCTCCTAATTAAAAAAACTAAAATGTATATACCTAATGATAATTGTAACACTTGTCTTATAACTATGACAACAATCGGCAAAATGTCGGGCCTTATATTCAAAAAAAGTTTTTATTTTATTTGTTACGTTCCTTTTCTCTGTCTCGCTATTTCAATTTCACGTTACAAATTTCGTATTAAATCTAAGTCCTATTCTTTCAAGTTTCCTTTTAAAGAACATGACTACCAGAAATTCCTTAATAAAATCTAAATCGACAATTACAAAAAGCCGGAAATTTCGCAGGTGCAGCATCCATGGATACTTACACCTGCAAAAAAACTCCGACTTTAAAAAATATTGTTATGTTGCAAGATCTACAAACACCATTAAAATATAGCTGTACCAATCATAAATTTTATTAATTTATCGGTATTTCTAATTCATGATACTTCCCTTTCTGATCCTTCATAAAAGAAATGAATTTCACTTTAGTTGATTCATTTGAAAAGTTTTTATAATTTTTATAAGGATCTTCTCCTATAAAATAATTTGTCCCTATATATCCTCGCACTGTTTTACCAGCAGGTATTACAGGCTCAAACTGATATTTTTCAGGTAATTCCATTGAATACGGAATTACATTATAAAACTCTCCTATTTTAGAATAAAACATTGTATTAGAAATAGACTTATTACTAAGCAAATTAATATCCCGATTCGTTGTATTTGTAATATCTAAAGGTAATACATACGTCACTACTTCACGGTCTTCATAAGGATCATAAACTTTTGTAGGATCAAGAGGATTAAGTGCATGAAAAGTAACTCCTTGCCCATCTTCAAAAGTTCTATTAGATAAAAACTCATCTTTTACCACTTTATAAGATTCATTATTAAGATTTAATGTTTTAAATCTTAATAAACTAGCAAATATACATAGCAACAGACACAATCCAACGCTTATTAAGACATATTTTCTTGTCACTCTTAATCTACCAACTTTCCATTATTAACATGTACAATACGATCTACCATTTCATTATCTAGAACATGCACATCATGACTGGCTACAACAATAGTCGTTCCTTTAGACTTTTCTACTTTCAAAATATCCAAAACATCTTTTATCCCATCACTATCTAAAGCATTCGTTGGCTCGTCTAATAACAATAGTGTTGGTTGCTCCATTAAAGCTTGCGCTATCCCTAAACGTTGTTTCATACCTAAAGAGTATCTTTTATACTTTCTCTTATCTGTTTTATCAAGTCCAACCCTTTGAATAATATTATAAATTTCCTCATCAGATATTTTATTGTTAATCGATGATAAAAACTTCAAGTTCTGAAAACCAGTATACCCTGGAATAAAACTTGGATATTCAATCAATATCCCCATAGAATCAGGGAATTGCTGTTGTTTTCCAATCATTTCATTATCTATATAAACAACTCCAGAATTTAAACGCATTAATCCTGATATAGCACGTAAAATCATTGTTTTACCAGAACCATTATGCCCCTTCAAAACTAAAAACTCTCCTTTTTTTACTGACAAACTAATATTATCTAACACAATATTTCCCTTTAATCTTTTCGTCATACATTCACATTTAATATAATTGTCCATAAATTATTCACCTATCACATCTAGTTTTTTAAAACAAAAACTACCTAATAAAATCATTACAACAACAATTACTACTCCTATTAGAAGTAAATCATTCCATTGAATAGATTGATTATTACCTAAAGTCAATTGAATTGAACTGTGATCAACAAAATACCAACGATTTGGCATAACAAAAGATCCTAAAAAATAAATACTATGAAAGAAAATAGACAAAAATAGGTACAACAACATTAGTACAAAAACAATAGTTATTGGTATATAGAACGTTAAAAGCTCAAAAATTAAAGCTAATAAAAAGCTGATAATGATTTGAATTAGCATAGTACCTAATATCTTATAAGGAAATTGACTATATAAAGAACTCTCGCCATAAGGAAGCAAATAGTACACCGTAAACCAAATAAAATACATAACAACCCAAATACAAACTATGTAAAAAAACAAAGATAGCATTTTCGTTAACCACAGAAAATGCTTCTTCTTAACACGAGGAAATAAATAAACACCATTCTGTTGAATATCTGAAAGGGCAAACTTCCCTACTAGCAACAAAGGAACGATTTGAAATAATATCCAATAAAAAGGGATAGAAAATCGCCCCTCCTTATAAAAATAAGATAAATCCACAAAGTCGACTCCATGAAAAAATCGATAAAAGGTAACATCTACTAATACAGTTTCTTTACCATTACTAAGAGGCTGATTGTATAAAAAAGTAACTACAATCATAGCGTAAATTAAGAATAAAAAAGCCATTATCTTGATGGAATCTCGAAACCTTACATGTAAATCTCTTTTTAACAAATAATATAAAATCATAATGTAAACTAGATCACCTCTGTCTCATCATTCATAGAAATATAACTTTTTTTAGATAAAATCCATACACTTATAAAAAAGATAGAAAAACATCCAAATAAGCGTATAAGTAAACCAGTAGCATCTTCAAACACATTTATATAAAAAGCATTTGTAAATAAAAATCCATGTAATATAAATCTATCTAATAAAACAGCAGTAATCATACATATTATTACAAGTAAACTAGGTAAAAATAATTGCAAGAAAGCACTTATTATGCATATAAAAATATTCGCAAATAGTTGAATGCAAAATAATAATGGATAATTTACATCAACACTAGTTACAGCCATCATATTCGACATCAAAAACAACTGTAAAATCATACTCCCAGCAAAAAAGCAAACAAAAACAATTAGTTTCAAATAATAGATAGAAACTAATTTCAATGCATTATTTACTCGATACACTACATAAATACTAAAAAAATTTGACATAGAATATACAGAAAAAACGATAGTTAAAGGAATAAATATGGTCGACAAATTATAAAACGATATAACCTTATACAAGGTTTCCAATTCGTTCATTTTCTCTTTTACAATTCCAGGTTCAAAATAATTGAACAAACAACCTATGATACTGACATTAAGTAAAAAAAGAATACTTAACCAAATATATTTCATCCTTATAGTTTCTTTCATTACATTATAAAAGAACATGCTTCCTACTCCCCCGTAAATAAAGAACTACAGAACAAAACCAAATACATAACAATACACTAAGAAAAATTTTTAATTCAAAAAAGCCGAGATCTTTAATTAAATAATCTTTAGGATTGAGAATTCCCTTTCCAATACCAAGCCAAAAAATATGTAAAATAAATGGCACTAAATAAATAAAATAAACTCGTTTTATAAAAAACGAAACTGATAAAGCCAAACTTGACAAAACCGCACCGTATAAACCATTTAAAAATACATACATAAGAAAATATAAAGTAGGATACTCATAATAAACGGTATGAAATTGAGCTGTTGGTGAAACAGTAGCAGCCATATAATTTAATACCGGATGCGGAGCAACTGTTGGATAAGTCATTGCATATAAATAAAAGTTAAATAGTAAAGGGACACTTATAATAAAGAAAGATACAATAAAATTAATAAAATAAAGTAGCTTAAAATAATAACCCGTTCCCATTTTAGAAATAACAGGATAAATAAATCCATAATTTTTATCGATTCTATAAATCCCTGCTACAGCCATTGCAGAGATTATAGGAAATATAAGTAGATAAAACTCACTATAAAATGGTAATCTAGTAAAATATAAAATATTAGATAAATATGGTGATACCTTTATAATCCCAGTATCATTAAATCCTTTAGTTGTTACTAGCATAGAAATATATTGAGCAGTAATAATTACTAACATAATAAATAAAGACAACCAAAACATTTTACCTTTTAAAATCCTTCTTAAAAAGTAACTCATCTACAGCTCCTCCATAAACCATTAATGAAATTCAAATCTTTTTTAATATGAACAGTTGATCCGCAACACCATAACATTTATTTTCTTTATTTAACCAGATGTAACGAAAAGAAACATTTGCTCTCTCTCCTTCAAATTTAGGAAACTCAACTTCATACTGATAAACATCATTTGTACCTTTTCTTTTTACACTCTTAACTTCTTGTTTCCACCGAATTATTTTTCCATCAATTTGTTCAATCCGTCCCAAAAGATACGTTGGTTTTTTCTTATTCGTAACACCTGTCAAAAAAACATAATAATTTTCTGGTATAACTCCTGACTGTATTTTTTTATTTGAAAGATTATCTTTTATTGCAATATCATTTCTATCTATTTGCCCTTGAAAGAAATCATCACCAGTTTCATTTTCCAAAAATACTTGTTCAAAAACAGTATTTTTATTAATTTCTTTCAACTGAATACTTTTCAAATTATCTTTTTCCGTTAAAGTATCTTCAATATTTACAATAGGTTCATCTACTTTCTTATGGCAAGAGGCTAATAAACAAATAATCAATATAAAACAACAGAATAAAATATATTTTGAAATAAGCTTCATTGCAGCCCCTCCTATTCAAAAAATGAAATAGTAGAAAAAGTCGTATAATCCAGATGATGAACTAGACGACTTTTTCTAACGTTACACAATAAATAATTTTAATTTATAATTTCTAAATCAATATTCAATGTAAGGTCCACTAGGTCTTACACTATCAGGGCTCCAAGCAGTAGGATAAGCATTATTTTCTCTAGAATAACCACCGAATCTCACAGGTACATTTTTTCCATAGTTTTCATATGCGTAATTTTGGAAAAGATACGTTTTACCTGGTCGCACCGTTCCTTCATGCTTACCTGACTCACCTGAAACATTTACCCAATCTCTATCACCTTTACCTTTATTTTTATCTGCTTCTGTCCAAACGTTGAAAGAACCACCACCCTTTTCACTACTCTTCACACGCATATACATAGAAGTAGGTGTCTCTTTAGGACGTGCATTAGTATAATCATATGCATTCCAAAGTCTAAAGGTAAATTCTACATGATCATCCCTTGTATCAGCATTAGCTGGTTCGGTTAAAACGAAAGTACTAGCTAAAATACCTAAAGATAAAACAGATCCAAGCATAAAACGACTTTTTTTCTTAATGCTCACTAAAAGCACCTCCGATAATTTGTAGCATTATATTGATTTTATTTTTTCACTGGAGCAATAGAATCCATATAATACGATATTATAGTAACAACACCTCAACATACGTTCAATTGATTTCAGAATATTTAATATTACTTTTACACTTGCGAACATTTTGTTAAATTTTCAAAAACAATAATATACTCCTAGCAAAGAATTACTTGTAAAGATAGCTATATTCCTATGCTTGTTCCAAATAATAACGAGTAACTCACTTCTCTAAGTTTTGAATTTTCTCATGCGATTTTAACGAAATAATGCCTAAAATCACTTCTTAATGAAATCGGCTACTTACAAAGTTTTTTAACCTTGCTGCGAAAAATAAAAATACAAAAAAAGCGCAGCCATTTCGGCTGCGCTTTTGAATTATTATTTAGTTTCAATTAAACCATATTTCCCATCTTTACGGCCATATACAACGTTAGTTTCATTTGTATCAGCATTTGTGAAGACGAAGAAATTATGTCCTAGCATATCCATTTGTAGGATTGCCTCTTCAACGTCCATCGGTTTTAAATCGAATCGTTTTGTACGTACAAGTTCTAGTTCATCCTCTTCTACCTCATCCAGAACAGCTACTGCTTCTGGAAGGATAAAGTTCGTTTTCATAGAACCTTTCTCACGTAACTTACGATTTACTTTTGTTTTATGTTTACGAATTTGTCGCTCAAGTTTATCAACTACTAAATCGATAGCAGCGTACATATCGCTATTAGTTTCTTCTGCACGAAGTAATAAATCAGTAAATGGAATTGTTACCTCGACACGTTGCTTGTCAGAGTATACTTTTAAATTAACTTTAATCTCTGGGAATGTATCAAAATAACGCTCTAACTTACTTAGTTTTTTCTCTACATATTCCTTTAATGCTGGAGTTACTTCAATATTTTCACCACGAATGTTGAATTTCATAGATGAATTCCTCCTTTCAAGCCTATGTACTATAATTTCGACACCGGCTTAAAAACTCCTTCTAACTTTTTTAAAAAAATTAGTGGAATTGCGATTTTTTTATCGTTTTTTGTTGAAATGAAAAGATGCATCGTTTCTATCTTTATTTTATCCTATTAACATCGTGAATAACGAATATAACTGTGGACAATTCGTTACAGAAAAGAAACAACTTTTTGACAACTCCATTCATAACAAAAACCCCTTGCAAAAAAAAAACAAGAGGTTCTATCATATATATAACGTTGCCACAAGCGCAGCTTTCTCTTCCCAAAAACAATATACCTACAGTTTTACAACATTAGCTGCTTGCGGTCCACGTGCTCCCTCTACAATATCAAACTCAACTTGTTGCCCTTCTTCTAATGACTTATATCCATCTTGTTGAATAGCAGAAAAATGAACAAACACATCATCACCGTCTTCACGCTCAATAAACCCAAATCCCTTTTCTGCATTGAACCATTTTACTCTTCCTTGCATGTTCATTCCATTCCCTTCACTCTAAAAATCAGGGCATTTGCCCCATAATTTCACTATAACGAATGACAACATACGAAGTCAAAGAAGACTTATCGTCTTTTTATTATCTCTTTCGACAGTTACAGATTAACTTCTACAGAGCGTCAAACTAGAAACTTCACTTGCTCCTTTATCATAGAAAAGACTTCCAATTTGTCTCACTGTAATTCCTGTCGTATATACATCATCAACAAGTAAAATGTGTTGACCATGAAACATCTCTTCTCTCTGAAAATAAAAAGGATTACTTCCCGAAAGCCTTTCTTTACGCGATTTCTTACTTTGCTTTTCTGTGTCCTTCCTTCTTAATGATGAATAAAAATTTTTGACAGGCAAACATGCTGCTAATAACTCTGCTTGATTAAAACCTCGTTCATATTCCCGTTCCCTACTAAGCGGAACAGCAATAACGGTTGAAACGTCCGTAAAATACTTTTGAAATAACTCCCGAAAAGATTGATAAAAAATATGAACTAACTCCGCATCACCTCGAAACTTAAACTGCGCTAGTATACCTTTCATATCATCATTGTACACGTACAACGAACGATTTTTAAAAGGACGATATCCTTCCTCATTCCTCCATCTTACACAGTCCATGCAAATATCATTTTCTTTATATCGGGTAGGTAAGTCATCTAAAGGACGACCACAATCCATGCAAATTCCTCCTATAATATAGGAAAGTTTTTGCTCACATCTATCACATACATATTTTTGGTGGGACTTTACAAAGAAGGTGTACCAACTAACTGTTTCCACCATATACTCATCACAAAGTAAACAATGCATTAATCGATCAATCCTTGTTCTTTCGCATTTTTGTTCATACTTTGAATATGTTTTTTCGCACGTACCATTGCCTCTGTCTTACCGTAATGAAAATACATAACCTCACCATATGGCTCTTCAAAACTACGCCCTGCTCGGCCTGCAATTTGTACGAGCGCACTCTCTGAAAAAATTTCTTCTTCAGCTCCTAACACAGCCACTTGTAAGTTCTTCACAGTTACTCCTCTTTCTAAAATTGTCGTTGTAACTAATAACGGAATGTCTCCCTTTCTGAAAGATGCTACTTTTTCTTTTCTCATCGAATCTTCTGCATGCACGCCATCGATTCTATTATCCAACCCTTTCAACAACTGACTTATTTCTTCTATATATCGCACATGAGGAACAAATAAAAAAATAGGATACTTTTTATTTAAGTTCATTTTTAACCATCGTAGTAACACGCGAGGAATTTTTCTATGATGGAGGCTTTTCTTCCAATTTCCGCACCAACTAAATAGAGGAACTGGTAACGGGTGACGATGGTATCGTCCTGACACAATAACACCTTTTTGTTTCCCCTTTCTGAAATTACGCTTCCACTTTTCATCAGGGGTTGCAGTTAAATAAATACGCGCTGCTTTCTCTTTCATTGCTTGCCTAACTGCATACTGTAACATTTGATCTGCATGATACGGGAAGGCATCAATCTCATCTACAATCATCACATGAAACGCTCTATAGTAACGTAACAGTTGGTGAGTCGTTGCAACGACTAACGCTGCATCTTTTTTATGATCTACACTCCCTCCGTATAAAGCAGCTACAGTTATACTTGGAAACACTTCTTGTAATCTCGGCGCTAATTCCAGTACAACGTCAGTCCTTGGCGTTGCGATACAAACTCTTTCTCCTTTTTGGAGCGCCTCTTCTATACCGTAAAATAACATTTCTGTTTTTCCAGCCCCGCACACAGCCCAAATAAAAAAAGATTCTTTCTGCTTAATCGCTTCTATAACTCCTTGCGCCGCCAACTCCTGACCAATCGATAAAGCCCCATTCCACTGTAATGGATTTAGCTCCCTGTCTCCGTTTCTTTCATGAATCCCGCGAACAAGTACAGTACATTCGCTAACTCTCCCCATCGTGATACACTTCCGGCAATACGCGCATGCTTTACCGCACCTTTTACATAAAAATGATGCAAATAGCCGCTTCTCTATATTTCCGCAGCGCTGACATATATATTTAGAAGTATTCTTTGTTATACCTTGTACACATACAACCTCTCCCTTCTTTTTCAAATCACTTAATTCTCTCCGTAAATCTGAAGAGAGTTCTTCTAATAGCAACTGTTTTCCAGCAAGCATTAGCACTCACCTCCAGCACTACTATAAGCCTTTCTTATAATCTCGTAAAAACGCAAAAAAGCCGATAACCTACTTATAAAATAGTAAGCTATCGACTTTATACACGTTTTTTATTCAATTATAATCCTATAATCTACCGTAACCTAAGAAATGTTTTTGGTTATAAGAACTATTTACACTACCGTAAGTAACACCCGTTGATTCATCAGCAGCATGGATCATTTGACCGCCACCAATATAAATACCAACGTGAGATACGCCTGCTCTGTAAGTACCTTGTAAGAAGATAAGATCTCCTGGTTTTGCTTCAGATGGGCTAATCTTTTGTACAGAGTTCCATAGACCTCTAGTATCTTGACGACCTAAACCATACACGTAAGAGATTAAACCACTGCAGTCAAATCCACCATTTGAAATTGACGCACTACCCCATACGTATTTTAGACCTACTAAGCCTTTAGCTTTTGAAACAACATCTTGTCTTCCGCCACCATTGTCAGCTGGTACTGCTGGGGCTGGTGTTGCTTTTTTCTCTTCTTTTTTCTTAGGCTCTTCTTTTTTATCTTGTCCGTCATTGTTTGCTGGAGCTGCTGGCTCTGCTTGTGTTTGTGCTGGCTGAGCTGGAGCCTGTGACGGTTGTGCTGGAGCTTGCGCTTGTGCTTGTTGTGCAGCTTGTTCTGCTTGTTTTTGAGCAGCAACTTCTTGCGCTGCTTTTTCTTGTGCTTCTTTTTCAGCAATTTGCTGTAATTTTAATGCCTGTTGTTCAAGCTCCTTCAATTGTTCTTCCGTACTTGTCATTGAAGTTACAACTGTATCCATTTTACCGCTTAAATCGTTTACTGCCGCTGCTTTTTTCGCTTTTTCAACATCAAGTTCTTTTTTAGCAGTTTCAATTTGAGCTTGTGCTTCTTTTAATTCTTTTTGCTTTGTTTTTACCGTTTCAACATCTTTTTTCACGTTCGCTTGATCTTCTTGTTGTGTTTTCATGATGTCTTCGTCAGACTCAAGAATTTTAGAAACTGAATTTAAACGATCAACTAAATCTGCAAGATTTTTAGAGTTTACAAGAACTTCTGTTACAACGTTTGTGTTTGGTTGCTCTTGAAGTGCAACTAAACGTTTTCTTAATAACTCCTCACGTTTTGCAATTTTCGTTTGTAATTCTGCAATATCTTTATTTTTCTTTTCGATTAATTGCTCAGTGTCCGCAACTTTTTTCGTTGTTTCATCAAGCTTTGCAGCATTCTCTTGAACAGACTTATCTAAACCTTGAATTGTTTTGTTTAAGTCATTCATTTGTTTTTGTAATTCATCACGTTCTTGTTGTTGTTTATGTAAAGTGTCATTTTGTGTATTAATTTGTGATTTCACGTCAGAAATTTTATCTTCAGCAAATACATTTGGTGTTAGTCCTGAAAACATTAACCCTGCCACTAATGCGCAAGATGCCATTTTTAGCTTTTTCATTTTATTTTTTACACCGCTTTCTTTTTTCTTTTTCCGTATATAACCTATAAAATTTATACCATAATTCGGGATTTTTTTTGCTAATGTTACGCTTTTGTAAAACAAATGTAATATTATATGTAACACTATCGCAAAATATGCATATTTTTGTACGTATGTGTAGAATTTTAAATACTTTTTTGTAAGCAAAGAAAAAAACGCAAGGTTTCCCTTACGTTTTATTAAATATACTAATACGGATGAAATCAAAACGTTATTTCATCCATTTCTCAGCCCAATTTTGGACTTCATCCATAACACTTTCTAACGCTTTTCCCTTGTCCGTTAAGCCGTACTCGATTCGAACTGGTACTTCTGGATAAACATTACGAACTACAATGCCTTCGCTTTCCAATTCCTTTAAACGCTCTGATAACATACGATCGCTCATATTCGGTATAATATCTGCGATTTCTCTAAAACGTTTTGACTCTTCCAGCAAAGATTTAATAATTAAGCCAGTCCATTTCTTACTAAGCAAAGTAAAAGCTGACTCAAACTTTGGACATAAACAAGAATTATGCTCCATATGTTTCACCTCTCTTCTATTATAATATAGTTTCTTGTAAAAAGTAAGTTATAAAACTTTCTTCATTATTTTATTTTACGTACATTTTACCATTTCCAAATATTAACTTGTCAACTTCACGTAAAATATCCGTAAAAAAACCCTCTTCCAAAAGAGAGCTTTTTATATCTTTATTACTTCGTATACCATCCAAGACCTAGTGCACCTTCACCTAAATGCGTTCCAATTACAGCACCGAAATAACCTGTACGGATTGTAACATGAGGATATTTTGCTTCTAATTCTGCCTTCCATTCATTCGCTTCCTCTTCACGTTGTGCATGAATGATAACTGCTTCCATAGGTACACCTTTACTTGCTTGCTCATCAAAAATTTCAATGATACGTTTTAACGCTTTTTTACGCGTACGAATCTTTTCAAACGGGATAATGATTTTGTCCCTAAAATATAAAACCGGCTTTACTTGTAACAGACTACCGATGAAAGCTTGCGCACTATTTAATCGGCCTCCACGTTGTAAATGGTGTAAATCATCTACTACAAAATAAGCGTCCATCGTTTTCTTCATTTCATCAAAACGGGCGATAATCTCTTTTGGATCCTGCCCTTCGCTTGCTAGCCTTGCACCTTCACGCACATAGAACCCTTGTACTTCACAACTAATTTCAGAGTCGTACGTATATACATCAATACCCTCTACCATTTGTCCAGCTGTCGTTGCCGTTTGATATGTACCACTAATTCCACTTGAAAGATGAATGCTAATAACTGCATCATAATCCTTAGATAATTCTTCATATAGCTCAACAAACTTTCCGATTGCTGGTTGAGAAGTTTTTGGAAGTTCTTCTTGCTCACGTACTTTTACATAAAAATCATCTGCTGAAATTTCAGCTTCTTCTTGATAAGATTCCGTTCCAAACACAACGTTTAATGGAATCATATATATATTGAGTTCATCACGAATATGCTTCGGTATATATGCTGTACTATCAGTAACAATAGCTGTTTTCATTTTCGTACCTGCCTTATAAAAAAGTTTTTATTTCCTAATTTTACACGAAAACTAAAAATGGTGCATCCATACATGAAAATGCGGGTTTGAAATTATACTCATCATCTCGACAAATTACAACAAAAAGGTAAAACACTCACCAAAAATTTCAGCTTATTTATAAAAAATGTTTGAATATAAAAACGCCCGCTTTTAAAATGTAAAGTACTAGTCATTTTGATGGATAGGAGCGTATACAAGTGTTATTACAATATTTAACAATAAAAGACTACGGTGAACACGAAATTGTTATTCAAAAATCAAGATTCATCTGTTATGTTAGTCGTGCTACAACCGAAGAAGAGGCTCAAGAATTCATACAAAAAATCAAAAAACAAAACTGGAATGCAACACATAATTGTTCTGCTTATTTAATTGGCGAACAAGATCAAATTCAAAAAGCAAATGATGATGGTGAACCTAGCGGTACAGCTGGCGTACCTATGTTAGAGGTACTAAAAAAACGCGGTTTAAAAGATACCGTCGTTGTCGTTACCCGCTATTTTGGTGGCATCAAACTGGGCGCTGGTGGATTAATTCGCGCATATGGAAAATGTACAAGCGAAGGCATTAATCATGTCGGTGTTGTCGAGCGAAAATTAATGCGTGTTATGCAGACCGAAATTGATTACACATTACTTGGCAAAATTGAAAATGAATTACGCAATTCAAAATATGCCATTAAAGATATACATTACCTCGAAAATGTCACATTTGATACATATGTAGAAGAAGATGGAAAACAAGCATTCACGGATTGGATGATTGAATTAACAAATGGGAAATGTACAATTACAGAAGGAGATATGTTGTACTTAGAACAAGATGTTATCTAAGAATAACTACTGTATCGCCTTTAAAGATTAATGTAGTGAATTAATTTCCTACAAATGAACTAAGGAGATTATATATGGAAGAACGTTATTATCATCTCCAAAATAGCAGAATAAAAAAGAAACGAAGAAGAAAGTTTTTCTACTTCCTTATTTTCTTATTTTTATTTGGTAGTGTAGGACTTTATATATTAAATTCCTACTCTTCTCTCATGGGGATGTATAGTGGTTTTACTCGTGAAAAATCGGATTTGAGAACCGAAGATGTAGAAATTACAAAGGAGCCTTTTACACTCCTTATTATGGGTATAGAAGATTATGCAACAGACGGCCAAAACGGTCGTACAGATTCATTAATGTTTGCGACAGTCAATCCGAAAACGCAAAAGATTTCGCTTATGAGTATTCCTCGGGATAGTCGCGTTCCAATTGTCGGAAAGAATAAAGAGGACAAAATTAACGCTGCGCATGCTTACGGCGGAGAAGAAATGGCAATCAAAACTGTCGAAGGTTTTCTAAAAGTGCCTGTCGACCATTATCTTAAAATTGATTTCCAAGGCTTTAAAGGTATTGTTGATGCTGTTGGCGGTGTGACTGTTGATGTCCCCTTCGACTTTTGGGAGCGTTCAGACGTGGATTACTACAAAAAAATTGAATTTAAGCAAGGACAACAAGAATTAAATGGTGAAGAAGCACTCGCTTACGTTCGTATGCGAAAGCAAGATCCGAATGGTGACTATGGTCGTGCCGCTAGACAAAGACAATTACTAGCTGCTGTTGTTCAAAAACTAAATTCCACCTCTACCGTATTTAAAATTAAAGATTTGACAGCAGTCGTTGGAAAATATATAAAAACTGACATTCCTATTTCTGATGGCCTTGCTCTTTACAAGAAACTTTCTGGGTTTGATCCTTCCACAATACAAACACTCAAACTTGAAGGAGAAGACAAAAAAATAGGTGGTATTTATTACTTCCTTCCAGATCCAAACGGTGTTGAGGCAGTACGTAACGAAATTAAAAAAGAACTAGGAGAAAAGGTAACCACGCAAGAAAATTCAACAACAAAAACGGAATCCACTCCTTCTTCAAATTCGAACTCTAACGAGAAAGCGAAGAAAGAAACGAATCAGAACAAAACACCAACTGATCCCCCTCCTTCTACGAATGCTCATGCAGAGTGGATTATGAGAAATCAGCAATAAAACAGCCAAATCGCATGCGATTTGGCTGTTTTTTTATTTATTAAAATGTTTTAAGATTGCTTCTACAATACGCTCTGATGCACGGCCATCACCGTACGGATTAGATGCTTTTGACATCTTATCATGAGCTTCTTTGTCTGATAACAACTCATCAGCAAGACTAAAGATTGTCTCTTCGTCTGTTCCCGCTAATTTCAACGTACCTGCTTCAATACCTTCTGGACGCTCTGTTGTATCACGAAGAACAAGAACCGGTACACCTAATGACGGAGCTTCCTCTTGTACACCACCAGAATCAGTTAGCATTAAGTATGAACGAGCTGCAACATTGTGGAAATCAATTACATCTAGCGGCTCAATTAAATGAATGCGGCCATGATCGCCTAAAATATCATTTGCAGTTTCACGAACAACAGGGTTCATATGAACAGGATACACAACTTGTACGTCTTCATGCTTATCAACAAGACGCTTAATTGCACGGAACATATTACGCATTGGCTCTCCTAGGTTTTCACGACGGTGAGCTGTCATAAGTACAAGACGATCACTTCCAAGTTTCTCTAGTACAGGATGACTATATGTTTCTTTTACAGTCGTTTTTAGTGCGTCAATCGCTGTATTTCCTGTTATGAAAATACGTGATTCATCTTTATTTTCTTTCTGTAAGTTCGTTGCTGATTTTGCTGTAGGTGAGAAATGAAGATCTGCCATTACGCCTGTTAATTGACGATTCATCTCTTCTGGGTATGGAGAATATTTATCCCATGTACGAAGTCCTGCCTCGACATGACCTACTGGAATTTGATTATAGAAAGCAGCTAAGCTTGCAATAAACGTTGTCGTCGTATCACCATGTACAAGTACGATATCCGGCTTTGCTTCTTTCATTACTTTATCCAAACCTTCTAAACCACGCGTTGTAATATCGATTAAAGTTTGGCGATCCTTCATAATATTCAAATCGAAATCTGGTGTAATTCCAAAGATACTTAATACTTGGTCTAACATTTGACGATGTTGTGCTGTTACAGTCACAATTGATTCAATTTTCTCTGGATGCTTTTGCAACTCTAATACAAGAGGTGCCATTTTAATTGCTTCTGGACGTGTCCCGAAAATTGTCATTACTTTTAAACGTTCAGTCATTTCATTGCCTCTTTTCTTTCACTAGTTACAAATCCTATTATGACATATAAGAATATACATGAATACATACCTTTTTAACGAATAACGGAAAAATCCCTCTTATGAATACTTTCTCTTCCAACAGAATAATAATCTATTCCCTGTTTCTTAACATCCTCATTAGTATAACAATTTCTTCCATCAAATAAAATAGGTTCTCTCATAAGTTGTACGTACTTTCCTAACGGATACGTTCGGATAGCCTCCCATTCTGTCACGATAAAAGCCGCACTCGCTCCTCTAATCGATTCATCTATACATTCGCTATATTGTATAGTCTCCCCAAAGATATTTTTCATATTTTGAATCGCCTTCGGGTCATATAGTACTATGTCTGCACCTATATTCATTAATTCTTGTATCATAATAAGGGACGGTGCGTCTCTTATATCATCTGTATTCGGTTTAAATGCTGCTCCCAGCACTGCAATTCGCTTCTTGTTCATATTTACTACTTTCTTCGCTTTCTCAATCAATAATAGCTGTTGTTTATTATTTACTTCAATAACGGCTTTTAACAAACGAAAATCATGTGCCACATTCCCTGCAATTTGCACAAGCGCTTTCGTATCTTTCGGAAAACACGATCCCCCGTAACCAATGCCCGCATTTAAAAAAGACGACCCAATTCTCTTATCCATTCCCATTCCTTTTGCAACATCTAATACATTAGCTCCTACCTTCTCACATATATTTGAAATTTCATTGATAAAACTAATTTTTGTCGCTAAAAAGGCATTCGATGCGTATTTAATCATCTCTGCACTTTTTATATCTGTAACATACGTTTGCAAATGTAATTTACTATATAAATTCTCAACTTTTCGCGCCGCTTCCTCATTATCAGCTCCAATTACAATACGATCTCCCTGAAAAAAATCGTAAATCCCTGAACCCTCCCGTAAAAATTCGGGATTCGATACAATATGTAACTCATGCCTATTTTGTAATGTCTCCTCAATCCATCCCCTCATAGCACCATTCGTCCCTACAGGAACAGTACTTTTTGTAACAACAATAATGTCTTTAGTCGCATATGCTCCAATATCAAAACATGCATTTTGAATATATGTTAAATCTGCTGTCCCATCTAATAACGATGGCGTTCCAACTGTAATAAATATAAATTCTGCATCATGAAATGCTTCTTCTTTACTTGTTGTAAAAGTTAAACGATTATTCTCACACGCATCATGTATTAATTCATATAAGCCAGCTTCATAAATAGGCAGATTCCCTTGTTTTATCCGTTCCATTTTCTCATCATTTATATCAAAACATGTAACCGAATGTCCCAATACTGCCAATCCTACTCCTGTAATCAATCCAACGTATCCGGTACCTATTATCGTAATTTTCATTTCCTTTTCGCACAGGAATATACAATAGAAAATATACGAATACATAGAATTTCCCCTGTGCTTCCCCCTCTCACATTAAAAATGAGAAAACTCTTTTACTTCTTTATTATATGAATTACTTTCTTCATTCTTTTTTAAGTTTTTGTAAAATTAAATATTGTCCATAAAACCAATAGAAATTTTACCGAGATTAAAGCTGCACGTTCAGGCTTGAAAAATTCCCACATTTTAACACGGAACTTACTCATTTCTACGTGTAACACTTATAATATTGAAATAAAATTATTCGCTATTAAAGAGAAAGAGAAAATGTCATATTCCAAAGCCCAATACGATTAACCTTCTCAAACGATTCAACATTCTGTATACCATTGTCATATATTCTATCTGCTTCCATTTACCATAAAACGAAAAAAAGATTGAATTCTAATCTTTTTGTGATACCATATGTTATGAGCCTGTAAATAAACATCATAATTTTCAGATAAATATATTTAAAAAAATTACGTTAGACTATAAAAGGGTGGGGTATTAATGGACTCACAAGTGATTTATGCCATTTTGGCATCTTTCATCACTGTACTCGTCGTTACTCCTTTAGTTATTAAGTTAGCTTTTAAAATAGGAGCAACAGATAAGCCAAACGCGCGTAAAGTGCACCAAAAGATTATGCCTCGTCTTGGCGGGTTAGCAATATTTATTGGTGTGGCTGTTGGATTTGTTGTCGGTGGCTTATACGAACAAAGAATGTTATCGATAACGCTAGGTGCGATTATCATTGTAATCATCGGTATTTTAGATGATATGTACGAGTTATCTGCGAAGGTAAAATTCGGTGGACAACTATTAGTTGCCATTATGATTGTAAAAAGTGGATTATTAGTGCAAGTATTATATATTCCAATCCTCGGGGATACTGAACTTGGATGGCTTGCTTACCCAATTACAGTATTTTGGATTGTAGGTATTACAAATGCAATCAACTTAATTGACGGCTTAGATGGATTATCCGCTGGTATTTCATCTATCGTACTGGCAACGCTAGCATACATGGCCTTCACTAGCCCATGGGGTACTGGAACGGCTATCATTTTACCTCTAGCACTAATTGCACTTGCAAGTACAATTGGATTTTTATTCTACAACTTCCATCCAGCAAAAATTTTCATGGGAGATACAGGAGCACTATTTTTAGGATACTGTATTTCTGTTATATCGTTACTCGGATTATACAAAAGTGTAACGCTATTCAGCTTTATCGTTCCAGTTATCATTTTAGGCGTGCCTGTATTTGATACGACATTTGCAATTATCCGTCGTATCGTAAATAAAAAACCTATTTCAGCACCAGATAAGTCGCATTTACATCACCGTTTACTTGCAATGGGCTTCTCTCATCGTAAAACGGTACTAATTATATACGCATTCGGTATTTTCTTTAGTGTAAATGCAATCATTTTCTCTAGTGCGACATTATGGTTATCCATTATTCTTCTTTTCGTTTTAATCTTCTTTACAGAGATTATTGCTGAAGTAATTGGACTTGTACATGAACGTTACAAACCACTTATTTCCTTTTATAAAAAAGTGAAAAAACGCGAAGACTAATTGTAGTATAGCCTTTACTATTATGAAATATTCAAATAGCATCCTCTTTCTTATAAGAGGATGCTATTTTTATTCATTATTTTATATTTCCAAAATATAGCTTGTTTGAGAGTTCCACTATTGGAGAAAGATATACATAATAAGAAAAGGATTATATTTTCTTTTTTACATCTTGATTGTCAAACTGAGGGTGAATGTTATGATCAAGCGAGTATTTCAATACATTATTTTATTTTTAACGATTACTATGTACGCGTCATCTCATGCAGGAGCAACTACCATTCCCCCTGCTGAACATCATCCAAATACCGAAACTACCTCTTCTACCCAAAAAATCGCGTACTTAACATTTGATGACGGACCAAACAAATATACTACGCAAATTTTAAACATCTTAAAAGAAAAGAACGGAAAAGCAACTTTCTTTGTTATTGGTGGAAAAGTACCACATTATAAAAAGACAATGCAACGATTAATTAAAGATGGACATTATATCGGACTTCACAGTATGTCCCATGATGTAAAACGCCTTTACACTGGTGACCCATCTACTTTAATTACAGAAATGGAACAAGCACAAAGCATCGTTCAGCAAGTGACAAAATTAAATTCACATCTCGTTCGTGTCCCGTATGGTAGCATGCCTTACTTAAAAAAGAATTACCGTGATGCACTTGTATCAGCCCAGTATAAAATGTGGGATTGGACAATCGATACATACGACTGGAAAAGCTATGATAATCCTTCTGCCATACTAGAAAGGGTGCGTAATCAGAGCGATGAACAAGTCGAAGTAATTTTAATGCATGATTCGAGTGTAACCGTACAAATACTGCCACAAGTAATTGATTACTTACAGTCACAAGGATACAAGCTTCTTCCCTATAATCCATCTTCTCATCTCGAAGTAAACTTTTGGAAAGACACAAGATTGTAACAGCTTTAGTGCCTATGTGCTAAAGCTGTTTTATTTTTCTCTTCCCACCCTTCCCATTTTTGTGTAAAATTTTAAATAGTGATGAAGTTTCGAGGTGAATAGAAATGAAACGAATAGATCTCATTTTTAACGCAATACAAAAAGGCAATTATACAGAAGGTGTAACTGCATCAGAACTCGCTACCCTGTTGCAGCTAGATCGAGCCAATGTAAGTAGCGACTTAAACAAACTCGTAAAAGATAAACGTTTATTAAAAACAAATACGCGTCCTGTTCGTTTTTATATAGAAACGAACACTTCGTTGGAAACGCATTCAAAAGAAGTAACTTCATTAGATACATTTGCAGTTGAAAATACGAGCCTTAAAATCGCAATCGAAAAAGCGAAAGCTTCTATTCTCTATCCTCCAAACGGTATGCATACTTTACTGCTCGGAGAAACAGGCGTCGGAAAATCCATGTTTGCTTCTTTAATGCACGAATATGCAATTGAAGTTGAACAGCTTCCTAAAAATGCACCATTTATCGTCTTTAACTGTGCTGATTATGCAAATAACCCACAGCTACTACTCGGGCAATTATTTGGGATTAAAAAAGGAGCGTATACAGGGGCAAGTGATCAAAAAGGGTTAATTGAAAAAGCACATGAAGGAATCCTTTTCTTAGATGAGGTACATCGCCTTCCTCCAGAGGGACAAGAAATGCTTTTCACCTTTATTGACCGCGGAGTATATCGCCGCCTTGGAGAAACAGAAAACGAACGTAAAGCACAAGTATTGATCATTACTGCAACAACAGAAGAACCAAATTCATTTTTATTAAAAACATTTACAAGACGTATACCGATGACTGTCACGCTGCCACCACTTCGTGAGCGTACACATAAAGAACGTTTTGCTTTACTGCAACTATTTTTCACAAACGAAGCAATTCGCTTGCGAAAAGAAATTCACGTTAGTCCGAATGCAATGCGTGCTTTCGTCTTTTACAATTGTCCCAATAACATCGGCCAATTAAAAACGGATGTACAAATTGCCTGTGCAAAAGCCTATTCTGACTTCGTGACAAAGAAACGTGATTCTGTCTATGTTTCAAGCACAGACTTACCTTGGTATATGAAAGAAGGACTATTCATTGAAAGAAAGAGCCGTCATCTATACCAAATACCGAATGAAACATTTATATTTACAGGTGATGAAGGTTGGAGTAATCATAAAATAGAAAATGAAAAACAGTCTTCTATTTACGATTATATTGACTATAAATATGAAGAACTTCAAGCTCGTGGTATTGAAGAGGAAGAATTAGAATTACTAATAGAAAATGATATTCAAAGCTTTTTCGTACAATATTTTAACCAAATGTCAAAAAAGACAAGTCATGAAAATGTTTTTAAAATTGTAGATCGTAATATCGTTTCCGTTTGTGAAAAAATTGCTGAACTTGCTGAAAAACATTTATCCAAGACGTTCGATGAAAAAGTATTTCTCGCTTTAAGTTTACATGTACAGACAACTCTACAACGTTTACAGGCTGGAAAACAAATTCATCACCCGCAATTAAATCAAATTCGTACGAAATATAAAGAAGCTTTTTCCGTAGCTATGCAATGCATTCAACTACTGGAAGACGAATTACAAATAACAATGCCTATCGATGAAGCAGGCTTTTTAACAATGTTCTTCGTTGTTGATCCAATTCCTGCCTCACAAACAGAAGTAAAAGTATTAATATTAGCGCACGGCAACGGCATAGCAACAGAAATGGCAAACGTCGCAAATGAACTGCTCGGCATTGACGAAGTAACCGGTATCGATATGCCGTTACATGAATCGCCGAAAGATTTCTTAGAGCGTGTGAAAGTGTATATGAAAACACTCCAAAATGTAAACGGGCTTCTCTTACTCGTTGATATGGGATCTCTCGCTTATATTGGTGATATATTAGAAACTGAGTTCAAAATTCCAGTGCGTGTTCTTTCCATGACAAGCACTCCACATGCACTAGAAGCGGCTCGAAAAGCTCAGCTTGGCTACTCGTTAGATGCATTATATGAAACGGGGAAGAACTTAACACCGTTTTACTTAAACGTACAAGAAGAAAAGAAAAAACCACTATCACCAATGAAATCTGTTATTTTGACAGCTTGTTTAACTGGGGAAGGCAGTGCTTTAGCTATTCAAAAAATGTTGGAGAACTATTTGCGATTTGACAAAGACTTAATTGAAATCATTCCGATTAGTATCGTCCATGAAAAAGATTTAACGAAAATGATTGAGAACATAAAAAAAGAGCGGAACATTATTTGTATCGTCACGAATTTCGATGTACAAGTGCCATGCTTAACATATCATTTCCAAGACATTGTAAACTACACAGCGATTCAGCCAATTCAAGAATTAATTACGTACGAAGAAACATATGCAAAAATGGCTGATATTCTTGAACAACAAATGCAGCGTAACGACGGAGCATTACTTATTAAAACGATCCGTTACGCATTGAATACAATTCAAGAATTAATTTCCTTACAGCTAACTCCTGACAGTTTAATGGGTGTTATTCTGCATATGAGCTGTATGGTTGACCGTCTTCAAAAGGGAGAAAGCCTCCTCCCTCATCCAGATAAAGAGAAACGAAGACAAGATGAATACTGGATGTATATGAAAGTAAAAAAAGCATTGCAGCCAATTGAAAATACATTTGAAATACAAATACCTGATGACGAAGTGTTTTATGTTATGGACTTCTTCATTAAAAATCAGCCTGTAAAAAATTAATCGTGGCAGTTTTTTAGTATATCGACTGTAACTCGGATTATATCAGCGATTTTCAATATATCGGCGCAACTCAGATTATATCAGCGATTTTCAATATATCGGCGCAACTCAGATTATATCAGCGATTTTCAATATATCGGCGCAACTCAGATTATATCAGCGATTTTCAATATATATCGATTTACCAACAATAATCGACAATATTAGCAACTTATAGAAAAAGGCTGTTCCAAAATATGGACAGCCTTTTTTCTACTTCTTTACCTTCCTGATTCTCCCCCTGATTTCACCCTTCTTATTGGGCTTCGTATACACATTTACATATGCATTCGCCTGAATGATTTCTTGCAGTAAGCTATCAAACGCTCGCCCCTGTAAAGGCCCTTCAAAATCCCCCACATTAACTACACCAGTGACGACTCCTTCATTAACACTAATACCTTGCTTTAATGGACCAAATAAACTTAAAACAATTGGACCAATTTGATTTGCTTTCCCTAAATGAATTTGGCATGATGTAACTTTTTCGATGTTTTTCAATATGATCCGGTACTGCAACTTCTTTAAATCCTCACTAAATATAAACTCTGCTACGCCATAAGCTTCTGTATTTACAGGAGGTATTTCCCTCTTACCTGTTAACCTCGCAAAGAAATGTGTTGTCATACGGGCATTCTCCTTATATAAATTTCCCAGCACTACTTCTACTACTTTATGGTTTATACATAATCATTTATGACTTTTTCAAGTGTTAATTACGAAGAAAAGATTCACATAATCTTTACATTAGAATCATTCCTTTTGCTTTACTACCTCTTGTATAATGCACTTAGAAAAACATTCTAGGAGGTCATTTTGAAAAAAAACAAATACATTTTTCATACATTATTAGAGATTTTTCTCGTTTCATTTAAATTAGGAATTACTTCATTTGGTGGCCCTGTAGCCCATCTTGGGTATTTCCACCACGAATATGTGCAAAAAAGGAAATGGATGGATGAACGGAGCTATGGAGATTTAGTAGCACTATGTCAATTCCTCCCTGGTCCTGCTAGCAGCCAAGTCGGTATGGGCGTTGGATTATTAAGAGGCGGGGTATTCGGAGCTATTATTTCATGGATTGGATTCACTTTACCGTCTGTGCTTGTTTTAGTTTTCTTCGCCTCATTCCTTAATCAGTTCGACCTTGGAAGTACTGGCTGGATTCATGGACTAAAACTTGTAGCAGTCGCTATTGTCGCTCATGCTATATGGGGAATGGCGCAAAAATTAACGCCAGACCGAAATCGTGCGACGATTGCAATTGCAACTGCCGCAATCGCCTTATTATGGCCAAGTAGCTGGACACAAGTCATTCTCATTATCATATCTGGCTTTATCGGCTGGTTTTTATATCGCAACCAACCAATTAGTCAATCTCAACATATAAAAGTACCTATTTCAAAAAAGATAGCAGTTTCTTGTCTCGTCTTATTCTTCGGACTATTACTACTGCTACCAATTTTAAGACCGTTCTCTTATTACATCGCCTTATTCGATAGTTTCTATCGCTCTGGCGCACTTGTATTTGGAGGCGGACACGTCGTGCTACCTCTTCTTGAAGGTGAATTCGTACAAAACGGAATGATGACAAAAGAACAGTTTCTAGCTGGATACGGATTAACACAAGCAATGCCAGGACCACTATTTACATTCGCTTCTTATATAGGAGCAGTGTTAAACGGAACGCTTGGAGCAATACTCGCAACAATTGCGATCTTTCTTCCTGCTTTCTTGCTCGTTATTGGTGTTTTACCATTTTGGAACAGTGTGAGAAAAATATCTTTCATACAAGGCGCACTACTTGGAGTCAATGCGGCCGTTGTCGGTATTTTAATTGCCGCTTTTTATGATCCGATTTGGACAAGCACAATTATGAATGCTGTAGATTTTGTTTTTGCATCTCTTCTATTTTGCTTGCTCGCTTTTTGGAAAACACCACCTTGGGTTATCGTTATACTTGGAGTCTTTGGCGGATATATTCTATCCATTTTGTAAATAAAAAAAGACGGCATAATGTAGCCGTCTTTTTTTATTTAAAACTTTACAAGCTCTATTCCTTCAGGCAACTCACTCTCTGTTAAAATACGCAATTCTTTCACGCGATCCATTACGTAAGAAGAACGCTTCACAAGCTCTGGGTCAATATAAGCTGGATGAACCATAATTTCTACCGTTTGTTCACCTTGTACTCTTTCTTTTAACTTCACGAAGTAATCTTCCGTCACACCATCTGCGTAAAAATCACTATAAAACACGTCAGAAAATGGACGCACCGCTCGCTCTTCTTCACAACGACGAATTGGAACATTATATATAGCAGCTAACCTTTCCAGAACATCGTGCAAAATCGGTAATCCGTGCACATGGTGATGACTATCTAAATGAGTTGGCGTTAATCCGTAAGATAAGAATTTCTCAATTTGGGCAGTCCATTCTCGCTCGACTTCCTCTGGATTTACGTTCCCTTCCCATACGATGCTTTGTTTATGAAACAATCCATCGCTACTTACAAGTGATGGTACGTCTCCAAGAAGCGGCTTACCTGCTGTTAATACGAGATGTACGCCTACTCCTAATGTTTTATACTCTTTTGCTAAGCGTACCGCATGCTCTGTTCCTGGCATATTCATCATCATCGTCGTTGAATTTACAAGTCCATTTATATGTCCATCAATAATGCCGTAATTTGTACCTTCTGTAAGACCGAAATCATCTGCATTTACAATTAATTTAATCATCGTAATACCTCCTAATAGAATAAAAAAAGCGGGCTAAATAGCGCCGCTTTATTTCTCTACCTTTTTGAAGAACTGCGGAAGATGTTCTTTATGTGCTTCCAACATTTCATCTAAAATTTGTTTTGCCACTTTATCTGATGGTACAAGTGGATTAATTGTCATAGCAAGCAGCGCTTTATGATAATCCCCTGTAACAGCAGCTTCAATTGTTGTGCGCTCGAATGATTTAATTTGTTGTACTAAACCGCGAACTGGTACTGGAAGATCTCCAACTGCAATTGGTTTTGGACCTTCTTTCGTAATAATACAGTTCACTTCAACAGCCGAATCATGTGGCAAGCTTGCAATTGTTCCGTTGTTTCGTGTATTAACAGGCTGGATATCACCTTTATTATTATAAATAGACGTAATTAAGCTACATGCTGCGTCACTATAATAAGCGCCTCCACGTTTTTCTAATTGTGGTGGTTTAATATCTAAATTCGGGTCTTTATATAACTCGAATAAATCATCTTCTAATTGTTTTACTACTTCTGCACGTGTACCTTTTTCAACCGAAGCTTCTTTCTCTTCTTCTAGCATTTCACGTGTTTTGTAGTAGTAACGATGGTATGGACATGGAATTGCACGAAGGCCACGAATAAAGTCAGGCTCCCAGTTAAGCGCAGCAATATTTTCCATCGTAATTTGCTTCTCTGGATCTGTTACAAGTTCTAACACACGATCCATTACACTTACGCCATCTAAATATACGTCTAATCCGTATACCATATGGTTTAAACCTGCGAAGTCCACATGTACACGACTTGCATCTACTTCAAGTAATTTTGCAAGACCCATACGGATTCCGATTGGAACGTTACATAGACCAACTACTCTTTCAATATTTGTATAACGAAGAACAGCTTCTGTTACCATACCAGCTGGGTTTGCAAAGTTAATTAACCATGCATTTGGACAAAGCTCCTCCATATCCTTACAAATATCTAAAATAACAGGAATCGTTCTCAACGCTTTGAATAAACCACCAGGACCATTCGTTTCCTGACCGATTACATCATATTTTAACGGGATCGCTTCATCTTTTGCGCGAGCTTCTAATAAACCTACACGAAGCTGCGTCGTTACGAAATCAGCATCTTTTAATGCTTCGCGACGATCAAGCGTTAAATGTACCTCAATTGGTAAACCAGATTTTTTCACCATACGTTTCGCTAAGTTACCAACGATTTCTAACTTTTCTTTTCCTGCCTCAATATCTACTAACCAAATTTCACGAACAGGAAGCTCATCATAACGCTTAATAAATCCTTCAATTAACTCTGGTGTATAACTAGATCCACCGCCGATTGTAGCAATTTTAATTCCAGTCATGCTTTATTCCCCTTTCGCTTCAAGCTTTTTATAAAGATCGATAAACTCTGCTGCTAATTCTTTTACTGTAATCGCATTCATTAAATGATCTTGTGCGTGAATTAAAAGAACACTAATCTCTGTTTTTTCTCCTCTTGCTTCTGATTGTATGAGCTCCGTTTGAAAATGATGCGCTTCATTAATCGCTTCTTTCGCCTTTGCCATCGCTTCATCAGCCTCTGCCATTTTCCCCTGTTTGGCAAATTGAAGTGCCTCCATCGCAAAGCTTCGTGCATTGCCACTATTTAAAATCAATTGGAATGGAATTTGTTCTGCTGTAGTCATCATAATTACCGCCCTCTCTATTATCGTTCAACCTATTGAAATACCCCTTCAGTTTGAACATGTCTATTAAAATATTAATTTATGAATGATAGTTTGGTGTTCTTGTAGATGGGTTTCATCTTTTTGAACATGATATAAAGGTAATTATTCTGACGAGCTATAGAAACTCGTCAGAATAATATTTTTTAAAGTGATACTGAATTGTCGCTTCCTTTTGTTTCAGCTTTTGCAGCTTGTACATACGTACGGTCACACATTAATACGAATGGATAGTAAATCAATACTGCAATTGCAAAGTTTACTACTTGTAATGCTGCACCAGCGATACTTCCGCCTGCTACAAGATAACCACTAAAGATTGGTGGCATTGTCCATGGAACTAAAGCAACTGTTTTTGGTACCCATCCTAAAGAGATCGCTGTATAAGAAGTAATAACTAATACAACTGGTGTCAGTACGAATGGGATAATTAATGCTGGATTCAATACAATTGGTGTACCGAAAATAACTGGTTCGTTAATATTGAAGAAACCAGGACCGATAGATACACGGCCTACACCGCGAAGCTGTGCACTTTTCGCAACAAGCATTACTGCAACTAAGAATGCTAATGTTGCACCAGATCCACCGATATATACATATACATCAAAGAATGGTTTTGTGAAGATGTGCGGTACATCATATGCAGACATACCATCGTTAAATAATTTAATATTCTTTTCTAATGCTGGTAAATAAATTGGGTCAATAATACCACCAACGATATTAGGACCATGTAATCCGAAGAACCATAATACGTGAATAAGTAATGCTACAATAATTGCACTTGGTAATGTACCTGCTAAACCTTGTAATGGTACTTGAATTGTTTCAAATACGATTTTATGAATGCTTGTTCCTGCTAATTTCACTGCTAATTGAATACTTGCTGTTACGATTAAAATAACGAATGCTGGAACTAATGCTGCGAATGATTTCATTACTGCTGGTGGAACACCATCTGGCATTTTAATTGTAATATCTCTTTGAACAAAGAATCTAAATGCCTCTGTTACAAGAAGAGCTACAATTATAGAAACGAATAAACCTTGTGATCCAGTCCATGCTAAATCAATACCGCCTTCTTTTGGCGTTGTCGGAGAAATAATGATTAATGCACCGAATGTAATGATTGCTGCTGACAACGCGTCAACGCCGTAAGATTTCGCTAAATTATAACTTATCCCTACTGCGACTATGAGGGCGAGTATAGCGAAGGAACCTGCCCACATACCGCCGCCGATATCTTTCCAAACTTCCCCGAATGCACCTTTCATAAATTTTTGGAATGCATCCACTGGTAAGTTATTAATAAGTATTGCAAATGATCCAACTAAAATAAGAGGCATAACTGCGATAAATCCATCACGGATCGCAACTAAGTGGCGCTGCGATCCAATTCTACCTGCGATTGGGACTAAATATTTCTCCATGAATGCAATAAACTTTTGCATTTTGCTTCCCCCCTAATTATTTTTTAAGTGTTAATGCGTGATCTAAAACTGCCTCTCCATTCATCATGCCGTAGTGCATTGGATTGATAACGTCGATTCCAACGTTCTTCTCATCAGCAAGCGTTTTCATTGAAGAAAGCATGTAACGAACTTGTGGTCCTAGTAATAATACATCCGCTTGATCAATATTTGTTTTTACTGCATCCCCAGATACAGCCCAAATCTTTCCTTCTAAACCGCGAGCTTTTGCAGCCGCTTCCATTTTTGTAACTAGTAAACTTGTAGACATCCCTGCTGAGCAACATAATAAAATATTCATTTGAAAATCCCCCTTGTGTAGTATAAAAATTTTATGTTTTATTTATTTTTCTTTACGCTATTTATTAATGCAATTAGCGTGCCAACTTTTTAAAACCACTAAAATCAGCACTTTTTCGACCATTTTCTTTGTGTGTTAACGCTTTCAATTAGTGTGTCGACCAAAAAACACACAGTGTGTTATAAAACAACACGCTTTTAACACATAACTGTATGAAAATAGATTAGTGTTTAGTTGTCTAGTTGTGTTTAAAACAAAAAAACACTAAAAAATTTTTTCAGCGTGAAAATCTAGTAAAAAATAAACCTCTCTTGAACACACTCTTCTATCTATTGTCCAAGCAAACTCTACTAAATTACATAGAATAGAATAAAATAACACAATTCGAAAGGGGATTCCTATGCCAAAACATAGAAAACAAAGCAAAATAAAGATTTATAGAATAACAAGCTATAAAAAAGACAAGCGTTCTGAATTAGACTCTAACAAATTTGAACTAGAACAGCAGGAGGTAGAAAATAAGCAGGACAAGCAGGGCAAACAAGACAAACAGGACAAGCAGGGCAAACAAGACAAACAGGGCAAACAAGACAAACAGGACAAACAGAAACAATCGGAACCTATAATAGAAACAAGTTCACACAACTTAGATGTATGGGATGCAATTTCTCTACAACAAATACAAAATGGCGAGCATACAAGTTTATTTGCAGAACAAAGTAATTACCAAAATATTAATTTGTTGCAAGTAAGCGATGTTCGTTTATATTTGGACAAGCAACTACAATTTAGTTCCGTCGATGAGCAAATTTATCATGAAGCACTTGTACATCCAATTATGTCAAAAGTAATTGATCCAAAACGTGTTCTTATATTAGGTGGTGGCGATGGTCTTGCCCTGCGAGAAGTTTTAAAATATGAAACTGTACTACATGTAGACCTTGTTGACTTAGATGGATCGATGATTGATATGGCTCGTAATGTTCCTGAACTAGTTTCTTTAAACAAAAGTGCATTTTTTGATAATCGTGTAAATACACACGTATGTGATGCAAAAGAATTTTTAAGCTCTCCTTCCTCTTTATACGATGTAATCATTATTGATTTTCCAGACCCAGCAACAGAGTTGTTAAGTACTTTATATACAAGCGAACTTTTTGCTCGTATAGCTACATTTTTAACAGAAGATGGAGCATTCGTCTGCCAATCTAATTCTCCTGCTGATGCACCTCTAGTATACTGGAGCATCGGTAACACAATTGAACACGCTGGATTAACTGTGAAAAGTTATCATACAATCGTTCCTTCTTTCGGAACTGACTGGGGGTTTCATATTGCCGCTAATTCTGCCTATGTACTCGATCAAATTGAGCAATTATACGTAGTGCCGACGCCTCAAACATTACCTTCTCTTCTTTCTCCTTTATTTCAATTTAAAGAAGAACATTTAGAACAACGTAATTTCGCTCTTTTAAATTCAGAATCGAACCTTATTCTACACCAATGCTACAAAAAGGAAATGGAGTTTTGACGATATCACAGGAAGGAGTGCTACCTTATGGAATATTCTACTTTCGGTAAGCATATAATAGTAGATTTGTGGGGAGTGGATTTTTCCCTATTAGATGATATGTACTTTTTAGAACATCATTTAGTTCACGCTGCCGACCTCTCGGGTGCCCATGTTTTAAACGTAAGTACAAAAGAATTTGATCCGCATGGCGTTACTGTTTTAGTTTTACTATCAGAAAGCCACCTCTCTATTCACACTTATCCAGAAAAAAACTTTGCCGCCATTGATTGTTATACGTGCGGTACAACCGTTGAACCGCAAATAGCGATTAATTATATCGTAAGTATATTGAAACCAAATGAGATGCATATAAAGAAACTAATTCGTGGTATAGGAGAGATTGTAAATACCGATTAAATATCACTCTTACTCATTTGTAAAAAGGAGGATTGTAAATACCATCAGTGGAACGAACACTCCACTGATGGTAAAGACACATACATAAAGTGAAACTTTAATTAGTGGGTTTTTTATTCATCCCCCACTAATTATTAGTTGAACCAATCGGGCCTTTACGGACAGTTAAGCTCTCTCCTAACTTCCTTGCTCCAGCCACATTTTGAGGTGGGAATTTTACTGCCCGTTAATGCGGGATAAAAAAACCTTGCATACGCAAGGTTCATTCAGCCGCTGACATCTTCCTATATAATTCTACAAATTCACTCGCTAATTCCTTCACTGTAATAGCATTCATTAAATGATCTTGTGCGTGCACCATGAGAAGGGTAACTTCGGTCTTTTCACCACCAGCTTCTTTCTGTATGAGGTCCGTTTGTACACGGTGCGCCTCTTTTAATTCTTCTAACGCTTCTTGTAATTTCGCTTCTGCTTCTGTAAATTCTCCACGCTTTGCGTAATCAATTGCTTCCATTGAACAACTTCTCGCATTTCCCCCATGCAAGATTAAGTGAAAGGCCTTCGTTTCTATCGTATCCATTTTAGTTCTTTACTCCCCCTTTTCTTCCACCACTTTTTGTTTATCCCATATTTTTAAGAACGGTAAATAAATGAAGAATGCAAGCGCAAAGTTAACAAGTTGTAAAACAACACCTGAAATTTTCCCGCCCGATCCTAAATATCCACTAAATAGAATTGGTGTCGTCCAAGGAACAGCAGCACCGCTCGGACGAGCAACTAATCCCCATTCCATTGCAAAGTAAGAAACAATTGTTAACACAACTGGAACTAATATAAATGGAATTAATAAAATTGGATTCATGACAATCGGCATCCCAAAAGTTACCATCTCATTAATATTAAATATACCAGGCGCAATTGACAATCTACCTATACTTTTTAATTGCTGACTTTGGGCAAATAATAGCATTCCTACAACTAAAGCAAGCGTTGCACCAGATCCGCCCATATAAATCCATAAATCAAAAAACTGTGCAGTAATCGTATTTGGTATATCTTGCCCTGCTTGGTAAGCAATTCGGTTTTGATCCATTAATGACAACCAAACGGGACTCATTACACCACCAACAATAGTAGCTCCATGAATTCCACATGACCAAAGAACATGAACGAGAATAACAGCTATTATTGCGCCCCAAAGACTAGCACCAAGTACACTAAGTGGTTCCTGTAAAATTTGCCCTACAATATTATGGATACTGCCAAAAGAAGTATTTTCTATAATTAAGCGTAAAAGCCAAATAACTGTTACAACAATAAATCCTGGAACAAGTGCGGCAAATGAACGTGTCACAGCTGGCGGAACTGTCTCTGGCATCTTTATAATTATCTTTTTTTGTACAATAAACCGATAAAGTTCAGTAGATATAAGTGCAATAATCATTGCTACAAATAACCCTTGGCTTCCCATTAATGCAGCTGGGATAGCACCTTCTACAAGTACACTCTCTTTTGTACTTGGTATAATATATGCAACTTGAAATGGCGTCGCAAGTAAAAACGTCACAAGCGACAATGCCCCGGATGCTAAAGCGTCCACTTTATAATATTCTCCAAGCCTGTAAGCGATTCCAAAAACGGCTATTAAAGCCATTATATTAAAAGTTGCACTAACTGGATACCCCAAAGCCCTCTGCCAATTCTCCCCAAACAAACCGGCCATAAAATCATTATAACCTGGTATTGGTAAAGCACTAATGATGAGGAAAAATGATCCTATAATTAAGAAAGGCATCGTCAATACAAGTCCATCACGAATCGCTAGCAAGTGCCTCTGCTCTGCAACCTTCCCTGCTACTGGCATTACATATTTTTCTAAAAACCGTATCATCTATCCCACTCTCCTCATGGTTTCATTGACAAAGCTGCTTGCAGGATTGCTTCCCCATTACAAAGCCCGTAATGGACGGACTGAATGACATCAACAGGTATCCCTTTCCCTTTACATAACTCTTTCATTTTCGGTAATAAATAGCGTACTTGTGGTCCAAGTAAAAGTACATCGGCTTTATCAATATGGCTATTTACTTCAGAACCTGATACAGCCCAAATATTTACCTCTATTCCTCTTGCCTCTGCTGCTTTCTCCATTTTTGTAACAATCAAGCTGGAAGACATTCCCGCTGCACAGCAAAGCAAAATATTCATCCCGCTTCCCTCCCCCTTTTTCTAAACCTAAATTATGGTGCATCCCTTACCACAACTAGGTTACAAATATATATGTCTAGATTTCCTGCTGTATGCCGAGCTTAAAAACAAAAATTTCTCGGTTTTCACGCTATTCCATCTATCCATATTCTCCTAGTAAAGAGGGCTCTAACTCGCTATAATAATTCAGTATGATTTTTTAATTGATAGGAGGATATATTTATGAAGGCATATCGCTTTCCACTTATTTTATTATCTTCTATCCTAATTGGTGGTTTCATTGGTTATTTCATGGGTGCCGATGCAGTTGCTTTAAAGCCGCTTGGTGACATTTTCTTAAACTTAATGTTTACGATTGTTGTACCGTTAGTGTTCTTTAGCATCGCGTCATCTATTGCTAATATGGATGGATTAAAACGTTTCGGTAAAATTATGTCTAGTATGGCTGGGACTTTCTTATTTACGAGTATTTTAGCTGCTATTTTTATGATTATTGTCGTGAAAGTATTCCCGCCAGCACAAGGTGTTGTATTAGAATTAACACAACCTGACAAAGCAGAAAAAGCAGTTAGTGTTGCAGATCAAATCGTCGGTATTCTAACAGTATCTGACTTCTCGAAGTTACTATCTCGTGAAAATATGTTAGCACTTATTTTCTTCTCTATTTTAATGGGGGTTGCAACTTCAGCAGTTGGTGAAAAAGGAAAACCATTCGCTACATTCTTACAAGCTGGTGCAGAAATTTCAATGAAAGTTGTATCTTTCATTATGTACTACGCTCCAATCGGACTTGCTGCTTACTTCGCAGCATTAGTTGGTGAATTCGGACCACAGCTTCTTGGAACTTACTTCCGAGCGGCGATGGTATACTATCCAGCTTCTCTTATTTACTTCTTTGTATTCTTCACGTTCTATGCATACCTTGCAGGTCGCAAGCAAGGTGTACAAGTATTTTGGAAGAACATGGTCTCTCCTACAGTTACATCTCTTGCAACTTGTAGTAGTGCTGCAAGTATTCCAGCGAACTTAGAAGCAACGAAGAAAATGGGTATTTCTTCTGACGTTCGTGAAACAGTTGTCCTTCTTGGATCTACACTTCATAAAGACGGCTCTGTTTTAGGCGGCGTATTAAAAATTGCTTTCTTATTCGGTATTTTCAACATGGAATTTGAAGGACCGAAAACATTAGCAATCGCACTTGTTGTTTCTCTATTAGTAGGAACAGTAATGGGCGCTATTCCAGGCGGCGGTATGATTGGTGAAATGTTAATCGTTTCTCTATACGGCTTCCCGCCAGAAGCATTGCCAATTATCGCAGCAATTAGTACAATCATTGATCCTCCTGCAACGATGTTAAACGTAACAGCAGATAACGCTTGTGCCGTAATGACAGCTCGCCTTGTAGAAGGTAAGAACTGGATCAAAAACAAATTTGCTTAATAGATAGAAAGAGGATGCTCGGTGTGAGCATCCTCTTTTTGTCTTTATTTGTTGATAAGTCGATATCCCTTGTCGAAACGTCGATATATTGAAAAAATCGTTGATATATTTGAAGTTATGAACGATATATCCGAAAAATCGTCGATATAATCTATTCCGCCACAAATTTGTTAAAATCTTCACAAATATTCCACATCCATTATTCATTCTCCGTACTATAATCATGTATGGAAAAGGAGATGGACATAATGACTCAAAGCGCACCAGAATTTAAAGTTTTGCAAAGCATTGCATTCCTTGCTGTCGTTTTGCAAAGTTCGTTATTATATACAATGAATCAAGGAAATGTCTTACTTGAGCAATCCCTCATTATGGGTATGCTATTTAATCTCGCAAAATTTTCAGCACCTGCATTCATATTTATCGTCGGCTTCCACTTAATTCGTCACTATACAAAGCAATTAGCATACAAAGAATATATTTCTGAAAAAGCCGCACATTTACTCATTCCTTATCTCTTCTGGTCTATTCTTTACTTATTAACAACAAACGATATGATCACATTACAAGGCGGAATAAAAAGTTTATTACTCGGAACAGCCGCACCCCATCTTTGGTATGTGATTATGATGTTTCAAATTCACCTACTGTTCCCTTTGCTGTGCACACTATTTTATTGGTTTCAAAAACGAACAGAAAATAAAAAAGACATATATAAATATATGACCGTCTTTGCTTGCCTATATTTCCTCTTAATGTGGTATTCTTCACACTACATTTTTAATGGAGAGAAATTGACTAGCTCAACCATTTTACATTATACAGACCGTTCCTTCTTCTTCTACTCATTCTATTTCGTCATGGGAGGAATCGCTGCTGTCGCACTAAAAGCGTGGCGTACATTTGTCATAAAACATATTCCGCTTATTACAATCTTATTTTTTATCTTATTTTTATTCATCAATTATGAGTTATTTAGTTTTTACGGAGCAAACTCTATTCATTTAACCGTTTCGACTTATTTAAAACCGTCTATGTTTTTATATATCGTATGCGAAATTATTATACTTTACGTGCTTTCTATTACAATCGTACAGCGACGCGGTTTCTTATATAAAGCTTTACGGTTTATCGGGAATTACACGTACGGTGCTTATTTAGCTCACTTTTTCTTCTTGCAACTATGTACAAAATTTCTTTCTTTATTCACACTGCAAGAAAATACAATATTATATAGCTTATTATTATTTACAATAACGGCTACAATCTCAATTTCAGCAATGGTCATTTTTAGTACACTACCATTTCATACGTGGATTACAGGACCGTCTCCTAGGGCAAATGTGAGATGGGCGAAGATTGTACTTCGAAAAAATCACGAAAAGGTATGCAAACCATATCTTTGATATAATAGAATTCCATACAAGAAAAGAAAGTAGGACACACCTATGATTAATCAAATTGGACAAATTATGTTATATGTAAATAATCAAGATAAAGCCGTACAATTTTGGACTGAAACAGTAGGATTCCAAATTATTGCGGAAGAAAATAACGGACAAGGTTTTCGCTGGATTGAAATTGCACCGTCAAAAGAAGCAGGAACAAGCATCGTCCTTCACGATAAAGCGTTAATTGCAAAGATGCAACCTGAATTAAACTTAGGTACTCCTTCACTTATGTTCTTCTCTAACAACTTAGATCAACTATATAAAGATCTTTCTGAGAAAAACGTTACCGTTGGACAAGTTGTAGATTTACCTACTGGTAGAGCCTTTAACTTTGCTGATAATGAAAACAATTACTTTGCGGTAATGGAACGCAAATAATAGGCCAAAAAATGGTTCTCCTTTCATACATATACATTGAAAGGAGAACCATTTTATATTTTCTCTATAGTTTTACGCTTCGTTCTTCTATATAAAGCAATTAGAAATGCACCTACAATGATAGCACCTGCTCCTATCATTCGTTTATCTACTCCAACAACTTCTTTAATCTCTTCTTTTTCCTTTTCGTCATATGGAACACGGTGTCCTCGAACGAGCAACCTATGCGTGTTTACACCATATGGCGTACATGTAATTAGTGTCACATAATCTTGATTTTCAGCAACTGTTAAATCATCCGTTTCTTCTGGTAGCACTACTTTAATTTGATCTACTTTATATGCTAATACTTTATCTAAAGAATGAATATAAAAGATATCCTCCTCTTTTAATTTATCCAACTCTGTAAATAATACAGCAGATGGCAACCCCCTATGTCCAGTCAAAATAGAATGTGTTCCTTCTCCGCCAACTGGCAAAGAGGAATTCTCTATATGACCTACCCCTCTACTTAAAACATCCTCAGACGTTCCATGATATATAGGAAGCTTCACATTAATTTTAGGAATTTCTACATAGCCCATTACTTCTCCTACATTCAACATATCTACGTAAGAACTGGAATTTCCACTCTTATCGGAACGAAATGGATCTGTAACGGTCTGTCTCTCCCGTTGTAGTTTCTCATTGTACTCTTTCGCTTCTTTTTCTTTACGTTTAATTTCTTCCCTTTGCAGCTCTTTCACCTTTTTGTCATATGTACTTACTTCAGAATAATGCGCTCTTGTCGCTAACCAATTACTCACCGTCGGGTATAAAAAAATACTAAGTCCTACTAAAAAGATGCATCCAAAAATAATATTACGTTTCATAATATACCCCTTTATTATGCATATGTAGTTCCATTTATCTCGCTATTTATCGGGCAGTAAATAACGAAAAGAGGAAGATGTTCTTTCTCCCTCTTTTCTCCCTATACTCGTACGCTTATTAAGCTTTTCTTCTTAAGAACATAAACGCTGCGCCCATTAATACAAGGCCAACTACTGTGAAGAGAATTGTCCCAATTCCACCTGTTGCAGGAAGAATCCAGCCACTCTTATTATTTTCTACAGTTAAATTTACTGTTTGGTTATCTTTATTAATTGTTACTTTAATAGCTTCTCTTAATTTTTGATAAGATTTCACTTCACCTTTATCATTCTTATAAGTTGGTGCTTCAATTTCGACGATTTCGTATTCACCGTAAGGGATGTTGCCCCAATTAATCATACCCGCTTCATCAGTTACACCAACAACGTCAACACCTTTTACTTTCACTACTTTACCATCTTTTCGTAATTCGAATTTTGCACCTTTTAAAGCTTCTTTAGTGTCACCGTCAATTTTTTTCAATGAAATTTTGCCATCAGTTACTATAACCGTTACAGGAGGCGTTGTTGTTTCCTCGTCTGGCGGCGTTACTTCATCACCAGTTTCATAATCAATTTTTGCTATATTTTTTATTTCTGTTCCGCCGTTAATATCTCCATTTACTTTCGCCTTAATTTGTAAGTGCAGTTCTTTTTTACCTTCTAAAGCTTTAAAATTCTCTACAGTAACCGTCACTAATTGACCGGCAGCAGTCTTTTCACCTAGTGTTACTTTTACAACATCAGAAGATACTTTTTCACCATCAATTGTAACAACTGGTGTACCGATAATTGTTAATCTTGGATCTACATTATCTGTTATTACGTATTTCTTATATAGATGAATATCACCTGGTAGTTTCGTTTTAATGTCGTATGTGAATTCTTCATCTACGTTAATTGGTAAACCATTTAAATTACCGTTAATCTTCTTATCAATTGTTGGTTTTTTATAGTTTATAATTTTATCTATTTTTATAATTTCCCCATAACCTGCTTGACCGTCTTTAGGGAATGCACCTGATTTTTCAACTTTAAATTCATATTTTTTAGGATCTAAAACATATCCTTCTAGTGCTTTTGACTCTTTGAAATAATATTCTCCATACAATAAACCGTCAACGCGGATTTTCCCATCCTTATCTGTCTTTAGATCCTTTAATTCTTTTCCTGCTTTATCTACTACTACTTTATCAGTCCCTTTATGATATAGCGTGAACTCTACATCTTTTAATGGTTTTCCTGCATCGTCTACTTTCGTTAATTCTACTGCTCCACGCTTGATTTCATTTTTCGGGTAAATATGAACATCATAGTTTAACTTTTTACCTTCTTTATCAGTCATTGGAATGTCAATTGTATATGGCTCTGTATTTATATTTACGTTATCTGGACCACTAACTTCTTTCACTAAGTAACGGCCGATTGGAAGGTCATTAAAAGTTACTGTACCATCTTCACCTGTTACGTCGCTAATAGGCGTTGCATTGTCAACTTTCTCAATAGCTTCTTTTACAATTTCTCCATTTCTTTCAATCACTTTAAAAGTTGCAATTTTTACAACTTCATACTTTACTCCTTTTATAGGTGTTGCCCCTTCAGGAACTTTCTGGCCAGGTTCACCAGTTCCTTCTTCACCTTTTTGCCCATCTTTTTCATGCGCATACTTGTGAATTGTTAAAGATCCCTTCGTTTTAACCTCGTTTGCTGCAAATGCACTTGGCAGCGTTGAAAACATTAATATAAATGCTAAAACCATACTAAATACCTTTTTCATACTCGTATTGCCCCCTTTATATTTTATAAATTACTGTCCCCTTTTCGGAAATAGAGAAGTAGCGTTAACACAATGAGTAATGTGCTAAATAAGTAAATGAGGTTTGTTCCAACTCCTCCTGTATTCGGAATGACCCATTCACTCTTGTTATTCTCTACTTTCAACTTTTGCAAAGGTGATGTAAGTTCTACATGAATTGATTCCTTCAAGATCATGTAACCTGTCGGTGCTTTTATTTCTTTAATTTCATATTTACCGAATACGAGCGGTTCAGAAATTGCTTTTCCACTTTCATCGGTTACTAATTTTCCGACTACATTTCCATCTTTATCGATAATTTGAAACTCTGCATTTTTCAGTTTCAACGTATGATCCTTTGCATCTACTTTTTCAATTTCAATCTTCCCTGACGGAGGAGGTTCCACTGCTATTTCTACTGATGGTTTTTGTGGAGAAATATTATCTCCTTTTACCGTACCTACGTTCAGTATTTTTTTATCTTCATAACCATCTTTTATCTTCACTTGAAATACGATTGTATGCCATTCTGTATCTTGAATGTCTCCGAGTTTCCCTATTACTTTTCCAGCCTTATAATGACCAATGTCAGTATCTTCGGCATCCGTTACTATATTGCCATCCACCCGAATTGATCCTGGTACATATTCCACACCTTCTGGCAATTCGTCTTCTACTAAAGCATTTTTTATGATGCTATCTTTGACTGTATTACGAACCTTAATCGTATATTCAATCGTATCTTTTACTTCATACTTCTTACCTTGTTGTAAGTTCTTTACTTCTTTCACTGATTCTACTTTCGGATTCTTATAATCTACTTTCACTAGTTTTTCAGGTTCCTGCGGTGTAATGTTTTCTCCTGTTACCTTAGCTTTATTTATGATTTCTTTCCCTGCTTGGTCCGTTTTCACTTTCACATGGAACACGACTGTATGCCAATCTGTATCTCGAATGTCTCCGAGTTTCCCTATTACTTTTCCAGCCTTATAATGACCGCTGTCAGTATCTTCGGCATCTGTTACCACCTTGCCATCGACCCGAATTGTTCCTGGTACATATTCCACACCTTCTGGTAACGGATCCTCAATGATAGCGTTTTTTATCATGCTACTCGCCATGTTATTACGCATCTTTACTGTATATTCAATCGTATCTCCGGCTTCATATACGCTCTTACCTGACTGTAAATTCTTCGCTTCTTTGACCGTTTCTAACTTCGGATCTTTCGGTTCTATTACAATAGATTTTTCTGGTTCTTGCGGCGCAATATTCTCACCTGTTATTTTTCCTACGTTACGAATCGTCTTATCTAACTGATCCGATTTTACTTTCGCTTGGAAGGTAACTGTATGCCATCCTGTATCTGTAATATCGCCTAAATTCCCAATTACCTTACCTGTCGTATAATGGCTGTTATCGTGGTCTACGGCGTCCGTCACCGCTTTTCCATCTACCTTAATCGTTCCTGGTACATAATCTACTCCGTTTGGTAATGGATCTTCTATTACAATCTTTTTCGCGATGCTATTCTCAATTTTGTTACGCATTTTAACTGTGTATTCAATTGTATCTCCGACCTCATACCTACTCTTACCTTGTACATTTTTCACTTCTTTAACCGACTCTATTTCAGGGTTTCTTGCAATAACCTCGTTTACAACTTCATTGGAGTTGGTATATTCTTTTGATCCCTTCAACAAGTTGCCATAATCTATTCTTGCCTTATTCGTAACTTGCTTTCCAATATAACTTGCTAAAGCCTTTACTTTAAATTGAACGGTAATTCCATTTGGATCTTCTTCCGTATTTTGGACGTCTCCTAATTTAACAGTAACTTTTTTATCTTTATAAAAGCCTGCGTCATTATCTTCTGCATCTGTTATAGCTGTTTCGGTTCCATTAGCTTGTACTTTTATAGAACCAGGTACATATTCTGTTCCTTCTGGAATCATGTCGGTGAACATTGTTTCACCGGCAACATCTCCCCCGTGATTTTTAACGTTCACTGTATACGCCAACTCATCTCCTGCATACACTTTTCCTTCTGGGCTTACAGATTTTGTTGCCGTAACACAAGGTTCAGTTCCTAGGAAAATATCATCTAGGAAATTCCCTACTGATATAGCGTTTCCGTATGTTTTTACAGCCTCAAAACCAAATCGAGTTAACGTTTGTCCTGCGGGAACTGTATAAGTCCCGCTATAACGACCCCACGCTTTATTATCATCTTCCATCGTTTGAATAGTAGGTAAGGAGGTAAGATTCGCACTTGCTGATCCGATACGAACTCGCATCGTGTCTTTTCCCTCTCTTCCCCTATGAGCTAATCGCCAATAAATCGTTTGCCCTGGAGTCGTTTTCACATCTTGATATAACATTCCAGGTTCCCTTGCATTTAGTTCTGCAAATTGCTCTCCTTCTGCCGGAATTGGTGAAGGCAAAGGTATTCTATCTCTCGTTCTCCAAATCTCTATTACTTTATAACGATCTGTCGTTCTCCAGCCCTCTACTTTATCTTGATCAATAAAGTAGTCTTTCGTTACCTTTGGCTTTTCAAATCCACCATTTTTAAGTATCACTCTATTTTGCTGAACACATGTATTATCCACCAAACTTGCTGGTGCAACATCCTTTATCCAGGAAGATGTCCCCACTCGTTTCTCTTCAACCTCTACAGGAATATCCTTTGCTACGTCCTTCCCATAAGGTATACCCGGATCAAAGTCTTTCACTGCTTCTGGATTAGGCTGCTCTTTTACAGACCCTATCTCTATATCTTTCGGTTGTTCTGTTATAGAATCTACGCTTGTATCTTTCGGCATAGAATCTGTCTCCGCATGCATCGTCATGTTGTCAATAAAACTGATAGGTATATCCGCGAACACTAATAAAAGCATCAACAGTACTAAAAAGGATTTTTGTCCTCTTAGCTTCTTTTTTCGCCTCCATATGTTCATATACGATATCCCACTCCTCCCCAGACTTCTTGACTTATTACTACGGCATTTGCATTGTACTTTCCATTTCGAAAAGGAAAATGAATTTACATCATTAAGAGTGAGTATCGGTAATTTCCAAAGGAACGCTTCATCCTTATATGTATAAGAAAATTTACTGAATGATCATCCAGTAAAAAGTCCAAACAAACCAACATATAAACTATGTATGTCTCCTTTTCCTACCTTAAAAACATTTGGATACCTTTCCTATCATGTAAAACAATGCCAATATTTAAATTGTACGTTCATTATATTTATTTCAAAAAAACTTTTCCATAATATTCTAACAATTGGTATACTCCAATTTTAGAATATTCAAAATACTTAAAGCGTACATATATAGAAAAACAAATTAATTAATCTCACCATACATCTCTTCTCTTATATAGGAACTGATGTATAAAAAAATAAAACAATGTGCTTTTTGCTACAAGAAAAGTAAAAAGAAGCCATCCAAAAAAAATCGGATAACTTCTTTTTATTTTAAGAAACTTTTTCTACATTCGTTTCCCTATGTTGTATATGGCTCGTAATCCAAGCAATTCCACCAGCAACAACGAGATAGCATAACAATATTAAAATTTGCATTTGTAATTGCGACCAATCTCCTAAAGAAATCACATCTTGCAATCCTCTAAGAGAATGGGACATTGGGAGAAATTGTCCAATCTTGCTAAGAACAGCTATATTTAATTCTCCTGGGAAAGTCCCACCGCTCGTCGCTAATTGCAAGACGAGAAGCGTTACCGCTAAGAACTTTCCAACAAGACCAAATACCGTTACTAACATAAGAATAAACGTCATAAACGTAAAGGAAATAACGATACTTGATAAAACAAAGAGTGGCACACTTGCAACTTCTAATTTCATAACTCCTAGCACAACCACATCCACAAGTAGTGCTTGAATAAGTCCAATTACATATACTAACCCTAATTTATTAATAAAATGTACCGTTCCGCTTACTTTCATATTTTGTCTACGGCCAAGCGGTAAAATATTTGATGCCATAATTCCACCAACATAAAATGCAAGCGATAAGAAATATGGTGCAATACCTGAACCGTAATTAGGCACGTCAGAAACTGTTGACTTCACTAATTGAACTGGCTCTGAGAACATCGTATTGCGTGCATCATCATTGCGAACATCCGCTATCTTCTCTGCGCCCTCTCCCAATTTCGTAGAAAGTTCTTTCGCACCATCGTCAAGTTTAACAAGTCCGTTCGTTAACTGATCAGCACCATGATTCAGCTCTGTTCCCCCGCTCGCAAGTTGATTTACACCTTCTTGTAATGATGTAAATCCAGTTCCCCATTTCGTAAATCCACTAGCTAAATTTGTAGCACCATCTGCTATCTTTTTCGTTCCAGCAGTAGCTTCATTTAACTTAACTCCGAATGTATTCATACCTTCTTCAACCTTATGCTGACCATCTGCAAGCTTCTGTGCACCTTGTGTCAATTGTTTCTGACTATTATTTAAAGTGTTTGTTGCTTGAGCTAATCCATTAGAAGTAGCGATAATCTTTTGAAAAGCAGGGTCTTGCTGCACCTCTGGATGACTTTTCACGTACTCTTCTAATTGTTGTTTTACACTATTTGCTGCATTGTCCGCTTTCACTTGCCCGTCAGCAAGTTTCTCACTTCCGTTCACCCATTCATTTGTACCAGCACTTAATTCACTAACCCCTGATTGTAAGTTTTTTTCACCTTGTGCTAATAACTCCATACCACTATGAAGAGATTTTGCCCCTTCACTCAGCTCATTCGCTCCATCAGTTAAAGCTGATTGACTAGAAGCAAGTTTTTCACTTCCCTCTTTCACTTTTGATGTCCCGTCACTTAAACGATGAATACCATCTGCAAGCTGATTTGCCCCATTTCTTGCATCTGTCGTTCCTTCATGTAGCTTCCCAGCACCATTACTTGCATCACTCAACCCTTGTGCTAAGTCTTGAAACTTTGAAAAGACACCTTCTGTATAAGATTTCGTAATACTATTTGAAATTTTTGTTTTCATATTTTCAACAGCTGTCGTTCCAATTTGCGCTGCTACAAAGTTTTTACCCGGATTTACTTTGTACTGCAATTGTGCTGGTTCTGGTTTCTCATTCATAAGTGTACTTACCTTTTTAGAGAAATCGGCTGGAATCGTAACAACCATATAGTACTTATCTTCTTTTAGCCCTTCCTCAGCATTTTTTTCTGATACAAAATGAAAAGCCAGTTCCTTATTCTCTTTTAAATTTTTTACAAAATCGTCTCCTGCATGAATTGTTTTCTCATCCATTGCAGCACCTTTATCTAAATTTACAATCGCAACAGGTAATTTATCTAATTTTCCGTATGGATCCCAATATCCAGCTAAAAAGAACCCTGAATAAATTAAAGGAACGATTAACAAAAAAATTAAAGCGATACGCCCATGTTTATGGTGCCACATCGCTTTCCAATCTTTAAATACAAGTTGAATTCCTTTCATGAAACATACTCCTTCTCCGAATTTCACACCATTAGAATGGTTTAACAGATTTACTATACACGTCCATTTCCATACTGTATAATACATCTTTAATTATCAATCCATTCCTTTTGGTCTATAGAAAGGAGAGTCAAAATGGAACTTCTTCAACTAAAATACTTTCAAACAGTTGCACGATTAGAGCATATGACAAAAGCCGCTGAAGAATTGCATATCGCACAGCCTTCGCTCAGCAAAACAATTGCTAGATTAGAAAAGGACTTAGGCGTTCCGTTATTTGACCGCCAAGGTCGACAAATTACATTAAACTCTTTCGGGAAAGTATTTTTAAAACGAGTAGAGCGCATTTTTCATGAATTAAGTGAAGGCGAACGAGAAATTAAAGATTTAGCTGACTTACAACAAAGCTCTATTACGTTGGCTGTTTCTATTCCAAGAATATTACCCGAACTAATTGGTTCTTTTTTACTAGAACATCCTAACGTTCGATTCCAACAATTTCTCGCATCTACTCCTTCTATGAAACGACAACTAGATAATATAGAAATTGACTTTTGCATTTCTTCTGTGCCAATTGAAGGCGAAGAGATTATTTGGGAACCACTTATTACAGAAGAAATTTTCTTAGTCGTCCCTTCAGGGCACCGTTTATCAGAACGTGAAAGTGTATATTTGCATGAAGTAAAAGACGAACCGTTCATTAGTATGAACACTGGTTACGGATTTCGGCACTTAACAGATGAATTTTGTAAAGAAGCTGGCTTCACTCCACATATTGCTTTTGAAGTAGATGAACCAACCGTGATTAGCGACCTGATTAAGCAAGGCCTCGGCATCGCCTTTGTCCCAAGTTTAACTTTATTAAAAAACTCTACTTTAGCATTAAATAAGTTACGTATTATTGAACCAAATTGTGAGCGAACGATTGGGTTAAGCTGGTCAAAAAAACGTTACTTATCGAAAACTGCTCAGAAATTCCGTGAATTCGTAATTGATTACTTCTCCAATATTAGGACTTAAAATGATATCAAACAATAAAAGATGCCATCCCCATAGGGTGGCACCTTTTATTGTTCACTCTTCTCTAATTCTATTTCAGCTAAAAGCGGCAAAACATTATCAAAAATATGCGTATTGTTATTTTCGCCTGTTACATATCCACCGTAATATCTACTAAATACGTTGTCATTTCGGAATGTGGCCATATGATCATATAATTCCTTTGCAAACTTTGTATCACCTGTTTGTAGTACGTACAAAATCGTGAGTCCATAAGCGGCTGGCGATTCATAATTCACAGTTTGTTTTCCCGTTTCTAAATTGTAACGACCGTATAGCTTTCCATCCTCCTGGAATTTCTTCTTTATAAATTCCAAATAAGCATCTGATGAAAGGCCACCTAAACTACGATGATATGCAACGTATGATTGGTCAATAAGATTCACTTCTTTGTCGTACGTAAATGTACCATCCTCTTTATACTCTTTCGGGAATGCCCATCCATGCCTTGGGTAATCCGCTAAAAATTGAACGACTTCCTCATATTGCTCAGCAGAAACTTTTCCATACTTTTTCATATAGAAGAATGCATGCGGATTTATATATGACGTTGTTGCAAAATCATTTTGTTTCCTTGCATCTGCATCATAATAATCAACATAATAATTATCTTTCTTATTATAACGAATTACAGCATCACTCAATTGATCTGCCAAGTTTTTATATCGCTCTTCCTTGTACATTTCATAAGCGCGATATAACTGTTCTATAATACGAAGATCATCAATAAGTGCATTTGTAGCTGACTGCATTTCTCCCTTTTCAGAGATTTTCCATAAAACAATTTGGTTCTTATGTACAAAGTTATTTTGAATAACCTTAACTTGTTCATCGAATAACGCTTGATCGTCTTTATCGAGTGTATATTGCAGCCATAGTCCTGCTGATTCCGATAAAGCTTCACGACCTTTCGCTTCGCCAGTACCTGCTTTTGTATCCTCTAAACGATATGTAGCAAGCGTCCCATTTTCATTCACCATATGTCTTAAAATAAAATGTTCCGTACGGTTTCCTTGCAAAGCTGACCAAAATACAATTCCACCTAAAGCGATTAAGAGAACAACCCCAACCCCTATATATAAACGTTTCCGCAATCCTTTCACCTCCCTATTAAGGCTAACCTTAATTTTACCAGAACATACACAAATTTAAAAAAGACAATCTATTAGATTGTCTCCCGTTCCTCTATCCCTCACAAGCCTCTTTAGAAGGTCTATATAGCGATTCCACAAGTCGATCATACTCCCGACGCGTAATCTCTTTATTATACAGCTTCAATAATAAATCTCTATGCTCTTTTGAAAATGCCATCTTTTTAATGACTTCAGGATACATAAAACATCCTCTCCATTTCACATAAACTTCTTCACTCCGAAAACAGAACTTATGTTCGCATAAAAGATTATAAAATATTCCTTACTAAAAAACAAACAAAATATTATTAAATATTAACTTCTTTCTATTTAGAATATTCAAACATTATATTACCATATCCACTTTTTAAATACATATATATTTTTGGTAGTTTTTTTGAATAAATCTTCCAATTCAATCAGAAAATAATGGCAAAAAAGAAGAGGAGTTTACATATGGATACGGTAACATTAGCAAGAGCATTTTTCGGTTCTTCACTAGCATTCCACATTATCTTCGCAACACTTGGTGTGGGACTTTCATTAATGATTTTTATAAGTGAAATACTCTATCACTGGAAGAAAGATTCCGACTACGCCATTATGGCAAAAAGATGGACAAAGGCCTTTGCCATCCTTCTCGGTGTAGCAATTCCAACTGGAACAATCGTTGGTGTGCAAATCTCACTGCTTTGGCCGGGTTTTGCCAAAATTGTTGGGCAGGTTATTTCTGTTCCCTTTCAAATTGAGATTTTCGCCTTCTTTTTAGAGGCTTTGTTCATGTCCATTTATGTATATGCAGCTGACAAACTACCTCCATTCATGAGATTAATCTCGCTATTCTTCGTCATGATTGGTGCCACGGCATCCGCCGTGCTTATTACATCGGCAAATACATGGATGAATACACCCGCGGGCTTTTCAATGGGACCAGATGGATCAGTTTTTAACGTTGATCCGTGGAAAGCTTTCTTTAATCCGAGTTTTGGCACGAGCGCATTCCACGTTGTGATTACAGCCTACGCAACTGGAGCTGCCGTCATTGCCTCTATCGCCGGATTTAAATTATTAAAGAAGAATGTAAGTGAACGTGAAGTGGCATATCATAAAAAAGGACTACTGTTAGGACTCGTCGTGACATTTATTACAGGCGCTACAATGTGGCTTTCGGGACACGAATCGGCAATTGCTTTACATAAGCATTCCCCTGAAAAACTGGCATCTGCTGAAGCTTTATTTGAAACGACATCACATGCACCGTTATCAATTGGCGGCGTTGTAGATCCTAACACACTTGAACTAAACTATGCACTAGAAATTCCGAACATGCTTAGCCTACTAGTAGGACTAGACCCTAACACTGTCGTAAAAGGACTAAAGGAATTTCCACAAGAAACATGGCCACCATTTTACACGCATACACTGTTCAATTTAATGGTTGGTACTGCTGCCTTTACCTTTGCAGTTGCAGCAATTGCCCTCTTATATTGGTACTTTGTTTACCGAAAAAAAGGAACAGAGCTACCGAAATGGCTTCTTTGGGGAGCTGCCGCATGTGGACCAGTTATGATGCTCGGCATTGAATTTGGGTGGATTTTCAGCTGTAGCGGTCGTCAGCCATGGACCATTTACGGTATGCAACGTACAGTCGACGCTTCTACACGCGCTGATTTTGTCGGTCCTTTATTTATTCTATTCATCATTTTATATATTGGACTCGGTATTTTAACAGTTTTTGTACTACGGACATTCTTTAAGAAACATCCGCTTACAAATGATTTACATCACGAAGGAGGCGATTCTCGTGCATGAGGAAAGTATTGCAATCATCATCTTATGGGCTCTTATTTTCGTATACAGTATATTAGGGTCCATCGATTTTGGAGCGGGTTTTTGGGGCATGGTATACGCAAAACATCCAACGCTAGCTGCCAAGCTTGCCAACCGATACTTATCACCGACTTGGGAAGTAACAAATACATTTCTCGTCTTTGTCGTTGTCGCTTTTCTTGGCTTCTTTCCGAAAGCCGCTTTTACCCTAGCAACGGTAATGTTCGTACCCGTTATGTTAATTCTAGTACTCGTGGCAATTCGCAGTACATTTATGGTATTTGCTTATTCCCTGCCGAAGTACCAACACCTTCTTCGTATTATTTCAGGTATTACAGGACTCTTAATTCCAGCCCTATTAATTACCGTTTTACCTGTTACAGAAGGTGCCTATATTACAATGTCTGAAGGAAAAGAAGTACTCCTATATGGAAAACTTCTTTCTAGTCCTGTTATTTATTGTTATATGCTCTTCGGACTAACTTCGGAACTATTTCTTTCCTCTCTCTTTCTTGCTGATTTTGCGAGAGAACAAGGTTCAGAAGATGCATATAGAATTTATAGAAGAAACGCGATTATCCTTGGTCCTGCAACGCTCGTTACGGCGATTATTGCCCTCGTTGTAATGGATCCGGAAACACACTGGCTTATGCAAGGGCTAATAAAGCAATTCACATGGTTTACAGTTTCTATCGTTTTATTCATTATCGGATACTCTTCTCTTTGGTGGACAAACAAGAAGTATGACACACTAGGATACCCTCGCATTGCTGTTTTAGCAGTCGTCGCTCAATATGCATTTGCAAGTTATGCTTACGGCGTTGCGCATTTACCGTATATTATTTATCCTGATGTAACTGTATTTACAAGCTTTACAACGGTCGAAACATTCTATGCATTGCTTATTCTATATGCAATTGGGATTGCAATTTTATTACCAGGATTTATTTTCTTCTGGAATTTATTCTTGAAGGATCGAACTTTTTTGAAGGAAAAATAATATTGTAGGGCCTGTTCCAAAAGGTATTTTGGGGTGGGCTCCTTTTGTCATGTTTTGTCGATAAGTCGATATAATTTAAAAATCGCTAATATATTTTGAGTTGCGCCGATATATTTCAATAATCGCTGATATATTTTGAGTTGCGCCGATATATCTCCATAATCGCCCATATAAATTTCATTTACTATCTTACTGCCCTTCTAATTTATAGACTCCTCTCACAATAGTTATTTCACTAAGAGAGATACTTGTCCCATAACTTGAAAAACACATATTCATTGCACTCCGTTATACGTCTAGTTCTTCTTATTTTTTGCTGAATATACTACCAATACAAACCTTAAGACAAGCTACATTACTTTAAGGAAAAGTAGAAAGGTAGGTAAAATATGAGCATTGAAATATGGATTACTATTATTGTATTCTTCTTAACAATGATTGTTATCTTTTGGCGACCTCGTGGTTTAAATGAGGCGTGGCCGGCAGCAATTGGCGCTGGCATTATCCTGATTACTGGACTTGTATCAAAACCAGACGTCATGGACATTATTAGTAAAATTGGCGGTGCCTCCATAACGATATTAGCGACCATCGTTATGGCAGTTATATTAGAAAGCTTCGGCTTCTTCCACTGGTCTGCGGCGAAACTTGCAAACTTAGCAAAAGGTTCCGGTCGCCGTTTATACTGGTATATTCAATTATTATGTTTTCTTATGACTCTTTTATTTAATAACGACGGTAGTATTTTAATTACAACGCCAATTTTAATTCTTCTCCTAAAAAATCTTCAATTAAAACCGCATCAACAAATCCCTTATTTATTAAGCGGTGCTTTAATCGCTACTGCATCTAGTGCACCAATTGGTGTAAGTAATATCGTAAACTTAATCGCATTAAATATCGTGAATATGACTCTTTATATGCATACTGCTATGATGTTTGTACCTGCAACATTAGGACTATTGTTTATGTCATGGCTTATGTATACGGTTTTGAAGAAAAAACTTCCGAAAAAATTGCCTGTTTCTTCATATGATATTGAAGAAATATTCTTCACGAAAAACTTTCATCCGTTAAAAGGAAAAAATTCAGTTGATACGAAACAAAAACGGACAAGGTTCATGCTAAAAGTATTAGGCTTCGTCTTCCTTATGCGCTGTCTTCTATTCGTTGCATCCTTCTTATCCATCCCAATCGAGATTGTTGCCGTACTCGGTTCACTCGTTCTTCTCATTTGGAGATGGTACTACTTACGAACGAACCCTGTCGACATTTTGAAAAAGACACCTTGGCACATTTTGATTTTTGCTTTCTCTATGTATGTCATTATTTACGGGCTCCACAACGCAGGATTAACAGCAGCGCTTGTCCAATGGCTTGAACCAGTTGTAAGTCAACATCTGCTTTATGCTAGCTTTGCAATGGGTGGACTCGTTTCTCTCCTCTCCAATGTCTTCAATAATCACCCTGCACTTATGATTGGTACCATTACGTTAACAGAAATGGGATTAGATCCAGTCACATTAAAAACTATCTATCTCGCAAATATCATCGGTAGTGACATCGGTTCACTATTATTACCAATCGGTACGCTAGCTTCTCTCATTTGGATGTATATCCTGAAACAAAACAAAATTAAAGTAAAATGGAAAGACTATTTAAGTGTATCCCTTATCGTTATTCCACTCACAACAGTCGTTACATTATTCCTCTTATTCTACTGGGTACATCTCTTCTTCGCCTTATAAAGTGAAACTTTAATCAGTGGGGGTTTTGTTCATCCCCCACTGATTATTAGCCCTAACCAATCGGGCTTTTACGGGCAGTTGCCCCCTCCACCTAACTTCTTTGCTTCCGCTGAATTTTGAGGTGGGGGTCTTACTGCCCGGCAAATAGCGGGATAAACAACAGAAGCCCGCTTTGCTACCGTCTTAGCAAAGCGGGCTTCTTCTATATTTAAATTAGGTACTACAGTGTGATCAATCAAGTAAAGAGATGTAACGTGTTATTGATATAAATGACTACCTGTTTCTTTAAATTCTTTCGCTTTTTCTTTCATTCCTTTTTCAATTGCTTCTGTCGTTTCTAAATCATTTTCTTTTGCATATTCCCGAATATCATGTGAAATTCTCATACTACAAAACTTCGGTCCACACATGGAACAGAAATGAGCCGTTTTCGCACCTTCTGCTGGCAACGTTTCATCGTGATACTCCATCGCGCGTTCAGGATCTAAAGATAAATTAAATTGATCGCGCCAACGGAATTCAAAACGAGCTTTTGAAAGTGCATCATCACGCTGATGAGCCGTTTTATGCCCTTTCGCCAGATCAGCTGCATGCGCAGCGATTTTGTACGTAATAACACCTTCGCGTACATCATCTTTATTCGGTAAACCTAAATGTTCTTTCGGCGTTACATAACAAAGCATCGCTGTTCCAAACCAGCCAATCATCGCAGCTCCAATTGCGGATGTAATATGGTCATAACCTGGTGCAATATCTGTCGTTAAAGGCCCAAGTGTATAGAATGGTGCGCCCTGGCAAATATCAAGCTCTTTCTCCATATTTTCTTTAATTAAATGCATCGGTACATGCCCAGGCCCTTCAATCATAACTTGCACATCATGTTTCCAAGCAATCTTCGTTAATTCACCAAGTGTTTCAAGCTCAGAGAACTGCGCTTCGTCATTTGCATCTGCAATCGAACCTGGACGTAATCCATCTCCAAGAGAGAACGAAACATCGTACTGCTTCATAATTTCACAAATCTCTTCAAAATGAGTGTATAGGAAATTTTCTTTATGATGGAATAAACACCACTGTGCCATAATCGAACCACCGCGTGAAACGATACCTGTCGTACGTTTCGCCGTAATTGGAATATAACGAAGTAATACACCAGCGTGAATCGTAAAGTAATCTACGCCTTGCTCCGCTTGCTCAATTAACGTATCACGATACACTTCCCACGTTAAATCTTCTGCAATTCCGTTTACTTTTTCCAATGCTTGATAGATTGGTACAGTTCCAACTGGTACAGGTGCGTTACGAATAATCCACTCGCGCGTCGTATGAATGTTTTTACCTGTAGATAAATCCATAATCGTATCTGCACCCCAGCGAGTAGCCCACGTCATCTTCTCTACTTCTTCTGCAATAGAAGAAGATACAGCAGAGTTTCCGATATTCGCATTAACCTTCACATGGAAATTACGTCCAATAATCATCGGTTCTGCTTCAGGATGGTTAATATTCGCTGGTAAAATAGCGCGCCCTTCCGCGATTTCCTTACGAACAAACTCTGGCTCTACTCCTTCACGAATCGCAACATATTCCATCTCAGACGTAATGATGCCATTACGTGCATAATGCATTTGCGTAACATTTGCACCTTGCTTCGCTCTAAGTGGTTTACGATCCATTTGCGGGAAAACAGGTGTATGTTTCGAAGCCACTTTCACACCGTCATCCTCTGGTTTCACTTCGCGCCCTTCGTATGCTTCTACATCTCCGCGCTCTAGAATCCAAGAGTGGCGCGGCGCCTGCAACCCCTTTTCCAGCTCCACTTTATACGCAGGATCTGTATAAGGTCCGCTCGTATCATATACACGAATTGGCGGATTCGGAACGCCGTTTGTATCGCTTTGTTCAATCTCACGCATCGGCACTTTCATACCTTCTCGTGGTCCATCCACATACACTTTCTTGCTTCCTGGTAAACTCGATTTCAATTCAATTTGCTCAGCTGAAACAGACTGTTTCATAACCTTTGTTGCCCCCCTGTACGTGACAAGGACGAGATATGGCCAGCGTATGCCAAAATAAAAAGAGCCAGGTCCATAAAAAAATAAGGACCTGGCTCATAAAGACATCATTATGTAAAGCCGTTAACTTCCCTACGCTGGTACGAGCCAGATCAGGTCCAAAGGGTTAAGAAGTTCACGCGCTTCTCTCTCAGCCTACGCATACGTTAGGCACCCCTAGTTTATCACTGATTTAATTTTCAATACTTTCTCATCATACACGATAATCTGAAAAATGCAAACTAATTAATTTTCAATTTAATTACAGTTGATCTGATAATCTGCTGCTTAATGTAACTTTTACTGGATTATTCTTCGTATTTATAACCAATTCTTGTTCTCTCAGTTGTTTCAAAGATTTATCAACTTTATACTTGGTCACATCTAATCCCTTAATTAATATAGATTTTTCAATTCCTTCTCCTTCTAATCCAAAAATATAATCTTGACCAATGACAAAAAGAATATCTTTACACAGAGTATCTAATTCTTCAAGATCGTTTATCAATTGATGCAATTGACCAATTTTTTCAACTCTCTCTGCTAAATCCTCTAATATATCTTCTTGTGCCTGATACACAATAGAAAAAAATGTTTGGCAAAAAAATGTTAATTCTCCCTTATTTAGCGGATTATTACTCTCATTAAAAATATCATAATAATACTGCTTCAACTTATTAGTCGAATATGATAAAGTAAGTGCCGTTAATTGGTCTAACTCTTCTTTTAAATACATACTAGCAATATATCTAGACGTACGCCCATTTCCATCATAAAAAGGATGTACATATCCAAAATAATAATGTGCTATTGCAATCTTGTATAACATTGGTGCATTGTATTCATTTAAGTAATTTATTAAATCTTTTAATGAACTCTGTATGAGTGTTTCTGGATAGATTCCCTTATGAATCACTTTTTGAGTAGAGGTTACAACATCTACTGGTCCCTTTCTAAACAGTTCTCCATCTAATTGATCTTCTTCTTTTATTTCATCTTTTACTAAAGAGTCATATATTTCTTTAATTTGTTCTAAACTAGTAATTTTTCCATTTTTATCTGCAAGCAATTTAAAATAAGAATTAACCAAACTCAAATGTCTAACCTTTTTTTGAGTTTTTGTTACTTTCTTCTCTCTTACCGCCATCGCATCAGTCATTTCAGCTCTCGTACTTTGTACACCTTCAATTTCATTAGTACTCATTAGTTCATCTACTAACTTCGCCTGAATATATTGTCTAATTGCAATAGGAGGTAATTTATCAGCAATAAATTGAATTTCATTACTTTGTTTAATAATTTGTTCATGAAGAATATCTAACTCTATGTGATTAACATAGAAACATTCGAACTCATCACTACCTTTGAATGGCTTAATTCTAAAAGGAAGCTTTACAGTTCCATAACTATTAATACGTTTTTCGTATTCTGCTTGATAACCAGGAGAGTCCTTATAATAAATTTTAGATAATCTTTCATACATGTTATTCACTCCTCGATTATATTATCGTTCCAAAAATCTATATCCATACATAATTTTATTTTTAAGATTCATTTTATATACAAAGAGTTAAAAATTCAACATTTTTTAACTCTTTGTATATAAATAAAAACAAGCGATTATTTAAAATCGCTTGTTTTTATTTATATATATTTACTTACGGAATCATCCACGTTAAATAATATGCCTGTACATACGTCATAATACCAACAATAATTACGAAGAATAAACTATGCTTCACCGTAAAGCGGAATAAATCAGATTCTTTTCCAGCAAGTCCAACTGCCGCACAAGCAATCGCAATCGATTGCGGAGAAATCATTTTTCCTGTTACACCGCCCGTTGTATTTGCTGCAACGAGAAGCACTTCAGATACACCGACTTGCTGCGCTGTAATCGCTTGTAAATTCGAGAACAGTGCATTCGCTGACGTATCAGACCCTGTTAAGAATACCCCAATCCAGCCCAGGAATGGTGAGAAGAACGGGAATAGTCCGCCAGTTCCTGCAAGTGCTAACGCTAATGTAGAAGACAAGCCCGAATAGTTTGCAATAAATGCGAATCCTAGTACGAATCCGATCGATAGAATTGGCATTTTAAGTTCATTTAACGTTTCTTTAAATGTCGCTACTGCATCTTTTGCACTCATTTTCAAAATAAAGATAGAAATGATACAAGCAATTAAGATTGCTGTTCCTGTTGCTGATAATACATCAAACTTCAAAATTGCCTCGTAAGGCGTCGGTTTATTTACAATTGGTTCTGCTTTCATCACCAAATTGTGTAAGCCTGGAATTTCAAACTTAAACACGAGGCTCTCTAGTGCGCCACCTGGGGCAAATAACGCTTTAAAGAAACTTTGGCTCCAAATGACTACCATCACAGTTAAAATAATGAATGGAGACCATGCTTTTACGACTTTTCCTACCGTTAGTTTCGGCATAGATGTTGCTGTTGCTGTCGTTGTCGCAGCTACTTCACTGTTTGCTTGCCCGGACTGATAAATTTCTTTCGGCTGCCAAACTTTTAAGAATAGCGATAAACTCACTAAACTTACAAGTGCTGACGTAATATCCGGAAGTTCTGGTCCTAAGAATGTCGCTGTAATGAACTGCGTAATGGCAAACGAACTACCCGCTACAAGTAAAGCAGGCCATGTTTGTCTTACTCCTTTCAACCCGTCCATTAAAAATACGATAAAGAACGGAACAAATAATGATAAGAACGGTAATTGATGTCCAGCCATTTGTCCAATTTTATGTGGATCAATACCTGTTACTTGTCCAGCAACTGTAATCGGAATACCCATCGCTCCGAACGCTACTGGTGCTGTGTTTGCAATTAAACAAAGACCTGCTGCATATAAAGGATTTAGCCCAAGACCTGCAAGAAGCGCTGCCGTAATCGCTACTGGTGCACCGAATCCCGCTGCCCCTTCTAAAAATGCTCCGAATGAAAAACCGATTAAAATAACGAGTAAACGATGGTCATTCGTAATGGATAATACAGATGCACGAATGACATCGAATTGACCTGTCTTCACAGATATTTTATATAAAAATACCGACATAATGATAATCCAAGCAATTGGCCATAATCCGTATAAGAAACCATATCCGGTCGCTGCCATCGCCATTGTGAACGGCATCTTATAAGCGAATAACGCCACTAAAATTGTAAGTACAACTGTAATAAATCCTGCCACATACCCCTTCATGCGGAAAACTGCTAAAGCTAAGAAAAAAAAGATAATCGGAATAAGTGCTACCGCTGCCGAAATCCAAATGTTTCCGAACGGATCATAAACTTGTGTCCATGCGTTCATTATTCTCTCCCCCTAAAGAATCCCCTTTTAAATAGAATAACCTCATCAATAGACTATCAGGTCATCATACCTTTCAGCCTAAAAATAAAAAACGTTTAAGAAAACGTTTTCAAAAGCTTTCTTTTATACTGTACCATAACAATTTCCTTTTAAAAAGATTTTTTTGAAAATTTTATTATTTAACGAAAAAATCTTACAAAATCGTCATGTTCTTGTAATGTTCATCGATAGAAAGCTTACCAAAACTATTGCATAATAATAGTATAACAACGGACATTATTTATGAGGTGATATATATGAACGGAAACAAAATATTAGCAGCTTTATCATACTTTAGTGTATTATTTGCCCCTATCTTATTCCCTATTATTGTGTGGATTGTAGGCGATGTGGAAACGAAACCACATGCAAAACGTGCTCTATGGACACACATTATCCCAACGATTGCTTCATTTATTGGGGCCATTGTTTTAGGAATTATGGGTATCGGATCTGAACAGCCGGATGTAACATTCGGAATTGGATCAATCATCGTTTTATGCATCTGTGGAATCATTAGTTTATACTACTTTATTTGGAACATTGTAAAAGGGATTAAAGTATTAAAAGCTTAATTTTAAACAAACGTTTGATTAAAAAAAGACACTTGCAATTGCAAGTGTCTTTTATCTTCTGCGTTTCTTCTTTTTTCTCATCATTTTCTTACGACGCGTATTCACTTTATCCGCTATAATGTGAAGCGTGCTTGCCACAACAATTCCCATTACGAACGTTACAATTTCAACCTCATGTTCCTTCGCCATTTCTATTAAATTCCCGTCAAGCGCGATTACATTTAATAGGAATAAAAACGGAGAAAACACAATTAACATGTATGCAATACGAATCACATCACCAAGTATAATTGTGTGTGTAAAGAAGGAGCGATGCGGCATCACCTTCTTATACGGATACCAAAATATACGCAGGAATCCCCATTTATTATACGCATTACTATACGTATCTAAATCCGGTGTTAAAAATGTAGTACCTACTAAAAAGCCAATTGCAAAAGTTAATAAAAAATCAAAGTTTGTTAGTCCATACGAAAAGAGCATAAACAAAACAACCGGAAGGGATATTAAGTTTATTTTCGTATGCGTTCTTCCTGATGGCATAATGCACTTCCTCGCTTACGTTCGCCCTGTCACCATGTGACAGTTCTTACCTATTGATCTAATTTCTGATCGATAAAGGATGTGTCTATATCCGAACCAAACCATTCTGCCAACTTCACTCGCGCCTTATCTTTTACAGCATCATCGACGTATAGCGACGCTTGTAATAATGCAGCCATTAACGCCCCTAGATCATCCGTATAACCAATTCCAGCAACGAAATCTGGAATCGCATCAATCGGTGCAATAAAATAAGCAAGTGCTCCAATTACAATAATTTTCACTCGTTTTGGAACATCTGGTTTCTGCAAAACGTAAAACAACAGTAAACTTGCATAAATAACTGACTGCCCTGCCTGCTTTGCGACATGTTTTACTTTCTTCCAAAATGCTTCAACTGAAAATTTTTGCTCCATGTAAAGGCCTCCCTATTTTTTAAAAGAAATAAGCTACAATATGTTTTCAGTAAAAGTTCATCAAAATTACACATAATCTATCAATGAACTTTCATTGTAACAAACAAACTCAAAAAGAACAAGTGTTCGTTAATTTTTACATATTTCCCTTCATATAATAGGTTTCTAGATAACCACTTACCCATTGTCATTTCTTATTTCTCAACAAGAGATTTTTCACTTTCACTTAACATTCTGCTCTACCTTTGTTATATTTTCTAGTTGACGGACATATAAACGAATGTTAAAGTTTTCTCTGGTAGTGACAAATCTCATACAAAAAATGTAAAATGTTATAGTGTTTCTCAGAAATGAATTTTGTTGTATAATACAGAAATGACGTTATGCTTATGAGTAACACAAGAAACTAAAAGGGTATGCATAGTTATAGTCGTATATGGGTGAATATAGAACCTCTAATTATGGCCAAGAAAACTATGTATTTTTTATTTTAGCATTTTTCGCTCCAAAATCGACCAAGCCTGATAGAGAAAGGGTGGAAATGAATGAAAGAAACCTTGAAATCACAATTTCAAAATGTGCGTTTCACTGCATTCGTAGCTTTAGCCTTATGGTTGAAGACATATCTTATTACACGCACAAGCTTTGATTTAAAACTTGAATCTTTCATGCAAGAATTCATTTTATTCCTGAGCCCATTAGCAGCATCATTACTGCTTGTTGGTCTTGCATTATTTGCAAAAGGGAAAAAACGTAACTATATAGCACTTGGAATTAATTTTGTCTTAACAATCGTTCTTGTTGGTAACGTAATGTTCTACGGATTCTACAATGACTTTGTTACTTTACCAGTACTAGGACAAACATCTAACTTCGGAAGTTTAGGTTCTAGTGTAAAAGAATTGTTTAACTACAAGATTATCCTCGCATTTGCTGATATTATCGTATTCTTCATTTTATTGAAGAAGATGAAAAATTTTGCACCGACAGAACGTGTAGCACGCCCAATGCGTTCCCTATACTTCGTGTCAACAATTGCTATTTTCTTCGCAAACTTAGGATTGGCAGAAGCTGAGCGTCCAGAACTATTAACACGTTCATTCGACCGCGTTATGCTTGTTAAAAACTTAGGTTTATATGTACACCAAGTATATGATCTTGGCTTACAAGCAAAATCAAGTTCACAAAAGGCATTTGCTGACGGTAGTAAGTTACAGGAAACAGAGAACTACGTAAAAACAACGCAAAGCAAACCAGATCCAAATATGTTTGGTACTGCAAAAGGGAAGAACGTAATCGTTGTCTCTCTTGAGTCATTACAAACATTCTTAATTGGTGCAACAGTTAACGGACAAGAAGTTACACCATTCTTAAACCAATTTACGAAAGAAAGTTATTACTTTGATAACTTCTTCCATCAAACTGGGCAAGGAAAAACATCTGATGCTGAATTCTTAGTAGATACTTCCATGTATCCACTAGACCGTGGTGCTGTATTCTTCACACACGGTAACAACGAATACACAGCAACTCCAGAAATTTTACGTCAGCAAGGATACTACACTGCAGTATTCCACGCAAACAACGCAACATTCTGGAACCGTAACATTATGTATCCGGCACTTGGTTATGATCGTTACTACAACGAGCTTGACTATAAGATTACGCCAGAAACGAAATTAAACTGGGGATTAAAAGATATCGAGTACTTTGATCAATCTATCGATATGTTAAAACAAGTGAAGCAACCGTTCTATACTCGCTTCCTTACTTTAACAAACCATTACCCATTCACTTATGATGACAATACAAAATTAATTGACGAATACAATTCTGGTGATGGCGTATTTGACCGTTACATGGTAACAGCTCGCTACTTAGACGAAGCAATGAAACACTTTATTGAACGTCTAAAAGCAGAAGGTATTTACGACAACTCAGTTATCGTATTCTACGGTGACCACTACGGTATTTCTGAAAACCATAACCGTGCAATGGCACAGTTCTTAGGAAAAGAAGAAATTACTGCATTTGACCATATGAACTTACAAAAAACACCGATGTTTATTCACGTTCCAGGTCAAAAAGAAGGTAAAACAATTTCAAAACCAACTGGTGAAATTGACATTAAACCAACTATTCTAAACTTACTTGGTGTAGACTCTACGAATGACGTTCGATTCGGTCATGACGTATTCTCACCTGACAATAAAGGGTTCGTTGTTCTTCGTGATGGTAGCTTCGTTACAGATAAGTACATGTACACGAACAGTACATTCTACGACCGTGCTACTGGCGAAGTTGTACAACTACCAAAAGAAGAATCTCAACCACTTATTGATCGTGCCCAAAATGAATTGAGCATGTCTGACAAAATCATTGAGGGTGACTTACTTCGCTTCTCTGAAAGCAACAAGATCAAAACTGGTGAAGTAAAGACAGCTATTAAAGAAGAAAAGAAGAGCGCTGAGTAATCTCAGCCTCTTTTTTTATATTCCTCCATACAATTACTTATATTCATTAACTTTAACATTACATAACCTTTACCAAATATTCATATAAAATTAATGAAGTATCTCTATAATAAAATATGTAAACGAGGTTCTATATATTTCTTATCTCTCATCTGTAATAAGATCCCTTAAAGAAATATGTGAATCGTTTATTTCTACTTTCTTATAATTGTCTTTCAATATGTTTTGTTTCCATACACAAAACATTCAATAAGACGATGTCCCTATGAAAGATAGCTACCCTCCTTGTGCAGCATTCCATAAGAATGTTGCTTTTTTTTATTTAAAAGCAGGATTCTTATTTCTTATTTTCGAATTTGTATATACGAAATGCTGTAAATCACTACCACTTCTCTACCATTTACAAATACATATACGTCATATGTAAAGAATTACTCACATAAAAATTACTGTAGTGATTTTTATTCCAAATGAATGAAAACTTCACTTTACTTATGCACTTACGAAAGGATGGGACGAAAATTGGCATATGAAAGATTTGTACTTTGGAATGATGCAGTTATTGATACAACGAAACAAAAAACGTACATAGACCTTGAGGAAAGAGGCTTGCAGTTTGGGGATGGTGTCTACGAGGTTATTCGTCTATATAAAGGGAACTTTCACTTATTAGATCCGCATATCACAAGATTATATCGCTCCATGGAAGAAATAGAATTAACACTCCCTTTCTCAAAAGCGGAACTGATTACCCTACTTTATAAACTAATCGAAAATAATAATTTCCACGAAGATGGAACGATTTATTTGCAAGTATCTCGTGGTGTACAAGCTCGTACCCATACGTTCTCATATGACGTCCCTCCAACAATCTATGCCTATATTACAAAGAAAGAAAGACCAGCGTTATGGATTGAATATGGTGTACGTGCCATATCAGAACCGGATACGCGCTGGCTACGCTGTGATATTAAATCATTAAACTTATTACCGAATATATTAGCTACTACGAAAGCGGAACGAAAAGGTTGTAAAGAGGCCCTTTTCGTACGAAATGGTACTGTAACTGAGGGCAGCCACTCTAACTTCTTTCTCATTAAAAACGGAACTCTTTACACACATCCAGCTAATCACCTTATTTTAAATGGCATTATTCGTCAATATGTTCTTTCTTTAGCGAAAACCCTTCGTATTCCAGTACAAGAGGAGCTTTTCAGCGTTCGTGATGTTTATCAAGCGGATGAATGCTTTTTTACAGGAACGACGATTGAAATTTTGCCGATGACTCATCTTGATGGAACCGCAATCCGAGATGGTCAAGTTGGCCCTATCACGAAAATGCTGCAACGATCATTTTCTCAGAGTTTGTTACAATCCAATATGTCATCTTCTTAAACACGAATAATTTCTATCCTTTCTACATTCAATATATGTATTTAAATGGAAATCAAGGTATAGATTTATGCCTTGATTTTTTCTTGTAATCTTTTTGTCATATTCAGATTCCCGCATAAGTCTTGACAGTAATCGACATGCTCTTTAGAATTTTTAACAGTTGGTAAATATTTCTTCACTACATTACAGACAGAAAGGAATCGACAAATTATGAAAAAATACCTTGCCGGTCTTGCGGCAGTGTCTGTAGCAGGAGGAGCAGCACCTACACTTGATAGTGTTCAAGCTGCCCCTGAACAAAATACACAAAAAGCTGCTACAACTGTCCAAGCTTCTGCATCAAACAGCTCATCTTATACGGTAAACGCTAGCGTATTACATGTTCGTGCAGGATCAAGTACTTCTCACGACATCATCTCGCGCGTTTATAACGGTCAATCACTAAACGTGATTGGCGAAGAAAATGGTTGGTACAAAATTAACATGAATGGACAAACAGGCTTTGTTAGTGGCGAATTTGTATCAAAAAATGGTGCGAGCAATTCAAATGTAAGTACAACAGGTGGAAAAAATAAAGTTACTGCTGATGTATTACGTGTACGTACCGCTCCTAACACTTCTAGTTCTGTTTCAGGACGTGTATATGAAGGACAAACATTAAACGTAATTGGTCAAGAAAATGGTTGGGTAAAAATCAATCATAATGGACAAGTTGGCTATGTAAGTGGCGAATTCGTATCTGGTGTTTCTTCTAATGCAGGTTCTTCAAACAACAATACGAATAATAACAACCAAGAATCTGTAAAACCAACAAGCGGAAACTATACAGTAAATGTATCTTCCCTTCGTGTTCGTACAGGTCCTAGCACTTCTCACACAACTGTAGGTTCTGTTACAAAAGGACAAGTAGTACAAGTTGTTGGTGAAGTTCAAGATTGGTTCAAAATCAATTATGCAGGCCAAACAGCTTACGTAAGTAAAGACTACGTAACAAAAGGCGGTTCTAGTGATAACGTTACACAAGGAAACAACCAAGATAACAAACAAGAACAAAATAATAATGTAACTGTTCAAACTGGCGGTACTTACGTTGTTAACGCAACATCTCTACGCGTACGTACAGGCCCTGCTACTTACCATAGCGTAATTGGTGGCGTATTAAATGGTACGACATTAAACGTAATTGGCTCTGAAGGTAGCTGGTTTAAAGTTAACTATCAAGGAAAAACAGGCTACGTTAGTAGCGAATTCATGAAATTCGTTAAAGGTGGCACTACTACTCCTGAGCAACCAAAACAACCTGAACAACCTAATCAAGGTACAATTGGTGACTACTACATTAATGCTTCTGCCTTAAATGTACGTAGTGGTGAAGGTACAAATTATAGAATCATAGGCGCACTTCCACAAGGACAGAAGGTTCAAGTAATCTCTGAAAACTCTGGATGGAGCAAAATTAACTACAACGGCCAAACTGGTTATATCGGCACACGTTACCTTTCTAAAACACCAGTTGGTGGCGCAGTAGATAATAAACCTAACAACAACCAAAATAACAATCAAAACAACAACAATAATAATAACAATACAAGCAATAATAACGGTGACAGTTCTTCCGTACTTGCATATGCAAAATCAATGCAAGGTGTACCTTACGTTTGGGGCGGAACTTCTGCTACTGGTGTTGACTGCAGTGGTTACATCTACCACGTATTTAAGAAATTTGGTCATAACATTAGCCGTCAAAGTGTTGCAGGATATTGGGGTAGCCTACCACAAACTTCAAATCCACAACCAGGTGACTTAATTTATTTCCAAAACACTTATAAATCAGGTCCTTCTCATATGGGTATTTACCTTGGGGGCGGATCATTTATCCAAGCTGGAGATAAAGGTGTAGCAATCGCTTCATTAAGCAATTCTTATTGGAGTAAGCACTTCTTAGGTTATACGAAAGCACCTTAAGTTATATTTTTAGAGCCTTCTAGATTACTAGAAGGCTCTTTTTAATGTGTATAACCTATTTCCTTAAAAAAAATAATGTATCTATTTTCCTATTTCATACACTATATTCTACAATAATGATCCATAAC